>Ga0126371_10002973_pt1 | contig 14774 bp, 18 predicted proteins | sample PanSoiMetaPlot_4_FD_110145 | JGI IMG/M metagenome (GOLD analysis project Ga0126371, IMG submission 110145) | Tropical forest soil microbial communities from Panama - MetaG Plot_4 | ecosystem: Environmental > Terrestrial > Soil > Tropical forest > Bulk soil | place: Panama | collected 2016-02-17 | reverse complement strand
CTGTGGTACAATACATAAAGAGCCCTCCAGACGGTGGTTGGTTAGCACAAACACCGTTCAGGAAGGCTCTCGCTTTATCCTAAATCACGCGTAGCGAAGGTTCGTGGACACTACACTTTAGCTCGACCGGAGACGAACTTGCTATTTGTAAGACCGCGGCGGTCGACCATAAAGGTCGACCGCTCCATCATTTAGACAGACCGCGGCGGTCGACCATGAAGGTCGACCGCTCCTTTTTTCCATATGCGCGTCAGATGTGGCGTCGTCACACCTTTGCTCATATGATAGCGCCAGGCTAGCCGGGCTAACGCGTTAGGTCACTCGCCCCCACGCCATGATGACGCAGGTCACGAAAAGTCGACGAATGTCGTCACGTGCCGCCTATCACTTCTTCTTAGCTGTCACGGTTTATATAGTGCCCATAGTCGAATAGATATATGAGGCGCTCGTCGACATTGGCTACAGACACTGGGCGCTCCGGAGTTGTGGTGTTCGAGAATAACGATTTGAAGAAGAAGCGGAGCGGCGCGTGTTCGCGCGGCTTTTCGCTGATGGAGATCATGGTCGCTTTCGTCCTCGGACTGATCGCGGTCTTGACGCTCCTCGGTGTTTTCCCGAGCGGCATCACGTCGATCCAAGCGAGCAGCGACTCAGTCCAGGCGCAAGCGATCGCGCAAGCGTATCTCGATTACATCCGCGAGTACTACCAGACGCAAACCGGCCTGCCGAACTCATTCCCGGCCTCAGGCACGTCGTTCAGCTGCACGCCCGGCGGCGTCCAGCCGCTCCAGTTCCGCAGCGTGACGCAATCGCAGATGCAGTACACCTGCTCCTATACGTATGCGAACGTATCGGCCGGCAGCACGCCGGAACACCGCATCGATTTCACCGTCAGCTGGACATCGGAACAGCGCGGCAGCCAGTCGAGGACGTACGAGGAATATGTCATCAACTAATCGCGCGAAGCGCGGCTTCACGCTCGTCGAGGTCATGGTCAGCTCGGTCGTGGCGGCCATGTTCTTCACGATGCTCTACGGCATGTTCTTGCCGGTCCTCAGCGTCTCGTCGGCGAGCACCTCGAAGGTCGACACGCTGGGCGCTGCTACGACCGCTCTTTATCAGATGGAAGCTGACATCCGGGTTGCGACGACGGGCGGCATCACAGTCGGATCCGCGGCAGCTACTCCCAACCCGACGCTCGGTTCGAGCGCCGAGGTCACGGAGCTTGCGGTCGAAGTGCCGGAGAAAATGGCGAACGTCAACGACAATTACGGCCAACCGTTGTACGATTCGGGCACCGGCCTTTCCGACTTCGAGACATACGTCGTTTACGCGCTCGTCTCGGAGACGAACGGCGGTACGTGCGATTCGACGCATCCGTGCGACCTGTGGCGGACCACCTGGGATGACGGCAGCCCGCTGACGGCAGCCCAATCGATCGAAGTCACTCAAACCGGGCAGCTAGCCACGATCGTCGGATCAATAACGACGACCGGCAGACTGCTCGCACGCAACATCACAAGTTTTCAGGTCGCGAACCAGACCATCTCGTGCGGTCTCAACTGCTCGACCGCGCCGCGGCCTGAGGTCGATCTCGAGCTCGCGCAGTACGCGACGGATCAACAGAACAAGGTCAGCCAGACAAGTTACCAGACCCAAGTCTTCGTGAGGAACAACTGAGGAGTGCGCAACATGCGAAAATCTCAACACGGACGTAACCGCAGCGATCGCGGCTTCGCGATCGTCATGGTGCTGTTCGTCATCGGGCTGTTGTTGGTGCTGGGCGCAGCGCTGACGATGACCTCGGTGATGAACTCGCAGAACACAGTCAGCGCGGACGCCCGCGAGCGCGCGTACAACACCGCTGAGTCCGGCGTCGCAGACGTCATGACGCAGCTCGGCAACCTTTCGATCACGTCGTCGACGAATGGCTGGGTCACCGGCAACTCGTTCCCGTCGCAAAACGACTCGAACCTTTCGTACGACTACCAGGTGATCTTGAACACGAGCACCGGAGTACCGCTCGCCGCTCAGGACCCGCTGACGAATACCGGACAGTCCTGCGCGTCGCTGGGTAATACGCCAGGCATCGGGTGCGTCGTCATTCCGGCGCGAGGCGCGTTCATCGCGGTCAAGGGTCACTACCTCGGGCACACCGAGAACGCCGAGGTCGTCGCGATACAGAACGATCTCGACCTCAACGGCTACACGCTGCTGACGAAGGGCAACGCCGGCACGAACGGCAACGGTAACATCGCGTCGGATCCGTGCCTAGCGCAAGGTGGATGCGGCGGCCAGGGTACACCGGCCGACCATAACGTCAAGGCGTTCACAGACGGCAGCTTCAACGGCGGCAAGGGGCTCATCGACGGTGAGGTCCAGTCCGTCGGAACAGCCACCGCGACGCTTCCTTCTGGTTGTTCCTGGTGCGTCGCCCAGTCGGGTGCGACAGCCATCCAGTTCCCGTCCAGCAACAGCCTCGCCCAAGACGAAAACCAGTGGAAGAATGACGCTATTCTCCAAGGCCACTACATCGGTCCGTCGGGATCGCTGCCGAGCAGCATCGATATCACGTACGGCTCCACGTGGTTCATCGACCAGGGCATCGACCTCAAGAGCCTCGATATCTCGAACGAAGGTGGTACGCTCGTCGTCACCGGCGCCGTGAAGGAAACCGGCAACCAGGCGGACTCCAACTACACCCTCAGCGGCAACTGCGATCAGTCGTGCTCGTGCCGAGCGATGGCGCAGATGATCGGTCTGTCGAGCAGCGGCGTCTCGCTACACGGCGAGGGTACGGCCAATGGCCAGCTCCAGTCACAAGGCGTCATCTTCGCGCCAAACGGACCGGCCACGAACGTCGGCAACGCGTCGATGCAAGCAGCCGTTGTTGCGAACAGCGCTCAGATCGGCGGCGCCGGTGCCATGACCGCTGATACATGCGCTGCGCAAGCGCAGATCTCGATCCCAGGCTACAACATCAGAGGCTACGGCGAGTATTAATCCAGACGACCCATCCTCGCGCACTCCGAAACGCACCGCGCCGGCATACCCGGCGCGGTTTTCTTTCTTCTGCGATCTCGTCACGCGACGTCGTAACGTGGAGCCGTCGACCTTTACGGTCGACCGCCGTGGCCACGCGGGCTAGGGAGGGGATAGCGGGTGGGCGCGTTCGACGCGGCCCTTTCGGAATGCGACACTGACGCGCGGTCCGACCTTGTCTTTCGTCTTCGGGATCGCGTGGTCGTAGTTGAGGTGGCTCTCGAAACTCATCACGAGCAAACTGCCCGGTTCGAGATCGAGATCAAGGATACGGCGCGGCTTGAAACGGCTTCGGATCGTCATCCGGCGGACCGCGCCGAGGCTGACGAGCGCTACCGGGGCTTTCTCAGGCGTCGGCTCGAGACGATCGCCATGCGGCGCGACGCTGTCGCTTCCATCGCGGTAGAGATTGAGACCAGCCGATGTGAAGCGAACTTTGCAGAACGCCTCGACGTCGGGCACCATCCGAGCGATCGGTTCGGGCAACGGCTCGTCGAGCTTGAACGAGGCGACGAGACGCGGCACCGCGACGATGCGGTCGTACATCGGTCGCTCTTCCGAGCGCCAATCGATGTCGGACCGCAATTGATCGAACCACATCGCGATCGTCGCTCCATCGAATAGATTTCGACGATATATGATTCGTCCCAAATCGTCATCGACGAGCGTTTGGGTTTCCGGAGGCTGGGAAAAATATAATTGCATAAAAGTATGCTTATATTCGCCCGTTCGGCATGTGACACCCGTCGCTGACCCGGGTGGGCGATTCGACAGAGAATATCAGTGTAGATGCGCCGCGATGCTGCGGCGCGAGGAGTCAGAGGAAATGGATGCTCTCGTCGTCGTGCTGCTCGTGATCATCTTGCTCGTCGTGACGGGCCACGCGAGTCTGTAGACCGATCGTCTGAACTGTGGGGGACGCCGATCCGGAGCGGGCGGCGTCCCAGGCACGAGCCGCCGGGGCGCAGAATCGAGGGCCCGATGGGCGGCGTTTCTGTCCTCGATCTCATCAACGTCATCGCCACCGTGAGCACCTTTTTGGTCCTCGCGGTCGCCGGCGTTGTCGCGATGATACAGCTGAGGCACCTGCGCGTGAGCAACCAACTCGGCGCGTTGCTCAGCCTCGAACACGAATTCCACAGCGAAGAGCTACAACAGTCGTTTCGCTACGTGCAGACGGAGTTCAGCCATCGCGTCCGCGATCGCGCCTATCGAGCCGAACTCGAACGCATCGGCTTCATCGACTCGAGCGTCCATCCGGAGATGGCCGTCCTCACTTGGTTGAACGAGATGGGGACGCTCATCAAGAACGGGCTCGTCGACGAAACGACCTTCATGGAGCTGTTCGGGCGCCTCGCCGTGCAGTATTGGGAGATCCTCACCCCGGCCATCGCGATCGTGCGGCGCCGCCGCGGCGACGCGCAATTCCACAACTTCGAATATCTCTCGATCCGCGCGCGCAAATGGTTATCGGACCATCCGCACGGCGACTTCCCCAAGGGACTGCCGCGCATCCCGATCTACGACGAGTGGCGCGAGGAGGATGAGAAAGAGCCGCAAGACTACGGGGTTGAGACGGGTACCTAGAGAGGAATCCTAGGCTACTTTTTCTTCTTGCGCTTGCGCGTGAGATCGGGGACCTCTTCACCGAGCGCCGTGGCAAGGTCGATCTGGTGGTCCTGCTCGTTGACGAGGATCCCGCGGATCTGCTCGGCCATCGCGAATTCACCGAGCTCCTCGCACTGGCGGATGCGATCGCGGTAGTTGCGGATCGTCTCGTTCTCGTTCTCGAGGTCGAAGCGCAGCATCTGTTTCGCCGTCTTCGATACCCGGACGTCTTTCGGCGTGACGGTCGGCATCGCGCCGAGATAGTCGATCTGGCGAGCGATGATGAGCGCGTGTCCGAGTTCTTGTTTCGCGTGCTCTTCGAGCTGCGCGGCGATGCTCATGTACTCGGCGCCTTTGAGGACCTGGGAATAGACGACGTATGCGATGATCGCCTGATATTCGCGCGAGAGGTCTTCGTCCAATAGTTCCACGAGCCGCGCGCGCGTGATCGCGGCATTCCCATTCTCAGCTGGCATAGTCGGTTGCCCTCCGTCGTAAGCGGCTGACTATGCAACGTACCCTCGCGACCCGGCGGGCAAACGTCGCCGGCAACGGCCGCGGCGGTCGAGCTAAAGCTCGACCGCTACAGCTTGCTCGCTACAGCGATGTCGTTCCCGGTTTGAGTCTATTGGGCTGGGCCGATCGCTATTCCGAACCCCTCGTTGTAGTACGGCTCGTTGAACGAATTGTCGGGGCTGCTGCTGCCGGGGCGATATTCGTCGACGCCGCCGCCGGTCATCGCGTAGAGCGTTCCGTCGGGCGTGACTGTCAGATCTTGCGCGCCGGGCGTCATCCAACGCGTCGGGCTTTCCGCTCCCTGAGCGAAGACCGCTATCTGACCGGTATAAGCGCTAGAGACATACATGTTTCCGCTGTGGTCGATCGCCAGCCCTGGCCCTTGGATGTTGGTGAGGTCGACGGTCAACTCCGTGACCTTGAACGTCTTGACGTTCATCTTGAAGATGTGGTAGCCGCTTTGGAACGTCGCCGCACCGACGAGCAAGTTACCGGCGCGATCGAACGCCATCTGATCGGCCTGCAATGCGTAACCGGTGAAATTCATCGGAACCGTCCGCGTGATCGTCGAACTACCGGGGGCGAAGATCGCGACGCAATCGCCGGTGCAATTGTTCGCGAGCGACTCATTGACGTAGACGGTTCCGTCGGCGCCGACCGCGACCTCGGTCGGATACCACAGGCCGAGCTTGAGCGTCTTGAACGGGGTGCCTTGACCGGGATGGAACTCGGTGATGCCGGTCGTCGGGTCCCCTTGCGGTATGTTCGCAACGTAAAGGGTGCCGGCTGAATCGACCCACATACCGTACGGACGAACCGTTCCCTGGCTGATAACTCGTTTCGGCGCCGATGGGTGCGCGTTGAGGTCGGCGGAGTAGACGAAGACCTGACCGACGCCGGGCTGGCCGTTGAAACTTGAGAGATAGACGACTTTGTTCGTTCCGGTGTTCAGGCCCGCGAACGAGCTGACGTTCCGCGAAGGCGGATTCATCGCCGATGTCGTCGTTCCTGAACTGCAGCCGGCAAGAATGCCGCTGAGAGCGACGACCGTTAAACAGAGGCGCAAGGAGTCTTGAGGCATCTCCAACCGTCCTTCATGCTGACACCTACCCTGTCAGATTCAGGCTAGCGCCTATACCTTAAATGGGGCTGAAGCTGAAAAAAGATCGCGCTTCAGTCTTTGAGGAACGTGCCCTCTTGCAGCTCGGTGAATGCATCGCGGAGCTGCTCCTGCGTGTTCATGACGATCGGGCCATACCACGCGACAGGTTCGCCGAGCGGCTTGCCGGACACGAGCAAGAAACGCACGCCATCCTCACCCGCTTGCACGACGACCTCGTCGCCTTTGTCGAAGAGCACCAGTGACTTATTTTCCGCTTTCGATGGCGGCTGCGTGTCCGCCCAACCCACCGGCTCGGTCGGCACGTCGAGCGGGTCGGACGCGTTCGCGAATTTCGCCTCGCCGGCGAAAACGTATGCAAAAGCGTGGCGCGTCGTCTCCACCGGGATCGACCGTTTACGACCCGGCGGCACGGTGACGTCGAGATAGATGGGATCGATAGCGACCTCATCGACCGGACCGCGCTTGCCCCAGAACTCGCCGCATACGACGCGCACGTGCGTGCCGTCGTCATCGGTCACCTCGGGGATGTCGCGCGAGACGACCTCTTGGTAGCGTGGCGTCATCATCTTGAGGTTCGCCGGGAGGTTCGCCCACAACTGGAAACCGTGCATTCGGCCGGTGTTGTCGCCTTTCGGCATCTCTTGATGGATGATCCCACGCCCCGCCGTCATCCATTGGACGTCACCGGCGGCGATCGTGCCGCTATGCCCGATGCTGTCGCCGTGCTCGACCGTACCTGTCAGGACGTACGTGATAGTCTCGATGCCGCGATGCGGATGCCACGGAAAACCAGGGAGATAGTCCGCGGGTACGTCGTTGCGAAAATCGTCGAGCAAGAGGAACGGATCGAAGTCAGATGTGTTGCCGAAGCCGAACGCACGCCGGAGGTGCACGCCCGCGCCTTCGAGCGTCGGTTTCGATTTAATGAGGCGCTTGATCGGTCGAACTGACATGGCGTCTGGTTTCGGGGCACCTTTCGGGAGTTCTTTTAGTCCGTGCCCGCCGAACCGTAAAGATCGCGGTACACGAAGGCCAGGATGATCTGATAGCCGAGGAACGTCATGATCGCACAAGCCCACGCTACGACGCGCGGGTCGGGCTAGATGAAGACGATGGCGAGCGGGATGAACTCGACGATCTGCATGACGGTCCAAAAAGCCCTGCCCGACATACGGAGCGCGTCGACGTACGGTAGGAACAATTCGATCTTCGGCTCACGCTGCGCGAGCCGCCGCGTGTGGCGCGCGAAAACGATCCGTACAAAAACACGAAAAACACCGCGACGACCCGCAGCGTCAAAGCATTTGCGAGCAGGGCGAGCATCGCTGCGAAAAACGCGTATTGCAAGTACGACATCCCAGCGAGCAGCGCTGCCGACGTCGATTGCACCCAGCCGCGCACGATGAATCCGCCTGTCCAGATGACGACTGCAACGCTCGCGATCGCGACGAGCGCGTTCGTGGGCACGTCGACGACCGATGGCGGGTGGAGCAGCCAGTTCATCTCGATGCCGATTTCGTGCGGCGCCTCAAATCGAAGCCTTTGTCGGGCGCGAAAGCAAGCCTCCGCAGACCGCTGCTCCGATAACAGCAGCTATCGCGACCTGGAGCATCGAGTGCAGGTGCTGCGCGCTGAGACACACATGAACGTCGGAGTCGTGCGCGGGGTCGGCGGGAGTGATGTGGAGTGCGATTTGAGCGCACGCCTCGATGTCGAGTCGCATGAGGTTGAAGTTCCAAAGCGACAGCGCGACGACGATCAGCACGAGCACGATCACGATCCACCTCATCGCTCCGTTAGGGATGAAACCCAATGCGACGACCGCAATCAGCACGAGCGCTCCGGTGACGGCGAATCCGCCGAACTGCTGAAGGAGAAGCACTTGGGTCGGATCCATCAAAGCGCTCCATCATCGAAGTGGTGTCGACAAGGCTCGGTCGCCGACGAGCCGATAGACAGCGCATCAAAAGCGACGGGTGACGTTGAGTTACGTCCGCTGCGCGGGCTGTCCTTGGATCGGTGAACGGCGCCGGTCGAGCCGGAGCTCAACCGCTAGTCAGCAGTATCCGGCGGGTCATCTAAACTGAATGTGTAGATGATGAGGTACTGGCGGGTCGTCGGCTTGCCATCGGCTAGCGGCGCTCGAAAAGCGCTGTCGTACGTGGCTTTGAGGGCAGCATCATCTAGGATCGGGGAGCCGGACGACTGGACGATCACAGCCTCCTCGACACGACCGTCTGGTCCGACCGTGATGCGAACCGTCACACTGCCTTGAATATTCTCGTCAATCGCAAGTTGGGGATACTCAGGCGTCGTCTTGCGGATGAATTCAGAATCGGTGATCTGCTGGGGAGCCGGCATTGCCGGCGGACCTGCGCTTGGCGTCACGATCGGAGATGCGCTCGGCGACGAAACGATCGGCCTTTCCGTTGGGAATGAATCTCTGCTCGGTGTTATCGTGCTGTTTGCACTCGGATGCAGCGGGTGAACCGGCGGACGCGGCTGCGGCGGGTTGGCCGCCCGCTCGTGCGGCATAGCTGTTGCGGGGACGCGCGGGGTTGGCACTGGCGGCGGTGTGGGGGTCGGTGTTGGCGACGTGAGTGCTTCGATGATGACCGGTTCAATCGACGCAGCCGCTTCGGGTTGGAAGTGCGGGAAAAGACCGCTGCCGACGCTGCCGATAAGGACATGCACGAGCGCCGACGCTACGATGAACGAGAGCGTCAACAGCGCGAGCGCATATTTCTCTCGCTTCGTGAAGAGCGGCGGCGGCGAATCGGTCTGCCTATCCATCTTGCTCGCTGTGTCGTGCCAGCGTGCCGACGGGTTCAACGAGCTTTAGATCTGCCTTTGAGAAGGTCGTCGACCGACCAGCGCGTCGAGCTCGTCGATGCGAGCATGAAAGCCCCAGCCGCAGCCGTGAACACAGAGTATGCGAATGGAGCGCCGATGCCGTTCGACCTGGCCATCGTAAGAGCGAACGCCAGCAGCAACAGCGCTGCGATGATCGCGACGCGTCGCAGCCACAAACCCGCTAGTAAGGCGACGCCCAAAAAGATTTCAAGTCCGGTATCAACCCACGCGATGATAGGTACGAGTCCGTGGGGCGCGTACCAATTGAGCATTCCGGCATATGCCGCAAAGCGCGGGAACGTTCCCCACGACACGCCGGGGGTGCCTGGCGGACCCAATAATCCGAAACGATCAGCGACCGAGAACAAGAATGTGATGCCGAGAGCTGCGCGCAAGGCGAGCGAAGCGTAATCCCGCATAGTTCAGATTCTTTCCAACGCGCGAGTTGACGAACCTAGCGAGTCACCAAGCGGTCACAGACAGAACCTATGCCCGCATGAATTACGGACTATCCGCAAGGATACAGCTCCGCTTTGTTTCCGCGTTGTTAAGGATTCATGCGGAGGACTTCGCACGAATCGAACCGTAGCGCCCATGCCCCGCAACCATTTCGAGGAGTTCAGAAAAATGGCGACTGCTAGCAAAATCGGCGTAAAAGGCGTCGACACGACGATGTATCTCGTCAAAGATGTCGATCGCGCGAAGAAGTTCTACACCGATCTCCTGGGATTCGAACCGACGCTCGAGTTCCTTCCGATCGGCGTCGAGTGGACGTTCCCGACCGGCGAGACGTTCGGCATCGTCAAGCCGCCGATGTCACCGTGGGAGAAGTCGGGCGGTGTGCACTTCGGTGTCGACGACATCAAAGCGGCCGTCGCGCAATCTCAGGAGCGAGGAATCGAGTTCGAAGACGGCGCGAACATCTTCGAGACGCCCGGCTGCCACATGGCCTTCGGTCTGGACAGCGAGGGCAACAGCTTCATACTGCATCAGTTGAAGCCGGGCAGATAAAACAAAGGGAAGTAAGCCGAAGGCTACGGGCCTTCGTACGCGACGTCGAGCAATCGGAATACCTGACCGCCGGGTGCGCAATAGTACAGGTGCGTGCTGCCCGGGTGACGGAATTCGCGGATGCCGGCGTCGCGTAGTTTTTGCTGCGTGCCGGCGAGATGGTCGGTACGGAATTCGATCCACGCGCCGCGCGGTGGGTGCGCGTTGTCGAGCCAATCGATTGGCGCGTCGTCCGTGAACTCGACGCTGAACCCACTTCTATCACCGAACCCTATGAACAGGATCGGGTGGGCCAGACCGAAGTCGAGCTCACGCACCTGACATCCAAGCACCTCTCGGAACATCGCGACGAAACGATCACGGTACTCCGGACGCACGAAGAGATGCACCCGGGCGCCGATCGCAGTGATCAATCTCGATCGCCCGATCTATCCTGCGCGTGCATCGGATTTCGTTATCGGCATCGGATCGATCTTGAAGAGGTCGACAAACGTGCCGAGCAGCTTTTTGTTGCCGGTTAGTCCGACAGCGCCGCTCTTGATCGCTTCGACTGCCGTCATCTCACGGTTCAAGAGCGCCTTGATCGCCGGCCCAGCTTCGATCTTGAGCTGTGCGTCAGCCAAGGGCCCCGCACCGACTTCGATACGGCCGTCATCGACTTTGATGTGCAAGACGACATCGCCCATGCGCAATTCGAATGACGTGTGGATGCCCTTCGCAGCATTCGGCTGGAAGGTCGTACGGAAGGCCGTGATCATGGAATCGATCGTGACGACCTCGTCGGGCCGCGGATCACCGAGCTGTTTTGCTCCCCACCGCCCGAGGCCGATGACGATATCTTCGAGCTCCGCTCCGTATTCGGTCAACTCGTAGACGATCGCTCGTTCGGGCCGCGCCAGCGCGCGACGTCGGACGATGCCTGCTTCTTCGAGTTCTTTCAACCGCGATGTGAGGATGTTCGTCGGAATTCCAGGCAAGCCGCGATGGAGATCGGTGAAGCGCTTGGGGCCCACGAGCAGATCGCGGATGACGAGCATGCTCCATCGTTCGCCGATGACCTCGAGCGCTCGGGCGAATCCGCAGTACTGGCCGTAGCCTCGTGCCTTCATGGACCCATCATATCATAAAGTTGTTTTAAAAAATACTACTTGCTTTTTGCAAGTGTAGTGGTATAATGAGAGCAATTCGACGCTCTGATCCTCGGTTCGGGACGACTACCACTCCAGCGATAAAGGAGCCAAGCTATGAGAACCCCCGTCATCGTCACCGTCTCGCGAATCCTTCTCGGCCTGCTTTTCGCGCTCGCGGGATCGAGTGGTTTCATCTTCAGCGCTATCGGCAATCCGCCACCGGTTCCTGGACTTGCCGGAGATTTCCAACACGTTTTCTTCGCGTCGCACTGGGTGCTGTACGTGGACGCAGTCGAGTTCGCAATCGGTGTCCTCCTGCTGTCGAACCGATATATCATCCTCGCGCTGACGATGCTCGGCGCGGTCCTCTCGAACATCCTCGTCTTCCATATCACGATGCAGCCGTTCGGGATCGTGCCTGGCGCGATCGCGACTGGTCTCTGGTTCGTCCTCTTCCGGCACTACCGTGCGAGCTTCGCGCCTCTGTTCGTCAAGAATCAGAGCGCGAGCGTGGCGGCGGCGCCGGCTCTTCACCTCGTCAAGGCGCAGCGCGCTCTCGCCTCTTAGGGCGCGAGCAGCTCGAAAGGAGAATCGACATGGCGATCAACCCGTACATCCACTTCAACGGCAATGCAGAAGAAGCGCTCAACCACTACCGCGACGCATTGGGCGGCGACCTCCAGATCATGCGCTTCGCCGGTTCGCCGGCCGAGAGTTGCGCGCCGGACGGATGGGGCGATAAAGTGCTCCACGGTGCGCTGCAGACGAGCGTCGGACTGCTTCTCGCAAGCGACGCGTCGACGGATCAGGTCCGCAACCCGGGAGACAACATCGAGGTCGCGGTTCAGGTCGACAGCGAATCCGATGCCGAGCGGATCTTCTCGAAACTCGGACAAGACGGAAACATCACGATGCCGCTTTCCGAGACGTTCTTCAGCCCGAAGTTCGGCATGCTCGTCGATAAGTTCGGGATCAAGTGGCTCATCGTGACGGCGGTGGCTGCGGCGGCAGCGGCCTAGGGTCGAATGAAACATGGAGGTCCGCGGCGGTCGAGCTAAAGCTCGACCGCTACATTTTATTGCGGGGTTTACGATTCTTCTTGGGGAGCCGCGGTCGGGGCAATCGCGCGAGGTCGATCCCATTTTAGAAGCCGCGCTAGTCGACGAAGAGGTTGTTCGATCGCGCCGACGAGCCGGTCACGCGTCTTGGGCACCATGACGTATCGCTCGACGAAGAGCCAACCGAGCGCGCCGGCGAGCACGCCCGCGATCATCGCTAGGATGAGGTTCTGTCCGCCCGAGAACGCATACCACGCCTCGACCGGATCGTGATAGAGGTAGATGCTGTATGCCGCGACGCCGACCCACGCAAGCCATGGATGTGCGAGAACGCGTTGCACCATACCGTTGGCGACGCCGGCAAGCACGAGGAAGAACGCCGCCACTTGCCACCATAGTTGGTTCTGCAGGGCGTAGTCGAGGTGGCCTTTCGGTTCGAGCCACAGCGAACCGAGGACACCCGCGACAAAAAGTCCGAGCGCAAAACGGTTGATCTTGCTTCCGCGTATCGCCAGATCGGCGGCGATGATGCCGAGCAAGAATCCGGGGAGCGTCGCGAAATCGATCTGGCTCAACAGGAAATGGTAGACGACGAGCGTTGCGGCCATGAGCGCATAGATCGTCCATGGCCAGCGGATGTAAAGCCACAAGATGATCGGGAAGACGAGGTACCAACGGAACTCGACCGCGAGCGTCCAGAACGAGCCGCATAGGTTCGTGGCACTGTTGAGGAAGAACAGCTGTCCGACGCCGTTCGAGAAGGTCGGCGGCAGCTTCACCGCCGGCCACGGCAGCTCGAACCCTCGCGCGACGACGACGAGCGATACCACGAGCAGCGCCAAGAACGCGACCCAATAAGCCGGCACGATACGGATGACGCGACGGCAATAGAAGCGCAAGATATCGAAGTTGACGGCATCCGTGTCGAATCGACGGCGCAAGATCGGGTACGCCAGACAGAAGCCGGAGATGACGAAGAAGAGGTCGACGCCGTGCGCACCCTCCTCAAGTGCGTGGTACGTCCACCCTTGATGGAGGTCCATCGTGTATTTCGCCCCATGGCACGCGACGACGAGGAGAATAGCGATGCCGCGCAGGCCGTCCATGTACGCGAGATGCTGCGTTCGCGCGCTCTGCGCGGGCGAAGCGGGGCCGCTCGCGGTGGTCGTGTTTTGGCTCACGTCGAGCTGAAGGTCGAAACCGCCCTCGCCGCATAAGCGATGGGCATCATGCTGAAACGCTGCACTCTACCTATTATTATCGTCCTGACGCTCGCGGTTCGGAGCCAAGCGCTCGCGGATTCGAACGTCGAGCTCGTCGGCCACGATCCGCTCTATAACCGCGGCATGAATGCCGCGCTTGCGCTGTACGATCACTACGTCTACGTCGGCGATCGGACGGATGGGTCATCGGTGTGCGTCGGCGCGACTGGCCTGCCTTCGGGGACCACGTGTCCGCATCCGCATCCCGGCATACTTGTCGTCGATGTCAAGGACCCGTCGAAGCCGTCGGTCGTCGGTGAGATCGGCCCGCCGCACGCTGGACTCGTCGGCATCACGACCCGCGAGCTGCGCGTTTGGCCGGCGAAAAAGCTGCTCATCGTGATGGATTTCCGTTGCAGCTCGGTGATCCACGCGTGTGCGAAGGGAACGGACAAAGACTTCCCGTTCGACATCTCGTTCTACGACTTGAGCGACCCCGTGCACCCGCGCTTCATCTCGAAGTACGTGCCGACGTCGCACGACGGCCGAGCGGTGAAGCCGCACGAGATGTTCTTATGGATCGATCCGAACGATGCGGATCGCGCCCTGCTCTTCATATCGACGCCGACGATCGAAACCGATCCGGCTTTGCCGAATCTCATCGTCGCCGACATCAGCCAAGTCGGCGCCGGCGGTGAGGTTAGCGAAGTCGCCGAGGGCAACTGGAACCGCCTCTTCCCCGGCACGAATCACCCCGACTATCCATTCATATCCGAGAGCAAGGGTGTCTGCGGTCCTTACGACTGCAATCTGTTCGTCCATTCGGTCAGCGTTTCACCCGACGGCCACCGCGCGTATCTATCTATGGAAGCTGGACAATTCCTCATTCTCGACACCGCGTCGGTCGCACGCGCCAAGGCAGGCGACCCGGTCTTCTCACTCAACTCCGATCTCGTGACGAAACCTGTTGATCGACCGACGTGGGATCAGACGCCGCCGGCGCCGACCGCCATTCCCGCGAACTGCAAGAAAGACTGCCCGAACGGCCATTCCGCGGTGAAGGTGCCGGGTCGCGCCCTCGTGCTGACGACGGATGAGGTCTACGGAACGTTCACGTCGCCGTCGGGCGGCTGCCCGTGGGGTTGGGAACATCTCATCGACGTGAGCGACGAAGCGCATCCGAAGATCGTCGGCGAGTACAAGATCCCGCAGGATGCTAAATCGTTCTGCG
>Ga0126371_10002972_pt1 | contig 14776 bp, 10 predicted proteins | sample PanSoiMetaPlot_4_FD_110145 | JGI IMG/M metagenome (GOLD analysis project Ga0126371, IMG submission 110145) | Tropical forest soil microbial communities from Panama - MetaG Plot_4 | ecosystem: Environmental > Terrestrial > Soil > Tropical forest > Bulk soil | place: Panama | collected 2016-02-17 | reverse complement strand
GTCAAATCCGGCATCGCAAACCACCACGGGTTGTGAGCATCGAATGCGCCGGCCGCATACATGCGCCATCCGGGTTCACCCGCCATTTTCGGCGAGTAAGGCCACCCATGGCCTACGAGTTGATTAATGCCCTGGAGGAAATGCAGATCGGCTTCTGCTTTCATGTCGAGGGGCGTCGCCCGAAACGCGGGAGAATGCAGCCACGTCCAGGTTTCTGACGAAATGACTGGTTTGCCAAATAGGTGTCCAGCAGACGCCGCCCATCGCGTATCCGAGAACTGTCTCCACATCAGGAAGGTCGCTTTGCCTTCACCCTCGGGCAAGTCTTCGTACTGATTGCTGGAAAGCGTGACCGGTGGGAATCCGTACGTCTGCGACCGCAGCAGTGTGTGATGTTGCGTCGCCCACGCGTGCAGCGGTTTCAGGTAGTTGTCATTGGCAAGTTCAGTGAGAGTTTGTCCCCAGTCATGCCGGATCGCGGCGGTATCCGGCCCGGCATTGCCAATCAATGCCAGTAAGCGCGGAGTGAGGTCATAGCCTCGTCGCTTCTGAAACTCCTGCAGCAATTCGGGTGTCCAGTCAGATCCGTAATCCTCCAGGCTGTCACTGAACACCGCATACGGAGGCTGGTCGCCGAAGGCACTCATAATGCGGTCGGCGACTGCGTGCAGATGCGTTTCGATTGCATTGTGATCGTAGTGATCGAGAACAAATCCTTCTGCACCTACTGCGGGGCGTTTGACCGTCATTCCGGTTCGGCTCGAAATGAAGAAAACTGCATTAGAAGGACCGTTTATTTCTGGCAGGACCTGCAGGCGGCCATTCTTGATCGCAGGGTTTTGGATTTGCTTTCCATCGCCAACAGAAAAGGCATCGCGCGTACCAGGAACGAGAAAGACTGCCTCCAAACGTTCCCCGGCCGCGATGTCAGGCATCGCAATGGAGGTTGCGCCCGCCGGAATACCAACGGTTTCAATACGCATCCCTCCTGCTGCTTGCGTGATCGGAATGTGGGGCCCACCGAACGGCCATCCACTGCCGAGGGTGACATCAATGCGAAGCCCTAATCGGCGAGCCTCCGTGGCCGCGGAACGTAAGGCATCAATGTGTTCGTCGGAAAGAAATGAGAAGTTGTGAAATCCAGTCTGCGGATTATCTAGCGCAAGCGGATACAAAGTGGCGATCTCGACGCCGCCGATTCCCGCTGCCTTCATCTGTTCGAGTTCGCGTTTGATCTCATCCTTTGTCGCCGCGGGGCCAAACCACCACCAGCGCATCATAATCCGCGCGTTATCCGGCGGATGCGCAAAGGATTCTCTTAACTGAGCGAGGTTTGAACCTGCTTGTCCGAGAGCCAGAGACGTCAGCAGTAAAGGAAGGATTTTCGAGACGCCGCGTACGGCTTTAGGCAAGACGCCCTCCAGAATGCCTCGGAAGCAATGCAGCAGCGCAGATTACTTTTCCGGCAGAGCCCAGGCGAACAGCACACTCCCACTGCTGGTAAGGACATATTGACGGCCATCGAGTTCATAAGACGTCGGTGAGCTCACGATCGCCGATCCCGATCCTGCGTGCCAAAGCGTTTTGCCGTTACTCGAATCGATTGCCAGGAAGTTGCCCATGGCGTCGCCAGTGAACGTCAAGCCGGAGTCTGTCGTGAGCACGCCGGCTCCAGATCCTTGAGGTCCCAATTCATGGCTCCAGCGGATGGTACCCGTCTGGTAGTCGATTGCCTCGAGCACTCCTTTGCCCCACACGTCGTAGTCCGCGCCTGCCCAGCCGTATACTCCGTCGGCTGGCTTCGCGAAGTAGATGCTCCAGCTCGGATGGGCATCGACGATGAACAGTCCATTCTTCGTATCGAAACTTGGAGAGCGATAGTTTGTCAGTCCGCCTTCATCAGGCGCGATGATGCGTCCATCTGGTGCCGGTTCTTTCGCCGGATTTGGAATTGGACGGCCTTGCTTGTCGATGCCGAGCGTCCAGTTCACCGGACCGTAGGGAACGGTCAGAAGATTCTTGCCGTTGGTGCGATCGAGAACGAAGAAGTAGCCGTTGCGCGAAGTCTGCATCAGCATCTTCTTCTGCTCGCCGTGGAAATCGCCATCTACAAGAATGGGCGTTTCGACTGCATCCCAATCATGCGTGTCGTGTGGAGAAACCTGGAAAGCCCAGGCAAGCTTCCCTGTCTCGGGATTGAGCGCAACGATGGAGCACGTATAGAGATTATCGCCTGGACGCGTCGATCCATTCAGAACCGGCGTCGGATTTCCCGTTCCCCAGTAAACGAGATTGAGTTCTGGATCGTAGGTGCCCGTCATCCAAGTCATTCCGCCGGTCGTCTGATTCGGCGTTCCTGCTGGAGGAGTGGAATCCCACTGCCACTGCGTCGCGCCGCTCTCCGGATCGACCGAGCGAATATATCCATTGAGGTTATCGAAATCGCCGGAGACGCCAACCAGCACGTGGTCATGTACGACCAGCGGCGCCATGCTGGTCCAATAACCCTTGCTTACGTCGGCAACCTGGACGTTCCAGCGAACGGTGCCATCCTTTGCGTTCAGGGAGACAAGATGCGCGTCAGGAGTGACGAAGTAGAGAAAGCCTCTGTACATCGCGACACCACGATGGCCGATATGCTCTCCCTGACTCCTTGGGTGCCTGTATTGCCATATCTGATGTCCCGACCGCGCGTCAACCGCCCACACGTTTTCAGGAACCGTAAAGTACAGGATGCCGTCTACCAGCAACGGCGAGGATTTAATCAGCGAGGTCTGATTTGTTTGAAAGGCCCAGGCCAGCGAGAGGTTCCTTACATTCTCTGGAGTGATCTGTGTGAGCGAGCTATGGCGGCGCCCGGAGTAGTCGCCGTGATATCCGGGCCAGCTGTCGGCCGGGGGATGCGCGAGCCTCTGGTCGTCGACGCCCTGCGCCGACGAAGTTGGCGAGAACCCAACCGCTACTACAAAGCCTGCAGCGATTAGGAAAATAGACCGCAGAAGATTCATGAAATGCTCCCCAGCACCCCAAAAGTCAGCTAACGCAGAGTTTGCAGATAGGCCATCAAGTTATGAATGTCGTCGTCTGTGTACTTGCTAAACAGATCGACGTGCGCATTCACCGCTTCGTCGACCTTATAGTGCACATCGGCCGTACGCCACGAGTGATAGACGCCGTCCGCATCGATCAGCCCAACCGTGAACTCGTCTAAATAGGCGAGTGTTCCACTCATCGTCTGACCAGAAGCGAGCGTGACCTCGACCTTTTGTTTCGCGTGCTTGGGATAGAGCATCAACTCCTCAAGTTCCAGGCCTTGATGTCGAGAGGCGATTCCCGCAAGATCGCCAGTGGGCGAGTGACAATTCGAACATCCCCCAGGGCCGTTGAAATATTGCTTACCTGCTTCGGCATTACCGGTCTGCAGATCTGAAGGATCGACGCCTTTGCGTCCTCCCTCGCCTCGCGGGCCAGCAGCGCTCATTGCCTTCTTCCGCTCTGTATGAATGAACGCGACCAGTGCGGCGATCTGATCATCCGAGCGATCGAAGGGTGGCATGCCCTTCTCGATGCGGCCATTGCGCACAACCGGGCCGATCTTGTCGCCGCTCACATCCGCCGCCACCAACTTGGACCGCGTCAGATCGGGGCCGCTCTCGCCACCAGTAGTGTCGCGCCCGTGGCAAAACGAGCAATCTTGTTGAAAGAGAGTTCTTCCCTTTTGAACAAGTTCTGGAGAATACGTTTTTCCCGCTGAAGTAGAAGTAGGTTTCGAAGTTTGTGGCTTGTGTGCAGTAGTTTGAGCTGAGCTCTGTCCGATCACTAGCAGAGTGGAGATCGCCAGATGCAGACTAAATCGCAGCGGTGAGAATGTCAGCGTCATCGGCAGCCTCAGTGTCCCATTCCCGCTGGACGCGGATGAGACGCCGTGCTGCCTTCCGTCATCCCCAAAACCCACTTGATCGCTTCGAAATACATCTTTCGGATATCAGGATCGCTCCACGATTCCTGCGTGTGTCCCAGCGTTGAGTAGAAGACGCGGCCCTTGCCGTACATCTTGTCCCAGGCAACGGCGAAGTCATGGTCAGCGCGATGAATGCGCGGGTTGTTTTCGTAATTCAGCTTCGTGGGATCAAGGCTCAACAAGACATGAACCTTGTCGCGCGACCACTCCTTGGGCTGATAGATTTCGTCGTACTTGAGGAACGCAGCAGGGAAGTGGCGAACGGCTGGGAAGTTCGGATCTTCATTGATAATCGGAGCGTTAAATGTCATCCAGGGATGCTGGTCGAACCAGCCGCCAATCATCTCTCCGTATTCTGGCCACTTGTAGTTGGTGTCGAGTGCGGCATGCACTCCGACGAAGCCTTTGCCATCGTCCTTGATGAACGACATCATGTCCTTCTTCTGCGAATCGTCGAGATCAAGCTCGCCGGTAGTGCTGACGAAAACAACTGCGTCGAAGTAGTCGAGATTTTTCGCATTGCGCTCGAAGGGCTTTTTTGTGATCAGCTCGGTATCGGTGCGCAGCATGGCTTCCCACAACCCGGTATCGTGACCCATGTTGTAGATGGCGGCCATGCCATCGCTCACTGAATCGTGCTCAAAACCCTTGGTTTGGCCGATCACCAGGATGTGCTTGAGATGGATCTTTTTCTCGTGCGGTGGTGGAGCCAGGGAGGGATCCACGGCAACTTGATTTTGTGCCGCAAGGATGGTGGCTAGCTGGATCAGGAAAAGTGCGATGACCAAACACAGTCGAGGTAGGCGCAAGTAAATTCCCCCAGAAGAATTTCTTCGTCAGAGCGACCCGCCAGAGGGCCGCCGATCCAAGGCACTTGTCCCCCACAACCAGGTCAGGACGTAAAGGTACCATAACTGGGCTGCGATAGAATGTCCCGGTTCTGTTCAGGAGAAGATCTCATATGCGTGTTGGTGTTTTTACACCCCTGATGTCGCAATTTCCCCTGGAGACGGTGCTCAAGCGGCTTTCCGCGCTCCATATCAATACGGTGGAGTTGCCCACGGGCAACTATGTCGGCGACGCCCACTGCAAGCTTTCGATGCTCGACAACGCGTCTGCGCTCTCTGATTTCAAGAAGATCATCGCCGATCACGGCTTCAGTATCAGTGCCCTAAGTTGTCACGGCAACGCGCTGCATCCTGATAAAGCCATCGGGCAGTTGCATCGCGACGTAAGCCGCAAGACCATTCTGCTTGCGGAAAAGCTTGGGGTATCGACAATGGTCGATTTTTCGGGATGCCCAGGTGACACCCCAAATGCCAAGGCACCGAACTGGATCACCTGTCCCTGGCCGCCAGATTTTCGGACCGTTTTGGACTGGCAATGGAACGAAGTAGTTGCTCCATACTGGAAGGAACACGCGAAATTTGCCGCCGACCATGGGGTGAAGATCGCGGTCGAAATGCATCCGGGGTTTGTGGTCTACAATCCGGAAACTCTGCTGCGGCTCCGGTCGATTGCAGGAGATCAAGTGGGCTGCAACTATGACCCCAGCCATCTCTTCTGGCAGAGCATCAACCCGATCGAAGCGATTCGCGTGCTCGGGAACTCGATTTTTCACGTTCATGCGAAAGACACACAACTCTATCCAGTGAATCTGGTGCGAACGGGAGTACTCGACACTAAACCGTACACACAGGAGCGCGATCGCAGTTGGATCTTCCGCACTTGCGGGTATGGCCACGGAGCAGAATGGTGGAGCGAGTTCATTTCAACTTTGCGTCTGGTGGGCTACGATTCCGTGATTTCGATTGAGCATGAAGACACGTTGCTTTCACCGGCCGAAGGCCTGACCAAGGCAGCGGGTTTCCTCAACAGCATCGTGATTCGCGAACAGCCAGCCGCGGCCTGGTGGTCGTAGAATTTGGACCTCAAGGCCGAAACGCTATAAATTGGTCCGCATGCGTCTTCGGCCTTGGGCTCTGTTTCTTTTGTTCGCACTCGCTTCCGCAATACTGGTTCGCGTTCAAACTGCGAAAGCAGGTTCGCAGTCTGGCTCGCCCGCTTTACAGGATTGGCCTGTCTGGGGCGGATCGCCCGAGAATCAACACTACTCTTCTCTGGTGCAGATCAATCGCTCGAACGTCAAACAACTTCAAGTGGCATGGACTTACGACACCGGTGAGAAGGGCGGAGTGCAGACCAGCCCGCTGGTTGTCGGTCGAACTCTGTACGGAATCAGCCCAACCCAAAAGATTTTTGCCGTCGATGCCACGACTGGTAAATTGCTCTGGAACTTCGATTCCGGCATCAAGGGCATGCAGCCCAATCGCGGGCTGGCGTACTGGTCGAGTGGCGACGACAAAAGAATCTTCGTGGGCGTGATGAACTTTCTTTATGCGCTCGATGCCACGACAGGGAAGCCGATTCCGACGTATGGAACTAACGGACGCGTTGATCTGCAGGAGAATCTTGGCCGCGAGCCACGCTTTCAATCCATTGCTCTGACCAGTCCCGGGATCGTATACAAGGATCTGATTATCGTCGGAGGGCGCAATCCTGAAACACTGCCCGCGCCGCCCGGAGATATTCGTGCCTACGATGTGCGGACCGGGAAGCTGCGCTGGTCTTTCCACACGATTCCTCATCCCGGAGAATTCGGATACGACACTTGGCCGAGAGACTCGTGGAAGACCAGCGGTGCCGCGAACAACTGGGCGGGCATGGCTCTCGACGCGCGCCGCGGCATCGTGTTTGTTCCTACAGGCTCGGCGGCTTCTGATTTCTATGGGGCCGATCGCGTCGGAGATGACCTTTTTGCGAATTGCGAAATCGCGCTGAACGCCGAGACCGGCGAGCGGATCTGGCATTTCCAGGGAGTACACCACGATCTGTGGGATCGCGATTTTCCATCAGCACCAGTCTTAGTCACGCTCAAGCGCGACGGAAAGCCTCTGGATGCAGTCGTTCAGACAAGCAAGCAGGGCTTCCTTTACATATTCGATCGCGTCACCGGAAAACCTCTGGTTCCAATCGAGTACCGTAAATATCCGGCCAGCACGTTGCCCGGCGAACTTGCTGCTGCTGAACAAGGACTTCCGACCTGGCCCGCTCCCTATGCTCGTCAAGCTTTAACCGAGGACATGCTGACCACGCGAACTCCAGAGGCGCATCAGTGGGCCTTGGATCGCTTCCGCACTTCGATCCATGAAGGACAGTTTGTGCCCTTTCGAGTCGGTCTGGAAACGATCGTTTTCCCGGGCTTCGATGGCGCAGCAGAATGGGGCGGCCCGGCCGTAGATCCAGAGACAGACATCATTTACATCAATTCCAACGAAATGGCGTGGACAGCCTCACTTTTCGAGGACAAGGGCGAGCGCGGCGCCAAGGCAATCTATCTCAGCCAGTGCGCAGTATGTCATGGCGAGAACATGCATGGCGCGCCCCCGGACATTCCCGCACTTGCCGGCATTGGCGACCATCGCAGCGCTGCTGACATCGCAACGACTATCCGCAGCGGCAAAGGGCGCATGCCCGGATTTCCGAACCTTCAAGAAGACCAAGTGAATGGTCTGGTGGAATACCTCCTTACCGGAGAGAACAAGGAACTCGCTAACGCGGGGCCGCCTCTTCCCGCGATGAAATATCGACTCACCGGGTATCGTCGTTTTCTTGACCCTGACGGCTACCCTGCGATTACGCCTCCTTGGGGAACCCTGAATGCGATCGATCTGAACAGCGGCGAGTACAAATGGAAAATCAGCCTCGGTGAATACCCGGAACTTGCGGCGAAAGGTTTGAAGAGTACAGGTTCAGAAAACTATGGCGGCGCTGTCGTGACGGCTGGCGGCGTGCTCTTTATCGGTGCTACCAACTACGACAAAAAAATTCGCGCGTTCGACAAGGCGACCGGAGAACTTCTCTGGGAAACGACTCTGCCCTTCGCCGGAAACGCCTCCCCCATCACTTATATGATTGACGGACGCCAATACGTTGCGATCGCCGCGGGTGGCGGAAAAGATCCGAGGTCGAGCTCTGGCGGAGTGTACGTAGCTTTCGCCTTACCTCAAAACATGACACATTAAACATGGGTCGAAAGCTTTCATATCTTCATTCTCTCTTGACCAGTCAAAAGACTTGTCTGTGTAGAAGAGAACTTTCGAAGAGGCAACATTTCGAGGAGCGCATAGCAATCTAAATTTTGCTAAAGTTGGTTGCGATGAATACACGATTGCGCTCAAACCTCTGCGTGATATTTCTTGTTTTCGCCGCTCTGCTCACGGCACAGGCCCAGATAGAAAAAGTCGTGATCGACAATAAAGCCCAGGCTCACCCCTTTCCTCATTTCTGGGAGCACATGTTCGGCTCCGGGCGCGCCATTTTGTCGTTACGCGAGAGCTATCGTAACGATCTCCGCGAGGTCAAGGATGCCACGGGCATGCAGTACATTCGCTTCCATGCCATTTTTCAGGATGAAGTCGGTCTCTATGACGAAGATCCGAGCGGCAAACCCATCTTCAACTTCTCTTATGTGGACCAGATCTATGACGGCCTGCTCCAGGACGGAGTCCGCCCGTTCGTGGAGCTAAGTTTCATGCCGAAGAAATTGGCGTCGCGCGAAGACGCCTTGCACGCCTTCTGGTACAAGCAAAACGTCTCTCCGCCGAAAGACTACGCCAAGTGGGACGAGATGATCACTCAGTTCACAAAGCATCTGGTCGACCGCTACGGAATTGACGAAGTCTCACAATGGTATTTCGAAGTGTGGAACGAACCCAATATCGACTTCTGGGTCGGTAATCCGAAGCAGTCGACGTACTTCGAACTCTACGACCACACCGCACGGGCGATCAAAGCGGTAAGCCCGAGGCTTCGGGTGGGCGGGCCGGCGACAGCACAAGCCGCCTGGGCGGATGACTTCATTCGCCATTGCGCCGACAATAAAGTACCGGTCGATTTCGTTTCATCGCACGTCTACGGCAATGACAAAGCGGAAGATGTTTTCGGCACCCATGAACAGGTTCCACGCGACCGCATGGTTTGCCGCGCGATTAGCAAAGTCCATCAGCAGATCAAGTCGTCTGCAATGCCGAATTTGCCGCTCATCTGGTCAGAGTTCAATGCCAGTTACGCCAATGAGCCTGACGTAACGGACGCTCCTTATATGGGTCCGTGGCTGGCCGACACAATCCGCCAATGTGATGGGCTGGTCGATGAAATGTCTTACTGGACGTTCTCAGACGTTTTCGAGGAGCAAGGAGTGGTCAAACAGCCCTTCTATGGTGGTTATGGCTTGATCGCCGAAGATAGCATCCCGAAGCCAGCATTTAATGTGTTCGAACTGCTGCACGGTCTGGGCGACGAACGCCTCGCGGTTTCCTCGGACAATATTCTTGCTACCCGGCGGCCGGATGGATCGCTCGTAATCGCCGCTTGGAACCTGACTGGCCCGGGCTCGGGTGCATCCGACAAGACCATTCAGTTGCAGTTCGCCCATGTTCAGATTGGCAGTGTTCGCATCGTAAGAGTCGATAGTGACCACGGCGATGTCCACAAAGCGTACGAAGCCATGGGGTCCCCGCGATATCCGACTCGCGAGCAGATTGAGAAGCTGCGCACCGCGTCTCATCTTTCGCCGTCGGAAGTTCAGAAGATCACGGGCGATTCATTGGAGCTGAAAATTCCGCGTGAAGGATTAGTGCTGATCGATGCGCGGCCAACAACCTAGTAACCTCAGTATTGGACCGACAGTTCGCTCCATGTGACGCCCAGGGAATGAAGAATGAGAGCGTCTCCGAGCGTGAGCTTGCGAGGCTCATCCACAATCTCATAGGCATAGTGCACCTTCGGATCACGAGTGATGCACCACTGCTCGTGTTCTTGTGTGCCCAAGCAATGCGGGCAAATCAGGGTCGTTTCCTGCTGGCTATGCTGCTGCGTGAAATCGACGTTCTTCATACCTTTCTCCTTCGCACCGAAAATACCCTGCCATGCGATCTAAAGAGTTGGATGGTCCCAGCTAATCCGACTGCCTGTTCCTGCAGACTAATACGCGTCCAAATACCGTGAAATCCGCGTGCGCATGCACGTGACTACTGATGCCGATGAATGTTTTCCGTGAAGCAGCACGGAAATTCGAGTTCGAGACCGGCATCGAGATGTCGAAACTCACTCATTGTGCGCGCCGTCTCGTTGATGAGTGATTTAGATCACACCCGTGTTCTTATGCATTCACTAGAAAAGAGTTAGCGCTCTGCACAGTCACGTATGAGCGCTGTTTATGCGTCGATTTCGCAGTTTCTAGCAGATTCTTACTAGAGATTCGCAAAATTACTAGTTACTAAAATGACCTCGCGCATGAATCCCAAGTGGAACGGGCAGTTCTCGTGCTTTGACCTCGTCGCGAAGACGGCGTCCTGTCCGCGCAGCGTAGTCCGGGTTCGTGACTTCGAAATCGGCGATGGCGAATTTGTGGTGATGGCTGGTCCATGCGCCGTTGAATCTGAGAGCCAGTTGTTGCGAACCGCCGAAGCGGTAGCCCGAGCTGGAGCCCGAGTGCTTCGGGGAGGCGCTTATAAGCCGCGATCTTCTCCCTACGCGTTTCAAGGATTAGGAGTAGAAGGCCTCAAACTCCTGCGCAAAGCTCGCGAAGAAACTGGCCTTGCCATCATCACCGAAGTCATGAGCGAGGAAGACGTCGATCTCATCGCAGAATATGCCGACATCATGCAGGTTGGCACCCGCAGCATGGAGAACTTCGCTCTGCTCGAGGCTCTTGGCGGTTGCGGACGCCCGGTTTTCTTGAAACGAGGCATGACGGCGACGTTGGAAGAGTTTCTGCGTTCGGCACAAGTAATCGCGCTGGCCGGGAACCTTCAGATCATTTTGTGTGAGCGGGGCATTCGTACCTTCGAAACCGCTACGCGCAACACGCTCGACATCGCCGCTGTACCGGTGCTCAAGACCGTTTCGCATCTTCCAGTCGTCGTCGATCCCAGTCATGCGGCCGGAGTCCGCAGTCTAGTGCCCGTCCTCTCACGCGCCGCCGCCGTAGTGGGCGCGGATGGATTACTCGTCGAGGTACATCCGACTCCAGAACAAGCGATGAGCGATGGCAACCAGTCGCTGAACTTCGCCGAGTTCCGTCACATGATGGCTGATCTGCAGCCTTATCTGGAATTGCAGCATGCGTCCCGTCAGCTTGGTCCGCAACTTCTCGCAGCAGGAGGAGCGGATTAGTGCTGGTGCGCTTCATCGCAGCTTTCTGCCTTCTCCTGACACCGACAATGCCGGCGCCTGCATCTGGATCCGCAGCCAGCCCAACTCCTCCTCTGCTTTATACAGTAACGAAAAGCTACGAGCCGCTCGCATGGCTTCATGGGGCAGATCGCTTCGGAGTGGGCACTGCCATCTACTTCAAACAGGGAAGTAAGCAACGCCCTTTGCTTCCGAGCTTTGCGGCTTCGGCGGATCCTGCTGTGTCGTTCGACGGACAACGAGTGCTGTTTGCTGGAAAGGCTCACGCGCAAGATCCGTGGCAGGTTTGGGAGGTCTCTCTCTCTGAAGGGAAACCGCGTCGAATCACCTCGGGCAATGACGACCGCGTACGACCGTTCTATCTGCCGGATGATCGGATCGTGTACGCGCGAAAGACCAACGGACGATTTGTCATCGAAACATCGGACTTGATGGGCGCCAGCCCGTTTCCCTTGACCTATATCTCGTCGAACGCTCTTCCGACGGATATCCTACGCGACGGCCGCATTCTGTTTCAGTCCTCATACCCGTTGGGAACCGATGGCCTCCCCGAACTCTACACCGTCTATTCCGATGGCAGCGGGGTCGAGTCGTACCGCTGCGACCACCGTGGCGCGCGGCATTCCGGACGGCAAAACAAGTCAGGGGATATCGTATTCGCCTCCGCCCATGGCCTTGCGCGATTTACCTCCGCGCGAGCGCAGGAAGTTCCCATTACCGCTCCCGCTGGCGAGTACGACGAGGTTGTCGAAACTGAATCCAACGGTTGGATCGTTACCTGGCGTCCGGATGCCAAAACGACCTTTCGCTTAGTGCGGTGGATGCCGGGCTCAAGGGACCTAGAACCATTCTTCACCGAGCCGGGGACAAATATCGTACAGCCGACTCTAGTCATGGAGCATGCCCTGCCCAACCGCCATCCTTCGGCTCTGCATGACTGGCCAAACGCGAACCTGTTGTGCCTGAACGCGTACACATCGAAATATCAATTCATTCCCGGATCGATTCACACCGTACGCATGTATGTACGCGACGCAGAAGGCGCCACGAAGCTCCTCGGCAGCGCATCAGTCGAGCGAGACGGATCCTTCTTCGTTCAAGTACCGACCGAACAGCCAATCCAGATCGAATTGCTCGATGCAACCGGCAAGACGCTGAAGCGTGAATCGGGATTCTACTGGATGCGTCGCGGCGAACAGCGAGGATGCGTTGGCTGCCACGCTGGTCCCGAGACGGCGCCCGAAAATGCAGTTCCCATGATTCTGCTGAAGTCGACTACTCCCGCGGACATGACCGGGGCATTGGCACAGAGCGCAGGAGGACATTGATTTGAGATTGCGATTCACCCTCGTCTTGATGTTGTCCTCCGCCGGACTCGCGCAGGCGCCTCAGACATCCGCGACTGGCCCCATTCGATTTGAAGATGCGACCGCCAAGTCCGGCATTCAGTTCACTCACAGCTTTGGTGCAGAGCGTCTCGGTTCGCTTCTCGAAAGCACCGGTTCCGGTTGCGTCTGGCTTGACTACAACAACGATGGTTTTCCCGATCTCTACGTCGCGAATGGCAGGCCGCTTGGAGAGGGAATTCATCCGTATCCGCTCAAGCAGGCTCCGGCAACGCCTCCCCACAATCATCTGTACAAAAACAACGGAGACGGCACCTTCACCGACGTGACGGAACAAGCTGGCGTGGCTGCGAACATCTATGGCACGGCTGCCATCGCGGCAGATTACGACAACGACGGCCTCGTCGACCTCTTCGTTACGGGCTACGGCAAGGCGATTCTCTATCACAACAACGGGGACGGAACCTTCACTGATGTCACCGCGAAGGCCGGTATCAACGTCGATGGGTGGTCGATCAGTTCTGCCTGGCTCGACTACGACCGCGACGGCTGCGTCGACCTCTTCGTCGGTCGTTACGTAAAGTTTGATCCGAAGTACCGCAACTACTACTCCGCCGATAATTATCCCGGCCCGCTTGATTACGCTGGCGACACCAACCGCCTCTACCACAACGACTGCCACGGAACGTTCACCGACGTTACAGATAAGTCAGCCATCGGGGCTTACAAAGGGCGCACCATGGGCGTGACTGCGGCCGACTACGATGGCGATGGCTATCCCGATATCTACGTCGCCAACGACAAGACCGAGAATTTCCTCTTCCATAACAAGCGCGACGGAACATTCGACGAAGTTGCCGGAGACCTCGGGGTTGCCTACGGCCAGAACGGTGAGAGCACATCAGCGATGGGCCCCGTTTTTGCCGACGTTGACGGCGATGGCCGCGTCGATCTCTTGGTGACCGATTCCAAATACAACCGCCTGATGCGTAACGCGGGGTCGAATGGTTTCGAGGATATCGGCCCTAGCTCAGGAATTTCGCAAGCGACCGCTCAGTACACAAGTTGGGGCACAGGAATTTACGACTTCGACAATGACAGCTGGCTAGACATTCTGATTTTCCACGGTGGATTAATCCATCTCGTTCCGCAGGAGCAGTCGCTGTTCCGCGGACTCGGAAACGGAAAATTTGCTGACGTCTCGCGCGATGCAGGTTCGATTCTTGATGTTAAGACTGTCTCCCGCGGCGCTTGCTTCGCCGACTACGACAACGACGGCAGGGTCGATGCATTTGTCGTAAACCTCGGAGCGCCCGCCATGCTCCTGCACAACGTGACGCAGAACGGCAATCACTGGCTCACGGTAAAGCTGAAAGGCCAAGGCATAGCAAAGAAGAGCAACCGCGACGGAATCGGCGCACACCTCGAGTTGCTCGCAGGAGGACACAAGCAGATCGCCGAGCGCTTCGCCGGGTCAGGCTATCTCTCGCAAGACGACGGCCGCATCCACTTTGGCCTGGGTTCGGCCGAGAAAGTGGACAAGCTCACCATCCACTGGCCCAGCGGCCAGGATCAGGTCCTCGAGAATCTGACGGTAGACCAGGTCCTAATCGTGGAGGAACCGTAAATGCCTCGTTCTCAGATCTATGGGTGCCCCATTTCTCGCGCGTTCTTGGCGCGAGAAGTGGGGATTTCCTCGAAGATCTGGCGAAATGTGTTTCGGGTGATCGGTGTATTCGCGGTTGCGATGCTTGCGATTGCAGCCCAGCCTGCGCAAAAGCAATCTCCCACGCTTCCCAAAGAGCGCTACCTTTCTCCGATCGAGATGACGTTTTCGCCGGACGGCCAACTGCTCTACGTGGTCTGTCAGGACAGCGACGAAGTTCGAGTCGTCAACACGAAGTCCGCGAAGGTTACGGCGAGCATCAAAGTCGGACACGTCCCCCGCGGCATCGCGATCTCGCGTGACGGTAGCCATGTCTACATCACGAATGCTTGGTCCGATACAGTTTCCGTAATTGATACGGCATCTCGCACCGTCATCCAGACGCTGCCCACCGGATTCGAGCCCAGCGGAGTAGTCGTCGATCATGCTGCCCGTACGTTATATGTGGCCAATCGTCTCAGCGGCGATGTTTCGGTCATCGATCTGGCGACGAGCCAAGAGATCAAGCGTCTGCTGGCAGGGAATGGCGCAAGCTATCTTTCTCTT
>Ga0126371_10002971_pt1 | contig 14781 bp, 18 predicted proteins | sample PanSoiMetaPlot_4_FD_110145 | JGI IMG/M metagenome (GOLD analysis project Ga0126371, IMG submission 110145) | Tropical forest soil microbial communities from Panama - MetaG Plot_4 | ecosystem: Environmental > Terrestrial > Soil > Tropical forest > Bulk soil | place: Panama | collected 2016-02-17 | reverse complement strand
GGGCCGGCAAACCGCACCCCGCGCCCATCGACGGTTACACCGCCGAGCAGCGGTTCTTCCTGGCGTATGCGCAGATCTGGCGGGAAGTCGCGACCGATCAGTATCTGCGTAACCAGGTGGCGACGGATGTTCACGCGCCCGCGAAGTGGCGGATCATCGGGCCGCTCTCCAACCTGCCGGAGTTTGCGGCGGCGTTCCATTGTCAGGCGGGGGATATGATGGTGAGGCCGGACTCGCTGCGGGCGGCGATCTGGTAGAGCCCTAATGCGGAGTGTGGAATGCGGAGTGCGGAATCAAGTTACTCCGCACTCCGCGCTCCGAATTCAGCACTCAAAACACCTTCACCGTCAGATACCTCCCCGGTCTCTCCCGTAAGTCCTTCAGCAACGCATTGAGCGACACGAGCGTCGAGTCGAGGTGGTAATACAGCGCCGAGTCGGTCGCCATCTTGCCGAGCGTGCCCTTACCCTGCTGGATCTGAGCCATCAGGGTCGATAGCGAAGTCGTGGCCTTGTTGAGCTGAGTCGAGAGCGCCGCAAGGTTGTTCGTGAGCGTGTCCACCCGCTTGCCCGCCGGACCCGCCAGGAGCGTATCCAGGTGATTCATGACACTCTGGGCTGAGGCCAGGGTCGCAGTGGCCTGACCGATCAACGGCCCGCTCCCGGCCTTGTTGATCACGTCCATGGCATGCTGGGTCGCGAGCAGGGTGTTGTGGATGTCTGTCGCGAGGCGGTCGTTCACGAGGTTCGTGGCGCTCGTCATCAGCGCGTTGGCCTTCGTCGCCACCCCGGCCGCGACGTCGGTCAGCTGCTCCTCGCGGGTCCCTTGAATCATCCCGTTCGAAGGCAGAAACTGGCTGGTGTCTGAGCCGGGGTCGTAATCGATAAAGCGGCCACCGAAGAAATCGCCCGCGGCGACGGTCGCGGTCGCGTCGATCTTGGGGCGGTCGGACGGGTCGACGAGCTGCAGCGTCACCGTCACATGGCCGACCCGGTCGAGCGACACGCCTTGAACCCGGCCCCGGTGAACTCCGGAGACCATCACGGGGTCGCCGACCTTCAGCCCGGCGACGTTCGTGAAGGCGACTCGCGCGGTGATCCCCTTGCCGGAGAGTGACCGCCCGGTGAGCCAGAACATCGCGATCACGAACACCGCGAGTCCGGCCAGCACCAGCGCGCCGACGCCTACTTCCTGTTTATACGTCAGATCCATCGGTGCTCTCGCTTTGAATGAGCGCCATTTCCAGATCGCGTTCCAGGAACTGCTGCACGGCCGAGTCCTTCGAGGCCACGATCTCTTCGGGCGTACCCACCGCGCGGATCTTCGCCTGCCAGAGCAGCGCGATCCGGTCTGCGACCCGGAACGCCCCGCGGACGTCGTGCGTCACCACTACGCTTGTAACGCCGAGCTCATCCTGCAAGCGCTCGACCAGGCCGTCGATCACGTCCGAGTTCACGGGGTCGAGCCCCGAGGTCGGCTCATCGTACAGGAGATACTTGGGCTTTCCGGCGATCGCCCGCGCGATGCCCACGCGCTTCCGCATCCCGCCAGACAGCTCGGACGGGAACTTCAGCGCGACTTCCTGCTGGAGGTTCACCAGCCGCAGGCACTCTTTCACCCGCGCCTCGCAGTAGGTGACATCCTCGTACAGCTCCTCGTTCGTGATGCCGAGGCGGATGTTTTCCTGGACATCCATGGAGTCGAAGAGCGCGCCATTCTGAAAGACGTACCCGATGCGTGTGCGGAGATGCGAGAGATCCTTGCGCTTGAGGGACGCGACGTGCAGGCCGTCGACCGACACGACGCCCGAGTCCGGCTTGATGAGTCCGATGATGTGCTTCAGCAGCACGCTCTTGCCGACGCCCGATGGCCCCAGCAGCGCGACGGTTTGCCCATCGGCAACCGTGAAATCGATGTGGTCGAGCACCACGTGATCGACGAAGCGCTTGGAAACGTCCTTGAGCTCGATCACTGGCCCGACCCCGTCAGCAGGATCTGCGTGAGAAGGACGTCAAGCATCAGGATGGCGATCGAGGCCGACACCACGGCATCGGTGGTCGCGCGGCCCACGCCCTCGGCGCCCTGCTGCGTGTTGTACCCGATGTAACAGGGGATCAAGACCACCGCGCAGGCGAAGAAGAACGACTTGATCACGGAGTACCACAGGTCGAACGAACGGAAGAAAAACCGCGCGCCGTAGATGAAGTCGGCGTTGGAGATGCCGAGTGACGACTTCGCCGCGTACCAGCCCACGCCGAAGCCCGTGAAATTCGCGAACATCACGAGCGCGGGAATCACCATGATCCCGGCGAGGCAGCGCGGGAGCAGCAGGTGACTCATGGGCGAGCGGCCGAGGCTCTCGAGTGCGTCGATCTGCTCGGTCACGCGCATCGTGCCCAACTCCGCTGCGTACCGCGCGCCGATCCGGCCCGCCAGGATGAGGCCGGTCAGCACCGGACCCAGCTCGAGGATCACCGATTCGGTGATCACACCCCCGGCGATGTACTTCGGGAATTGCCCCGAGAACTGGTAGCCGGTCTGGAGGGAGGTCACGGCGCCGGCGAAGCCGGCGATGAGCAGAACAATGAAGAGTGAACCGTAGCCGACCAGCACCGCCTGCTCGAAGGTGCGGGGTACCCAGATCCGCCATTCGGTCAGGGCGCGGGCCATGTCCACCAGGAAGTACGTAAAACGCCCAGCGTGGCCGGCGGTCCGGAGACTCCACCGCCCAGCCCATCGTCGCAGATCAAGCCCGGCCGCACGCTCCATGGTGCGTGTATCTTGGGTACCCATGCCCGCTAAGTCTACCCCCACCACGCGCAAACCACCGTCCGCACAACGGTTTACGCGCGCCCTCCTGGCTTGGTACCGGAAGACTGCCCGGGACCTGCCATGGCGGCGTACGCGGGACCCCTACGAGGTGATCGTTTCGGAATTCATGCTCCAGCAGACCCAGGTCTCCCGGGTGCTCGAGTACTACCCACGGTTTCTCAAGCGATTCCCGACGGTCTACACGCTCGCGGCGGCGAAGCCGAAGACGGTGATGGAGAGCTGGGAAGGATTGGGTTACTACGCCCGGGCTTCCAATCTCCACGCGCTTGCGCGCGTGGTCTGGAACGACCACGACGGACGCCTTCCCGCGAAGCCTGAAGAGCTCATCAAGCTTCCCGGCGTTGGCCGGTACACGGCCGGAGCAGTCGCGTGCTTTGCGTACGAAAAACCAGTTCCCGCCGTGGATACGAATGTCGCGCGGGTGATTGAACGCTACTTCCTCGGGAAACGGGAAGAGAGAAACGGGAAACGGAACAACCAGATCTGGGAGATCGCGGGTGCCATCGTTCCGAAAGACGGGAAGCGCGCCTGGGCGTTCAATCAGGGCGTCATGGAGTTGGGAGCGAGGATCTGTGTTGCGCGAAAGCCGCGATGCGATGAGTGCCCGGTGAAAAGAGGGTGCCGGGCTACCGCAAAACTGTCCCGGCGATAAGCGCAATCATGCCGAGCGTTCCGGCAATCGTCGCAAAGAGCGCCTGTTTTTTTCTCAACCCTGTGAAGGCTTCGGGCAAGTCTCCGCGCGGGTCGGGCGTCAGGCGCCCGAGCTTCGTTGCCGTCGGGACCACGACGATCAGGACCATCAGCGCGCCGACAAGCCCCGCTCCCATCATGATGCCGAGCCACGCCGGCGGAGCGTCGGCCTCTGCTCCTCCCGACGACAACATGAGCGTGACGCCCGTCGCCAGGACGAGGAACGCGCCCGGCGCGACGATCATGCGGGCGAGTGCGGACAGCCCGCGGTAGACGGCGAGGCGCTCGTCGGGCGCGAAGTGCTTCGCCGCGACGCCGGCGACCATCGCGGCCATTCCACCCCCGAGCCACCACGTGAAGCCGAGGATGTGAAGGAAGAGCAAGAGACCACGCATGCCAGCGCCTATGAGGTGGTGACCACGGTTGGAATCTCCTGCCGTCCCGCGAAGCCTGCCTCGAGCTCGTGCCAGTGCCGGATGTCGTCTTCGCCCAGCTTCCAGCACCAGAAGATGTCCCGACCATCGAGCTTGCCGTAGAAATCGACCAGCCCATCCGGAAATCCCTTGAACACGCACCCTACCTCGTCCAACTCAGCCAGGAAGTCGTTGATCTGGTGCGCGACGCCGTCGATCTGCCGCTTCAGCTCGAGCTGCTCGGGCAATTCGCCGGTTGAGGGGCTAGCCTTGGCGGCCACGAACTCGTAGCGATAGACGAGGTCGCGCCACTCGGGATAGAGCCCGGCGATGTCGGCAACGATTTTCTTGACGAGGGGCAGGGTTCGGTTGGCTTCGGCGAGAGTGAAATAGCGGTGCATACGGCCCTTGTCGTAAACCCCCAGCTCGCGCTGGGGGTCTGGTACACCAATAGGCGTAACGGTTTTCCAGACCCCGGGCGCAAGCCCGGGGAACACCAGTACTAGCTGACCACCAATCCCTGAATCTCTTCCGGGTGCGGTATAAACCCCACCACCTTCTTCGAAGCATCCACCACGACAATCGTCGCCCGAATATGGTGATCGGCGGTGTCAAGCTGTTTCTTGAGCTTGAAGCCCGTCAGCTCGGCATCGGGCGCGACGACGATCGTGTCGTGCCGGGCATGGTCTTCGACGGGACAATCGCGCGGGTCATGACCCTGTCCGACGCAGGCGGTCACGATGTCGCGGTCGGAGATCGTGCCCTGATAGCGCCGGTCCTTGGGATTATCGACCACGGGGACGACGGAGATGTTCTTGATTCTCATCAATGCGGCGATTTCCGCGCAGGTGGCACCCGCGGCGGCCACCACAGGATCTGCGATCATCACGTCGGCAGCTTTCATTAGGGATTAACTAACCCCTCTCTCCTGATTACCGCTAGGCGTCTGGACGTCCAGCCGTCTGCCTGATCCCCAGTCGCCCAATGCCCTCATTGTCTCTTCATATCCCTGCCGTACGAACCTATCCGCCTGATCCATGGCAAAAGTCGCGTCCCGCTCGTGCACGGCGCGCACCACGATCAGCTTGGTCGCATCGGCGGGCCAGTCTTCGAGGTCTCGTTCGGTCTGCGCGGCCATCATGATGCGTTCGGCATCGCCGTGAGCCTTGAGCAGGCCCGGGACTGTGGCCTTCGACGGGCCCTCGTCGAATCCGGGTCCGACACTGATCGCCACGATCAAGTCGGCCGGGATGCCCCTCGCCACCTCGATCGGCAACACCGCGCGTAGCCCGCCATCCGCATAGCGCCGTCCATCGATCACGACCGGCGGATAGTAGAGTGGCAGCGCACACGAGGCCGCGAGCGCGAGGTTCACCGGAGCCTCCCGCCCCCGCTCCCCGAACAGCACCAGATCGCCCGAATCGAGGTCGGTGGCACACACGGTCAGGGGAATCATGAAGTCGGAGAACTTCGACACCGGAACGATGCGGGCGAGCGTCTGCTCCCAAACCCCGGGCTTCAAGAGGCTCGAGGCGAAAATGCCCTTCACGAAGGCGAGAAGGTCGGTCGGTGCGGCCTCGGCACGAGTGAGCTTCTTCAATCGAGCCAGGAACTCGTCACCGGAGAGCCCCGCGGCGAGCGCCGCACCGACGACGGCGCCCATCGAGGTCCCGACGATGTGCGTGGGAGTGAGACCCTTTTCCTGGAGGGCTTTCCAGGCACCGACCTGCGCGAGGGACTTTACGCCGCCCCCCGAAAAGACCGCGACAACCCTACTCGCCACGGCCCTGATCGTACCGTCGATCCATCACCCGGCTCGCCCGACGCGCGGCCGCCCGCTCGTAGCGACGCTTCTCGTCGGCCGTCTCAGGCGCCACCGGCGGCACTTCGGTTGGCTGGCCCTTGTCGTCGAGGGCGACGTACGTGAGATAGCACGAATTCGTATGCCGCTTCTCACCCGTCGTGATGATCTCGGCCATGATCTTCACGCCGATCTCCATCGACGTTTTCCCGGCGAAGTTCACCCGCGCCATCGCGGTCACCAGCTCACCGACCTTGATGGGCTCCCGGAAGTCGACCTTGTCTACCGACACCGTGACGCACTGATGGCGCGAGTGGCGGATGGCCGCGACGGCCGCGACGTGATCGGCCAGCGAGAGAATCACGCCGCCGAACACGTTGCCCATGATGTTTGCGTGGTGCGGCTCCATAAGCTGTGACATCACGGTTTCCGACTCCCTGGGGTGCCGTGGCTTCATGTCAGTAGTCCACCGGTCGGAGGTAGAATTCGCCGATCGCCGTCTGCGAGAGCATCGCCACCGTGGGCAGCCGGCGCTTCCAGTGCGTGGCGTCGAGCCGGCTCCGCACCCGCTCTACTTCTTCCGCCGTGAAGCCCATGTCCTCGACTTCCGCGGGCTTCCGGCCGGAAATCAGCTCGTAGAGAATCCGGTCGGCCTTCGGATACGAAATCCCAAAATCTCCTTCGTCGGTCTGGCCCGCCACCAGGTCCGCGGTCGCGGGCTTGGAGACGATCACCTCGGGCACCCCCACATGCCGGGCCAGTGCCCACACCTGGGTCTTGAACAGGTCACCCAGCGGGTTCACGGGCGGTGTGTCGTCCGCGTGCCAGGTGAAGTAGCCGAGCAGGCGCTCGGACTTGTTGCCGGTGCCGAGGGGGAGGGCTTTGTGGCGCTCGGAGAGATCGAAGAGGGCGATCATGCGCTCACGCGCCATCACGTTTCCGCGCCTCCCGGGCCCGGCGTCCCTCGCTTGCGACAAATAACCGTCGACGGCGAGCGAGATGTCGATCGTCTCGCACTGAATGCCGAGTTTGTCGATGACCAGCTTCGCGTGATCGAGACTCTCCGGACTCGACGTGCGGTAGGGCAGCCGGACGGCGATCACGTTGTCCTTGCCAAGTGCCTGGACGGCGAGGAATGCGGTGAGCGCGGAGTCGACGCCACCCGACAGCGCCACGATTCCCTTCGTGAATTTCCGGCGGATGACGACCTCGTCGTGAAGAAAGGCGACGAGCCACCTGTTTACCAAGTCGGCATCGATGGCGAGGGGATCCCCGCGCACCGGTTGCACTTCGTGAACGCGGAATTCGGAATGCGGAATGCGGAGTGCGGAGTGCTTTGCCGACGGGGGATCGTACGCCAGAGACCTCACCTTCCTATCGCCGATTTTCAGGTGAGGGATTGCGACCTCAAGATCGGCCAGCAGGGGTGAGTCCGCTCGAATGTGAGTGATTTGATCGAGATCGACGTCGGCGATCATCAACCCTTCGTCGAACAGGGGAGCTCGGGACACGATTTCACCGGATGGCCCGACGAGGACCGAGCCGCCGGGAAATCCCTTTCCACCCTCGAAGCCGACGAGCGACGCGAGTGCGACGTAGACGCCGTGTTCACCCGCCATGCCACGCACCACCTGCTCCCAGCGCACCATACTGGCGGGAAGGCGCCTCCCCTCCTCATCCACCCCTGTCCCCCGCGCCGGCGACGCACTCGGCACCATGATCAGCTGCGCGCCGTCGAGCGCGGCGATCGTCCCGGCGATCGAGTGCCAGGCGTCTTCGCAGATCAGCACCGCGGCCCGGCCACCCCAGCCCGTATCGAAGGCGTGCACCCCTTCGTTCCCGCGCTCGACGTAGCGCTCCTCGTCGAACACGCCATAGGTGGGCAGGAAAATCTTCCGATGGACGTGCCGGACTTCGGACTTTTTGCCGTCGAGCGTGGCGTAGAGACAGGAATTGTGGAAGCGATTGCGGAAGATCTCGTAGAACCCGACGGCGACATCGATCGCCGGCCCCTGATGGACCGCGACGAGATCCCGGAAAAGGGTCCCCGCGGTTACGGCGACGTCCCGCACGCCCCCCTCGAGGAAGTAGCCGGACGTCGACGTTTCGGGTGTGATGACCAGGTCGACTGGTGGCGAGAGCTTCGCGACGTCGGCAAGAATCGCCCCAATGCGCGCGATGTTGGCGGCGTAGTCGCCCTTTTTCGGGCGGAACTGGGCAACTGCAATGCGGGGCATTCTGAAAGGTAAGGCGCCAAGTCGCTACGTGGCTAAGTCGCTAAGTGGCTATATTGGGAGAGGCGATGGAGTTCGCCTTTAACCGCCCAACGGCCGTCGAGCCAACCACGGGCTGATGACTCCTACCAGGACCGACACTCTTGGGGGAGTCTTTTTATGGACGGGAACTTCATGATCCTCTACATCACCATCGGCGGCATCGTCGGCACGTTGGGACGCTGGTACCTCGGAGGCTGGATCCAAACCTCCGCTCACGCCGGCTCGTTCCCACTCGGCACCCTGCTCATCAACCTGTCCGGGTCTCTCGTCCTCGGCTTCGTGGCCAGACTGGGGTCCGGTACGGCGCTCATCTCTCCGGAGATGCGCGGCGGACTCACCATCGGTCTCTGCGGCGCATTCACCACGATGAGCACCTTCTCCTACGAGAGCGTGCAGCTCCTTGGCGCAGGCGACTACATGCGCGCTGCGCTCTACATGAGCGGGACAATCGTCGGTTGTGTTGCGGCGGTGTTGGGTGGAGCAGCGATTGCGGGAAGGATCTAGAAAGAAGGGGCCAAGTCGAAACTTCGCGACTTAGCCCCTTAGCGTCTTAGCGACTTGGTTTATCTACCGTGCCTGCCGCCACGTCCACCGCCACCACCGCCCCCACCGCCGCCGCCACGCGGCGCCGAGAAGCCGCCTCCGCGGGGAGCTGACGGCATCGAGAACGACCGCGAGGGTGCGGGCGCCGAGCGAGTTTCCATGCGCGGCGTGGGGCGAGACTCCATGCGGGGGGCCGGACGCGACTCAGGGCGTGGCGACTCCATCCGTGGCTGGGGCCTCATGGGCTCCTGACGAATCGGCTGGTTGGGCCGCGTGAACGACTGGTCGTTGTTGCCGCGTCCGCGACGAGGCTCCGGGGACCCCCGGTTGCCGCGATCCGCGGGCGGCGAGCTCGGACGAGCCGTAGGCGCAGGACGCGAACGGGGCTCGACGGCTCCGCCGAACGATCCGCCACGGCGTCCAGGCTCGGATCCCTGCGAGCCGTTCGGGCTGGCAGTCCGGCCACCACGAGCGAACGGCGCCCCACCATTCCCCGCCCAGCGATTCCGCACGCCGACACCAGCCGTCACCGTGGTCCGCGTGCCGCTGAACGGCGGACGATAGGTCCCGGTGAACGGGGCGTAGGTCCGCGGGCTGTAGAACGCGTACCGCGGGCGGAAGCCATACCCGTAGAACGGACGGTGGTAGTAGGCGCCGTAGAACGGCACGCCGAACCCGTCACAGAAGAACGGATCGTAGAAGCAGCTGTCGTAGAAGCCGTAGGGATAGCCGAAGCCGACGTTGAAGAAGACGCCCGACCCGCCATACCACGGACCGCAACCCCAGCACGGATAGTAGGCCGGGTAGTACGAGGGCGTGTAATAGCTGCCGCCGCCGGAGTACGACACCTGCGTCGCGACCGTGTACGTGGTCACGTCGTAGTCGTAATGATTCGGTCCCGCCATGCCGTGCACGATGTCGACCATCGAGGCTTCAGGGTCGGTGCCCAGATCTTCCCCGTCGAGCACCTTGTAGTCCCAATGATCGCCGAGGACGTAGCTCGAGAAGGTGAAGGGCTGGGGAGACACGGCCGCGAAGACGGTACCGGTGCCGCTGTAGTCATCGACCTGGAACGCGTCGCGGTCGCCGCGGGCGCGGACTTCGAAGGTCTTGCCGCCCTTGACGAAGTTGTCGGCGTTGGGGTCGAGCGGGAACAGCACGCGAAGGTGTCCGCGGGTGTCGGCCTGAAGAACCACGACATAGCCGTCATCCGAGACCTTGAACTTCACGGTCGCTCGGTCGCCAGGCTGGTAATTGTCGTCGTTGAGCCAAACACGAATGGGGGGATCGTCGGACGCGAGGTTGGCGCGTACCGGTTGCGGCGCCACCAACGGCGTATTGAGTGCGAGTGCTAGAGCGGTAAGCAACATAGACCCCCCTGGTGTCAGATAATACACCTCGGTCCCTTTCAGTGCATCCTTTGTGCCGGAGCGGAAAACGGCTTAATTACAGGGAAATCCACCTTTCTGAGGGTCGTCTGTGTCCCATCTGTTGGACGCTGTAGGGGACGTTTCGAACGTTTACGAGCTGGCAGCAGGCTTTGTCACGGGGGGGCAGCCCCAGGTGGCCCATTTGGCAGCCCTGAAGAAAGCCGGCTGTCAGGTGCTCCTCGACCTCCGAGAGGCCATGGAGGAGCGCCCCTATCAGGTGCCCGATGCGGTGACAGCCGCGGGGCTCGAATACATCAACGTCCCGGTGGGCCATGGCGCCCAATCGGATGAGACGTTCACCAAGGTTCGGGATCAGGTGAAGGCTCTGGTGGGAAAGAGGGCCGCCTTCTGTTGCTGCAACTCAGGCAACCGGGTAGGGGCGGCGATGCTTCCTTACTTGATGCTCGACCGCGGACTCGATGAGGAAGAAGCGACGATGGTGGCGATGAAGATCGGGATGAGGAATGCGGAATTGATGGAGAGCGCGTTGGAGTATGTGAGAAAGAATGCTGGCTAGGAAGGAAATTCAGGGCTTGGAATCCTCTCTGTTCCCCGAGTACCGATGCCAGTACATGCGCATTTCGGTGATCTTCCCATCCTTCGTTTCACAAAAAACCGCTCCGCGCGCGTCGACCTTCTCACCCGTCCGGCGGCGGCGGAACTTGCATTGAAACTCGGTCGAGAACCACGGCCCCGCGACGTAGATCTCCCCAGCCTTGAACGAGATCTCCGCCTGATGCGTCGGCACCTCAGTCCAGTACGCCCGGATGGCCTGGATGCCACGGTCGGGGGTACTGAAGGGCGTCTCGATGAAGACCGCGTCGGGTGCGAACACCGAGCAAATCGTTTCGGCGTCGCCACGCTCCCAGCCTGACCCGAAGGTCTCTAACAAGGCTCTGTAGTTGTCTGACATGGGCGCTGAATATAATCCAAAAGACTAAGGCGCTAAGGCTAAGTCGCCAGGTACACCACACGGGAGGCACGATGCTCAGGACCGCTCTTTTAACCACCGCAGCAATTGCTCTTTTCTCGATTCCGGCCACGGCGCAGGCAGCCGCGGGCGGCGACGTCACCATGACCGGCACGATCGTCGACGTCAGCTGCTTCTCGACGATGGGAGCGTCGGGCCCCACGCACAGGGCCTGTGCGCAGACGTGCGCGCACTCGGGGTCGCCACTCGCGTTCATGGCCGACGGCGTGATCTACATGCCCGTCAGTCCCAAGCCGAACAATCCGCAGAACGGCCGGCTCGTCGAATTTGCCGAGGGCAAAGTGAAGGTGACGGGCACGGTGAAGGAAGTCAGCGGGATGCATACGATCGTGATCAAGACGATCGAAGCGGCCAGCTGATGCGTTGGACGGGGGTCGTGTTGCTGCTGGCGGCCGTCGCCGCCTGCAAGCAACCGGCCCCCGACCGCCTCACCCTCCTCTTTCTTCGCGCGTCCCCCGCGACGCGGGCCGAGAAGCTGTCGTGGGCACCGGATCTGCCGGGCGGACGCGTGGTGGCCTTCGACGATCATCTCCACGCCCAGCAGGTCATGACCCTGGGCATCGAACAGCCCGTCGCGGTCGCGTTCCCCTGCAATCGCCACCTCATCGTTTCGGACTTCTCGGGCGACGCCGTCGACTTCGACTCGGGACAGGTCGGCGCCTGGAAGAGTCACTTCCCGGCGTCCATGTTCGTCTCGGCCGGCTGCTGGAGTGCGGAGGTGCGCTCACCGTATCTCATCGAGCCCTTCACCCCCGACACGGTCAAAGGCGTGTTCATCGTCACCAACCTCCAGAACCCGGCTCCGTTCCGCATGGGAGAGGTGCGCAAGGCCGCGCTGCCCTTCCTCACCGGCCCCGAGAATGCCGGGGCGATCGCGTTGGATTCGCTGGGTGACGTCTACTACGCTCCCGTCTCCCGCGATGAGATCATCAAGTACACGGCCGGCGGCGTGGTTCGATGGACCGCGAAGCGGGGGCTCTACGCGAAAGAAGAAGAACCGAAGTTCCTGCCGAATCGCGGCCGGGAGATCCCGCTGCTCATGGCACGCGCCGGAATCGCGTTGACTCTCGGACCCGATGGCCGCCTGTATGCGTTGGGCGCCGACGATTCGATGGCGTCGCGGTTGCGGGTGGATGTGATCGACACGGCGACGGGGACGATTCTCCTCACCAAGCACCTGGAGCCGAACGAGACCGCGGTCGCGCTCGACGGCCGCGACTCACTCCACACCTTCGATGCGGACACCTTGCTGAAGGGCGTGGGCGTCGAGACGAGAGAGGCGTTTTCGCCGTCGTTCTCCCTGCCCGACCTCAAGGGCGATACGGTCAGCCTGAAGGAGTTCGCGGGGAAAGTCACGCTCGTGAACTTCTGGGCCTCCTGGTGCGATCCGTGCCGCGAGGAGTTCCCCCATATGGCGGGACTCTACGGCAGGTTCTCGCGGAAGGACTTCGGTATCGCGGCGATTTCGGACGACGTCGATCCGGCCAAGATGCGGGCATTCATCGCAGGCTTTCATCCACCCTTCCCGATCCTGGTGGGCGGCGGTCGCATGAAGGCGGTATACCGGTACCGCGGCCTGCCCTACTCGGTGCTCCTCGACCGCCAGGGCCGGATCGTGAAGCGGATTTTCGGATTCGGCGGAGCGCAGGAGTTTCGGGAGCTTGGTGACGCCATTGCCAAGGAAATCGCCGCGCCCTAGCCTTACCTCGTGCCGCTCCCCGTAGTGATCGACTCCGATCCCGGCATCGACGACAGCCTCGCGCTCCTGCTCGCGCTGGCCTCACCGGAGCTGGATGTGCGCGGGATTTCCGTGTCCTACGGCAACACCGTCGTTGAGAACGCGATGCGCAACGCCGTCGAGGTGGTGCGTCGCGCGGGGAAGCGCGTGCCTCTCGCCATGGGCGCCCGCCGTCCCTTGAAGCGCACGCTCGCCGTGGCGCTCGAGACCCACGGCTCGTCAGGTGTGGGAGACGCGAAGGTCCCGCCCGCCGGCTCCGTCATCGACTTCATGAAGCCCCTCGAGCGTCTGCTCGATGAGCAGCCGGAACCGGTGACCCTCGTGACGATGGGACCAGTGACCTCGCTCGCCACCGCTCTGAAACGGTCACCGGAACGCGTCCGCGAGAAGATTGCCCGGCATATCGCGATGATCGGCAACATCGACGCGCGCGGGAACACGACCCCCTTCTCTGAATTCAATGCCTGGTGCGACCCGGAAGCGCTCGCCCAGGTACTCGCTGCCGAGCTGCCGACCGACCTGGTGACGCTCGACGTCACGCGGGAGCTGGTGGTCACGGGCAGCGAAGTCGGCGCACTGTCGCGGGTGGAGGACCCCCAGGCCCAATGGTTATCCGGCGCCCTTTCCTTCTATCACCGCTTCCACCAGCAGTATGAGGGATTGGATGGATGCGTCGTGAATGACGTCCTGGTAATCGCCGCGCTGATCGATCCATCAGTGCTGACCTTCAAGCCCACGCGGCTGAGTGTGTCCGTCGATGACGGTGATGAACGCGGCCGCACGCAGGTGGATATGGAAGGATGGAAGGCGCGAGTGGCGACCGGTGTGAAGACCGATGCAGTGCGGCACATGCTGTTCGAACGGGTCCTGCCCTGGCTCGCTGAGCCGGTCGGCGCGGGTGGAGGGAAGCACCGGTGACCGAGATCCCGCGCAAAGTCGCCGTCATCGGCGCCGGCGACATCGGCTGCGGCTGGTCCGCGCTCTGCGTGACGGCCGGCTGGCCGGTCACGATCTTCGATACCAACGCCAAGGCGATCGACCGCGCGGGAGAGCAGATCCCGGCGCGGGCCCGAGCCCTCGTCGCCCTCGATCGCGCCCCCGCAGGTCAGGTCGAGCGCGGGCTCAAGGAGCTCCGGCACGCCCGAAGTCTCCTGCAGGCCGTGAACGAAGCGGACTGGGTCATCGAGTCCATCAGCGAGGACCTGTTCGCCAAGCAGCGCCTGCTCGGCGCGATCCAGGATGTGGCGGGTGCCGAGGCGCTGGTGACGTCGTCGTCGAGTGGGCTGTCGCCGCACGACATCTTCGGCCGCATGACCTCGGCGCACCGTACGCTGGTGGTGCACCCCCTCAATCCCCCCGAGCTGATTCCGCTGGTCGAAGTCGTCCCGTCACCGCGGACCGACGACTCCGCCATCACCCGGGCGAGCGATTACCTGAGACAGCTGGGCCGAATGCCGATCGTGTTGAAGAAGGTGGTGCCAGGCTACGTCGTGGGGCGCATCGCGGCCGCCGTCTGGCGGGAGTGCATCGACCTGGTCTTGCAGGGCGTGATCAGCGTCGAGGACCTGGACCGCGCCGTCTCCCTCGGCCCCGCCCTCGGATGGGCGGCCGCCGGCCCGCACCTCACCTACCACCTCGGTTCCAATGACGGTGGGGTGAATCTGTTTCTGCAGCACCTGCTCGGGTCATTCGAGAGCTGGTGGGGAGAGCTCGCCAAGTGGCAAAAGCTCGAGCCCGAGCAGCAGAAGGAGTTGATTCAGGCGATCGAGAAGGCGTACTCGGGCAAGGTCGACATGCTGCGGGAGGCTCGAGACAGACGACTTTCGGCGATCTTGCGAGGTCTGGAACAGTCTCGGTCCACTCCGTAACCCCGGGCGGAAGCCCGGGGGTTAGTACCCGGGGCTATGTAGATGAGCACCGCTCATGCCATATCCACCCCGGGGCTCGCGCCCGGGGGTTATGTGATTCAGGACCGCACCACGTTTCATCCACCCCGGGCTCGCCCCCGGGGTCATGTGATTCAGGACCGCACCACGTTTCATCCACCCCGGGCTCGCCCCCGGGGTC
>Ga0126371_10002969_pt1 | contig 14783 bp, 11 predicted proteins | sample PanSoiMetaPlot_4_FD_110145 | JGI IMG/M metagenome (GOLD analysis project Ga0126371, IMG submission 110145) | Tropical forest soil microbial communities from Panama - MetaG Plot_4 | ecosystem: Environmental > Terrestrial > Soil > Tropical forest > Bulk soil | place: Panama | collected 2016-02-17 | reverse complement strand
GCGCTTTGCCTACTGCTTCCTCCAGATTCCATCTCGCGATGGACACCCTTGCCGTTCGGCTAACACTTCCCCTTGCCGGGTGTGGAGAGGACTTTCACCTCCAAGTGAGTGCGCCCTGCCGGGCGCACAAATGAAAAAGCCTCATCCACCGGATGAGGCTTCTTGCTTTTCTTGCAAAATTTCGCAATTACACGCTGAACGACGATCCGCAGCCGCAGGTGCTCTTCACATTCGGATTCTCGAACTTAAATCCCGCGCCTTCCAGCGTCTCGACATAATCGACAACACAGCCGTTCAAGTACATGACCGACGTCGCATCGACGTAGACCTTCAGCCCGTCGAAATCAAATGTCTTGTCCATCATGCCCGCGCTGTTCTCGAACTGCATGGAATAGGAAAAGCCGGAGCATCCTCCGCCCACAACACCCACGCGCAGCCCGGCGGGAACGGGATTCTGCTGCGCCATGATTTCTTTCACCTTCGCCACCGCGTTCGGGGTCAGGGTAATCGGCGCCTTTTTTACTTCCGGAGTCGTTGTCGTCGGGGTCACTGTCGTTGCCATTCCATTCTCCTTGAGGCTCAAAACTTCCGAATAAATCGGATTATAACAGACCTCTTCCGCAAACCCACTTCGGGAAACCCGTTTCGACAAGTCCTCGAAGAGGTCGGCATCACCATTCCTATCAACCATTTAGATGCCGGTCAGAGCGATTAGGTCGCAATCCCGACCAAGCGTAAAAATGCCAGTCACGCCGGGAAAATGGGGCTATAATCCCGCGCATGGGCCCTTCCCGAAAGCCGGTTGCGGGGAGGCAGGCAATCTCGCATTCCGGAATCTGACCCTCAAGGGGACGGCTCGATATCAGTACCGAGGTGGCATATGTCTCCTTTGGTCTGGATGCTCACGCTGTGGGGTGTTCTTACCGGTGTCCTGGTGGTACTCCTGATCTATCGAAGTACACTCACCATGCAAGAGGACGATCAGTTGTTTCTCGACGACACAAAGTCGGCACTGGAAGAGGAACAACGCGAGCTCATCGCCAAGGTCAATAAACTCACACCCTTTGTGAAGATTTTGGGTGCGGCCTCGGGCCTGATGTTCCTGGTCATCGCGGGAATGTTCATCTACCAAGGCTTGAACAACACAGCGCCCTGATCGCAGGTTGGGAACGGTCCTAGCTTTCTCCTATCATGCGCGGTAACCACGCAAAGGGTGAAGTGTATCCGCGGGAGCATTTCGCTACCGCATCACTTTTTTCGTTACTGCCAGGAACCACCTGCCTGACACATCGGCTGCGTCGTGTTCGCGGTTGAGTAGCGGTCGAAACGCGACTGGAAAAACAGCCGGTGAAGTTTGCGCAACGAGTCTTCTGCCTGCGCCTCGTCCACAAGAAAGCTGATGTTGCGTTCTGAAGCTCCCTGGCAAAACATCCGCAGATCGACTTCCGAGAGCGCGCGAAAAACCTGGCTCGCGATCTCTGGCTGACGCCGCACTTTCTCTCCCACCAGGCACACCAGCGCTTTCGCACCCTCCCAGCGAACCGTTGCCAACCCCTTCAACTCTTCCGCGATCTTCGGAAGAGCATCGGTCGAAGTCACCAGCAACGATAGGCTGCCACGCGACGCCGACAGAAAATCCATACCGTACTGATGCCGCTCGAATACCTCGAAAATCTCCCGCAGCAATTCGGGGGCGAACCACCGCACCGCTTGTACGTCGACAACGGTTACGCCCTTCTTCGCAGTAATTGCCTTGATGCTGCACTCCTCCGGCGGATGCGCCACGATCTCCGTTCCCTTCCCTTCAGGATTCCGTGAATTCAGGACCCATACGGGAATGTTCTTCCGCATGGCCGGAGTAATTGCTGCCGGATGCAGCATGCGCGCACCGAAATATGCGAGGTCCGCGGCTTCCTCGAAGCTCATGGTCGGCACACGCCGGGCTTCGGCGCAGAGCTTCGGGTCGGTCGTGAGAATGCCATCCACATCCGTCCAGATCTCGATCCGACCGGCTTGTACAGCCGCTCCCACAATCGAAGCGGTGAAATCGGAACCGCCGCGGCCCAGTGTGGTCGGGATGCCATCGAGCGTCGCGCCAATGAAGCCACCCAGCATGGGAATCTTGTCTTGCGCGATGAGAGGCAGCAGTGCCGCATAAAGTTTTTCGTCGGTTTCCTCCCACAGGGGCGTGGCCTGCGTATGCGCGGCGTCCGTGACGATCAGATCCAGCGCGTTCACCCACACGGCATCCAGTCCCGCATGCGTGAAGGCGGCTTGCACGATGCGACTGGCCATCATCTCGCCAAAGCTCACCAGATGATCTTGGAGTCGCGGCGTCAGTTCGCCAGCTCCGGCAACGCCTTTGAGAATCTGGCGCATCTTGCCGAAGTCTTCTTCGAGTTGCGCGCGCAACGCCTCGGCTTGCGCGGGTCCGGCCGACTGCTGAACGACCTGCTCATGCCGGCGCTGAAGACTCACCAGGAGTTCATTCGCCTGCTCGAGCTGGCCCTTCGCCGCCAGCCGACCCGCCTCCAGCAACTCGTCCGTAACATTCGAGAGTGCGCTGACGACGACGATCGGCCTGTGATTCAGACGGTGCCGCACAATTTGCGCAGCCCGGCGAATCGCCACCGCATCCTCAAGCGACGTGCCTCCAAACTTCATTACAATCGACTGAGGCGCCATCCCCGCAGACCTCTGCATTTCCCCAACTTCACTCATGCAACTCTCTCCTTGAAGTGTTCAGCGCAAAAAACAAAACCCACCGTCGTTCGCTTTTCGCTTCTGGCGGTGGGTCTTGCTACCTTTTGAACTTTGGAATCTAGCTCAGCAGGTGACCTCCGTCAGAAGGCGATGTAATTCGCTTAGCCTTGTCTGTTGTGACCGGCGCCGTAATTCGTTTCGTCTTCTGGGATACGGAAATCATCTGCTTCACAGGGTTCCTGAACTTAATTGTCGAAATCGCGGGAATTCTTGTCGCTCCTTAGCTTCAGTCCGTCTTCGAAGAACTGAACCAGCCGGTCGATCAACCGTTGCTGCCCGCCAATGATGTGGAGCCCGCTCTCGTGGCGATGCTCTTCTAAAACTTTACTCAAGTTACGTTCCAGCTCTGTCATATTCACAACTCCTCAGGGGATTCAGCGGAAAAACCGCTGCGGCCGTATGGCCTTTTTGTATTCACCTAGGACTAGAGTCCACTGCCATGGAGACAGCAGACGCCTGAGGCTACTTTGTTACCGTATGCCCGATCAGGTGTGGATGGGAAATCAGAAATTTGAATGAGGTCGATCAAAAAAACTGGCAAGCTCCGAAAGCCCAGTAAATATGCCTATTTCGAGGCCGAAGCCAGTTGCCGCACTGTCGCAATAAAAGTGCCTGTCGCACGCGTAAGCGTACGATCGCGACGGTAGGCGATCGCCAGTTCCCGCCAGAGTTCTTTTTCGCGAGGTGCGATCAGCTTTACGCGTCCGGCGAGAACCTGGTCACGGGCAAAGCTTGTGCTGATCAGCGAAACACCAAGTCCGGCCGCCACGAAACTCTTGATCATTCCAACGCTCGGCAATTCCATCGGGACCTGGAGTTGGGATTTGTAAGGCCGCAGCAGTTTGTCCATCAAGCGCCGCGTGTAACCGGTTTTGGGCAGCAGGATCGGCTGCTTTGCGATCTCCGCCAGCGAGACAGCCTCCTGCTTGGCCAGCGCGTTCTGCGGATTCACCATCCACATCAGCTGATCGCGGAAGATGGGGTGTGTCTTTAAGCTCGCGGATTTCACCGGTAACGTGACGATACCCACGTCGATCGTGCCGTTCTCCAGCTTCTCAAGGATCTTGTAGCTGAAGTTGCGGTAGATGCTGACCTGCACGCTGGGATAGAGGCTGCAATACTTCGCGAACACGTCAGGGAGCACATAGAGGCACGTGGCTTCATTAGCGCCAACAACGATTGTTCCCCGTGGATTCGTTCCATGGTCGGCAACGGCCAGCAGAGACTCGTCGCGCATCTGCAGAAGCCGCTCCGCGTAGGCGAATAACACCCGCCCTGCAGGCGTCAGGGTTACATCTTTACCCGAACGGTCGAGTAGCTTGTCGCCATAGTCCTGCTCAAGCTGGCGGATCTGCGCGCTGACCGCAGACTGCGAGCGAAATACTTTCTGCCCCGCGCGCGAAAAACTTCCCAGTTTGGCGACTTCCAGAAAAGTAGTGAGTTGATCGAAATCCATGGAGTGTGGGGATTATACCGAACCGAAGAATATCTACCGAGAACTCATGTTGAACGCCATGTCATCGCCCAAGCAGGCGCCTCCATCGTCACATGAGCACCGGTTCCTTGGGAGGAATCGAAGGCATGGACTCCACCGAGCCAAGGTCGTGACGGCGCAACAGCGTCAGCGTCGCGTTCCAGGTCTCTGAAATGGTGCAAGGCGGACGAATGGGCTCGACCCGCAGAAACGGCAGTGGCGCATCGGAACTCAGCAAGCGCAGAGCCTTCGGACTGTTGGTCAGCCGCATGTGACGGCGTAACACCATGCGCAGCCACAGTTCCTCGCGGACCTCCAGCGGCCGCGTGTGCACCGATTGCTGGTTGTAGCCGTGACCACCGAGCGAATCGCGCATCATGTAAGCGACGCCGCCTGTCATACCCGCGCCAAGATTCATGCCGGCTGGCCCAAGAATGATGACCACACCCGCCGTCATGTACTCGCAGCCGTGTTGCCCGATGCCTTCCACGACAGCCATCGCGCCACTGTTACGCACAGCGAACCTCTCACCAGCGCGTCCGGCAACATACATCTCTCCCGAAGTGGCGCCGTAGAGCACCGTGTTGCCGACGAGCACATCCCCGCGCAGAGAAGCCTCTTTCCCCGCGGTGACTGCGATTGACCCGCCGCTCAGGCCCTTGCCGACGTAGTCGTTGGCTTCGCCCAGCAAGCGGAACTTCACCCCCGGAATGAGGAAAGCGCCAAAACTCTGGCCAGCGCTGCCCGTAAATTCGCTGGCAACGACCCCGGCGATTTCGGCCCCGTTTCTGCGACACAGAACTTCACCGCTGAGGTGAGCGCCAATCGCACGGTCGGAGTTGGTTATGTGGAAGTGATGGCCACGCGTGCTCAACGTGTCGAGTTCATCGATGATCGAGGCCATTTCCAGATGCAGGCCCGAATCCGCTTCACGCGGACAAGCCGGTTTCGCGGGACCTACGACAGGCGCAAGCAGGCTTCCAAGCATCTCTTCAGCTTCGGGAGTTTTTGCCAGCAGCCGATCCGCAGCCCCGACGATTTCGTCGATCGAGGAAGCGCCCATCGCCGCCAAAAGATTGCGAACGTCGGCAGCCAGCGCGCGGAAGTAGCTTTCGACCATTTCAGGATTGCCGGTGAAGCGCGCTCTGAGTTTCTCGTCCTGCGTCGCGATACCGACAGGGCACGTATTCAGATGGCATTGCCGCGCCATCACACAACCGATCGCGAGCAACGCAGCCGTGCCAAAACCAAATTCTTCCGCGCCGAGCAGCGCGCCCACGATCACATCTCGCGCAAACTTGAAGCCGCCATCGACGCGCAAACGGACCCGGCTACGCAGTCCCGTTCGGACCAGCGCGCAATGCGCATCCCGCAGACCGACTTCCCAGGGCAGGCCCGTGTTCTTGATCGACGTAATGGGCGACGCGCCCGTCCCGCCATCGTGGCCTGCGATCGTAATGACGTCCGCTCCCGCTTTCGCGACGCCCGTTGCAATAATTCCGACTCCGGCGCTCGAAACGAGCTTCACGCCAATCCGCGCTCTCGGATTCACCGCGCGCAGGTCGTAGATCAGCTGCGCGAGGTCTTCGATGCTGTAGATATCGTGGTGCGGCGGCGGCGAGATCAGCATCATGCCGGGAACGGCGTGCCGCATGCGCGCGATATAAGCCGTAACTTTGCTCGCCGGCAGCTGTCCGCCTTCACCGGGTTTGGCGCCTTGGGCGATCTTGATCTCGAGTTCGTCGGCGTGAACGAGGTAGTCGGTGGTCACGCCAAATCGGCCCGAGGCCACCTGTTTCACACGATTGTTCGCATCGGCCTTCTGCGTGTAGATCTCGGGATCTTCGCCACCCTCGCCGGTATTGCTGCGGCCGCCAAGCCGGTTCATGGCAATCGCCAGCGTGCTGTGCGTCTCGGGCGAGATCGCACCCAGCGACATCGCCTGCGTGCAGAAGCGGCTCAGCAACGACGCTTCCGTCTCCACGTCATCGACAGGAATCGGCGTTTCATTGCGGATAGTCAGAAGGTCGCGGATCGCCACAGGTTCGCGCTCTTCCGCCAGCGCGCTGTACAGCTTGAAATTCTCGTCAGTTGGCGACTTGATATAGCGATGCAGCCGCCGCACGATCTCAGGCGACGTGGCGTGTTTCTCGCCATTTTGGCGGAAGCGATACAAGCCGCTGTCGTGTAGCGTGGCATTGTCGCCGTAAGCCGCAGCGTGCCGAACCAGGCAATCGTTCAGAAGGCTGTCGAGAGACTTGCCTCCCAGCACGCAACCCGCGCTCTCAAAAATCTCGGCGCACAAATCCGGATCCAGCCCGATGACTTCGAAGAGCTGACTATTGCGATAACTCGCGATCGTCGAGACGCCCATGCGCGCCATCACCTTGCGCAGGCCCTTCTCGACTGCAAAACGGTAGCGGGCGACGCCGTCGGGTCGCAGCGCGTTCGCCTGCTCCAACGCCAGGTACGGAAACACTCCCGCCGCTCCTGCGGCTACCAGCAGCGCGATATGGTGGGTGTCGATGACCTGCCCCGACTCGACGACGACCGGCACATCCCAGCATCCGGCGTCGGTCAAAGTCTTCCAGGCAGTGGCCAGCGCCAGCAACGCTGGAATCGCTGCGCGCTGATCGCTCACTGCGCGATCGCTGAGAAGGATAAGCTCCGGTTTCGCCTCTCCCGGCACCAGCAAGCCATTCTTCAGGCGCTCGACAACTGCGTGCGCGCCGGCAATCCCTTGGGCGATCGGGAACGTGATGTCCAGCTGGCGAACCGAGAACGATTCCGCCAGATGATGCATCTGGCCGGCATCAAGCACGGGTGAGTTCAGGACCACGTGCTCGTTCAAATACGACCGCAGCGACATCACGTGCGTCTCGCGCAATGGGTCTATCGGGGGATTGGTAACCTGCGCAAACCGCTGCTTGCAGTAGTCCCAGAGAGGACGCGACAGCCGCGATAGGAACGCTGGGGGCACATCGTCGCCCATGCTCCACACGGCTTCCTGGCTCTCCTGCACCAGCGGCTGAAACAGCAGCTTGTATTGATCTTCGGTCCAGCCCAGAGCGCCCATTACGCGCTTCGGCTCGGCAGTGACGGTCTGCGGCAATCGCTCGGTGGGAATAATGTGCAGCGCATTCGCGGACCGCGCCGAATCGCGGAATTCTTCGAGGTGCCCGACTTCCGGCGGCCGCGTGAACTCGCCGGTCTGCGGATTGCAGAGCAGCATCTCGCCCGGTCCGAGCCGCTGCCGCTCAGCGATCTCTTTGTCATGTAGGTCGGCGATGCCGACTTCCGAGCCGACCACGAGCAGCCCATCAGCGGTCAAGGTGTAGCGCAGCGGCCGAAGCCCATTGCGATCGAGCTTGGCGCCGACGCTGATGCCATCGGTGAAGACCATCGCCGCCGGGCCGTCCCATGGCTCCTGTTGCGGAGCTTGCGATTCCAGGAAACGCCGCAGGTCCGCGGGCACCAGCGGATTCGTCTCCCAGGCCGGTGGCACCATGGTGAGCATCGCCGCAGCCGGGCTGTACCCGCGCCGCAGGAAAAGTTCCACGCCGTTGTCGAAGCTGGCCGAATCACTGACGCGCTCTTCGAGCAGACGAACGCCGGGCTCGAGTTGAAGACACTCCGTAATCTGCCTGCGCTTGGCCTCAACCCAGCGCCGATTCGCGCTGATCGTGTTGATCTCACCATTGTGGGCCACGAAGCGGAATGGCTGCGCCATGGACCAGCTAGGTTGCGTGTTCGTCGAATAGCGTTGATGAAAGAGCGCGAAGCTCGTCTCGAAAGTGGGCTCGGCAAGGTCGAGATAAAACGCCGGCAACTGGTCAGGCGTCAGCAGTCCTTTGTAAACCACGGTGCGTGAGGAAAGCGAACAGAAGTAAGTCCCGCGAGGAACCGCCGCCTCAATCTGCTTCCGCAGCCGGAACAGGCGCGTCTCGAGATCGGCACGCCATCCATTCCGCCACGGCTCCAGCGCGCCGAAAAAGCACTGCCGGATCAGCGGCAGTGTCTCAAAAGCCCGGGGACCGACGATTGCCGGATTGGTCGGCACTTCCCGCCAGCCCAGGCATTGCAATCCGTTTTTGCGGGCTAGCTCCCCGACCAGCGCGTTGACCGATGCCTCGGCTTCGGTTGGCATGAACACCATGCCCAGCCCAAATTCCTGTGGCAACCGGATTCCCTGTTCCGCTGCGCAAGCGCGCGTGAACTGGTCGGAAATCGCCATCAGCAAACCGGCCCCATCACCGCTGCGGCCATCGGCGTCCACACCGCCACGATGGGCAAGCCGCAGCAGAGCCGTAAGAGCACGGTTCACCACCTCATGCGATGGGTGACCGCCGAGCTGCGTCACGAAGCCCACACCACAGGCGTCATGATCCGGTGAATAGTGCGACTTGGGCATCACGCATTGTTAGCTGGTGAGGGGTCTGGAAGTACAACGCAGAATTTCGATTTAGTGGATGCGTTTTTTGGGACGGGCCTGAACGAGGCAGCTGGGGACGAAGTTTCTGTTGGTCCAGACGAAGACTATCGATGAATGTAAATACCTCATCATGATACTTATTCCTGACGGCAAGCACCGGTCAGGTTTTGACAGTGTCCAAACCTAGCTCCATAAGGCTCCACAAATCTTCGCGCTTGATGTCCCATGTTTCAGTCACACGCCATGGTTGGGCTGCTTCTAAGGCGGCATAACAGGACCAGTCCCCCCCTGCCGTCGCAACATACGCCACCAATGCTCCGCGTCCAGCCGTCTTGGAATTGCCGCTGTACCAGAAGAGTGTCGCCTTTGGCGCGGTGGTAGCAGCTTTGCGGCGCAGGGCGAAGCGGCTTGCAATACGTTCGTGAATCGGCTTGCCACCGTCGATTTCCTCGTAGGACGGACCTACGAATCTCCGTTGTGATACCACCCTACTGGGTACGAATGGCGGAATCCTAATGTTGTCGGCAGACTGATTGTAGGGTTCGCTCCAAATACCTAACGCACCCAGCAGCTTTCCAGAAAAACCCAGCCAATTGGATCCGAACCAGTTGTCAATCTTTAGCAAGACAACAATCTCGGGTGAGTGACGATGAATAATCCCGTTCACCACCTGCTCTACCTGCTTCACGAAATCTGGCGCGTCATCGAACGCAGGCATGATTTTCATGTCATCAATATATGCACCCAACACTACCTGTTGCCATTTCATGCACTTACCCAACGGGAAATGTTCCCCGCAACACCTTCACCACCGCGCGTAGGATCTCCGATCCCGATCTGTGTATCCGACCACCAGCCTACTTCTGCAACGCAAACGCCCGCGAATGGAATTCCATCGTCTCACCGAGGTGTGAAAGAAAATACGTCAGGCTGTGATCCCCGGGATACGGACGGTACTCGTGGGGAATGCCTTCTTCCGTCAGTTGCTTGTCGAGCGCGGCGGCGCCTTTTTCAAATCCGTAGTCGTCGTTCTGCCCGCAATTGAAATAAATTGCCACCGACTTCAATGCCGCCCGATTCTTTCTGGCGAGAACGAACGGATTGTTGGCTTCCCAATGCGCGGTGTCGATGGGACTGCCGAAGACCCCGGTCAGGGCCCGTACCACGGGCGAGCCGGAATGGGCCGCAGCATTGATGTTCTTGGGGGATTCCAGGATCAGTGCCGCGCTCTGGGCGCTGACCGACGAAAACAGCTGCGGATACGCAAACGCCATGCGCAGCGCGCCGAAACCGCCCATGGAAATCCCGCCGATGGCACGCCCTTCGCGTCCGGGCTTCACGCGATACTTCGTCTCGATGAAAGGCATGAATTCGCGGAGAAAGAAGTCACTGTAGCGGTCCTTGCCGTCGACCGAATTGATGTAGAAGCTGTTGCGTCCCTCGGGCGCGACGATCAGAAAGTTGCCGATCTTCTTCCTCTCGCGCAGATCTTCAATCAGGGTCCAGCCACCGGTCTTGAAAAGCGTCTGCTCGTTGTCGCCGAGGCCGTGAAGAAAATAGAGAACCGGATACCGCGCCAGCTTGCCGCTCGCATCCTTCGCGTCGGCATAGTTGGCCGGCAGTTGCACGCAATAGCGAACCGGGCGCTTCAGGATGTGGCTATCGAGCGAAGAGCAGTCGATCTGCGCGACGGTGCCTGTCGCCGCCAACGCCAAGAACAGAAGAATGCCTGGAAACCGTCGCACGCGGCGCATGAATGGAGTTTACTCGTACCGCAATGCCTGCACCGGATCGAGGCGCGAGGCCCGGGTCGCCGGATACACGCCCGAAATCAGGCTCACGACAATCGCAAATACAATCGCCCCGATCACCAGCCACCACGGCACAAACCAGATCTGCTCGGGTGACAGGTCTTGTCGTCGGAGGTAGATATTAGTCCCCGCGTTGATGATGCGCCCGATCGTCCACCCAAGTGCCACACCGACCGCGCCGCCGAACAATCCCATCACACCGGCTTCCACGAAAAAGAGCTTGCGAACGTCTTCGTCGCTCCCGCCGATCGCTTTCATGATGCCAATCTCGCGCCGCCGCTCGAGAATGGCCATCACCAGCGTGTTGACGATGCCAATCGAGGCTACCGCCAGCGCCAGACTCCCAAAAATTCCCAGAAACAAGTCGAGAATCGTGAAGAAGCGCCGCAGGCTGCGCGTCGCGTCCAGCATTGAAAACGTATTGAAGCCCATTTTCTTGATTGAGTCTTCCACGGCCTGAATCTTCGCTGGATCCTTCACGCGCACGCTGACGGTTGCATAGGTCGGAACTTTGCTGGTGGCCTGGGTCGTGTCGCGCAGCGCCGTTGGTTGAACCACATGCAGACTCTGCAGCAGCTTCAACGGCAACAGCACGCGCGCGCGCACCGGACCTCGCATGCTGTCGGGATCTAGATCGGTGACGCCAACGACCTTCAATTTGAGTTCATGGGAGACGATCGAATACGTGGAGGCCGCGCTGGCAGCATCGGCCGCCTCTAAAGCGCCCTTCTCTTCAGTGTTCGAGGTACGGGGTGGATCCGCCCGGTTCCCATCAACCTGCTCGGCATAGCGCATCGTCATCTCTTTGCCTAGTAGCGGCTTTGCCAGTTCGGTCACCGGCACTTCATCCGATCCGGGCTTCGCGGTCTTCCCCTGCAACTCGGCGGCAAAGCTTTTTTGCAGAATGACCTCATGCGCGTCATCCGATGAGAAAAAATTCCCCTGCATGCCTTCGAAGGCGTCGTTCGTGCGATACGAAGGAGGGATCCCCGCCGCCATCGTCAGGTGCGGCTTATCGTCGTAGGTGAACGAAGTGATGAAGCGGAGATCGGGACTTGCTTCCACCACGTTCGGCAACTGCTCGATCTTCTTCCGCGAAGGCTCATCGAGCGCGGGGCTCTGAGCAGGATCCAACCCCTCGCCCTGATCATCGCCGCGATTAAAGTTGCGCAGATCGCGCCGCGAAGTGACCACGACCGTGTCGAACAGACCCGATTTCACCAGGCGCCGCGTCGCCATCTGCTGCAGGCCGATCCCCAGCGACAGCATCGCCACCAGCGACGCAACGCCCACCGAGATGCCAATCGTCGTCAGCGAATTGCGCAGCACCGATTCGCGCAGATTCCGGACCGCCAATTCCGCGAGATCGTACGCTTTCATGCCCGGCCTCCCGTCGATGATTTGGTGGAAGTCGCGGCAACGTTTGGCTGATCATCGACCAGTTTGCCGTCGGCGAGCGAAATCAGCCGCTCTGCATACTGGCCAGCGAGCGCTTGCTCGTGGGTCACCATCACGATCGTCATCCCAAGCGATTCGTTGAAAGCGCGGATCAGGTTCATGATCTCAGTACCGGTGCGGCTGTCGAGGTTGCCGGTCGGCTCGTCAGCCAACAGAAGTTTCGGGCGATTAATGAGCGCACGGGCCAGCGACGTCCGCTGCTGTTCCCCACCAGAAAGCTCGCTCGGCCGATGATTCAGCCGGCGGCCGAGGCCCACTTTGTCGAGCGCGTCGCGGGCAAGCGCATCCCGCCGGCCACGTTCGACCTCGGCGAAGCGAAGCGGCAACTCCACGTTCTCAATCACGGTCATGCTGGGAATCAGGTTGAACGACTGGAAGACCATCCCCACGGTGTGCAGCCGATGCTTGGCCAGATCCTCGCGCGAGAGCCGAGCCAGGTCTTTCCCTTCGACGATCACCGCGCCCGACGTCGGACGGTCCAGTCCTGCGATCAGGTTCAGCAGCGACGACTTTCCCGACCCCGACGTTCCCAGAAGAGCGACGAATTCTCCGGCAGGTACGTCAATCGAAATGCCGTCCACCGCGCGGATCAGGCTTTCGCCCATTGCGTAATGGCGGCAAACATCGTCTGTACGAATTGCAATGTTGGATGAATTTGAAGTCGCGCCGGAGGTCATCTTAAGAATTCATTCTTTCCCACGCCCCAGGTTGGCTCGTAGCTCGTGGCTCGTAGCTCGTAGTTCGGATCCCAAGGAGGCATTATCAGCCACAAGCCATCAGCTACCGAACGTCTCCGCGCATCACGCCCAAAGCGTTCGGCTCGGCAGCGTCTTTCCGGCCCGAGGCGCCGTTGCCATTCTCCACCACCACATCGCCTTCGCCGGGTGCCAAAAACAGATTCGTCTCCAACCCGTGCTGCTTCGTGTACAGATCGTAGTAGCGTCCCCGCATCTCGTAGAGTTCTTCGTGAGTACCGCGCTCCACGATCTCGCCCTGCTCCACCACAAGAATCTGATCGGCGCGCCGGATGGTCGACAACCGGTGCGCAATCACGAACGTCGTGCGGCCTTGCATGAGAAACGACAATCCTTGCTGGATCATTTGTTCCGATTCCGAATCAAGACTCGACGTTGCCTCGTCAAGAATCAGGATCCGCGGCTCCGCCAGAATCGCCCGCGCAATAGAGATCCGCTGGCGCTGGCCGCCGGAGAGCTTCACCCCGCGCTCGCCTACCACAGTGTCGTACTGGTCGGCGAAGGTTTCCGCAAACTCGTCTACACGCGCGATCCGGCACGCACGCATGATTTCTTCCTCGCTTGCATTCGGCCGCGAAAACGACACGTTCTCGCGGATCGTCCCGTCGAACAGAAACGACTCCTGCAGCACCACGCCCAGTCGCGTGCGGTACGAGTCCAGCCGCACCGTGCTGAGATCGACGCCATCAATCAGCACTTTGCCCGACGTCGGCACATGAAATGCCGTGATCAGCCCAATCGTCGTCGACTTCCCCGATCCCGACGACCCTACCAGCGCGGTCACCGTTCCCGGCTCCGCGACAAACGAAACATCATGCAGGACAGTGCGCGAGCCGTCGTAGCTGAAACTGACATCGTCGAACTCGAGCCGCCCCACGATGTCGTCAAGCACCGCCGTTCGATTCGGATCCTGATCTTCCGGACGTTCGCGCAAAATCTCCTGCGTGCGTTCGAGGCCGGCAAAGGCCTCTGTGATCTGCGTGCCAATCGCCACCATCTGCACAATGGGCGCTACGAGAAATCCAAGGAACAGCGTATAGGTGAAGAATCCGCCGATCGTCAGCGCCCCCGCCAGAATCTGGTGCGCTCCGATGTACATGATGATCGCGCCCACCACACCCATCAGCAGGCTCGCCGAAAGGCTCATCAATGAAGTCGCCGTCAAGGTGCGCATCACGTTTTCGAGCAGGCGCCCCACGCCCTTGGCGAATACCGTCTCCTCGCGCTCCTCGGCGTGATAGCCCTTGATTACACGCACACCACCGAGCGATTCCGCGAGCCGCCCGGTTACTTCCGCATTTATCTTGCCGCGCTCGCGGAAAATCGGACGGATCGTCGTAAACGCCTTGTTCAGCGCGAACGCAAAAATCACCAGCGCTCCAAACGCCAGGGCCGTCATCAGAGCGCTGATCCGGAACAGCACGACTAGCGCAATCAGCGACGTCAGCAGCCCGCCCGCCAGTTCCACCAGCCCCGTCCCGAGCAGATTGCGCACGCCTTCCACGTCACTCATGATGCGCGAGACGAGGTTTCCCGTTTTGTTCGCGTCGTAAAACGACACCGGCAACCGCGAGATGTGCTTCTGTACCCTCTCGCGCAACTCCGCGATCAGACGCTGGGCCGCCTTCGACAACAACTGCGTCAGAGAAAACGATGTGATGCCCTGCACGACGGTCGCGCTCAGTACGGCGAGCACGATTGGCCGCAACAACTGCACATGATGTTTCGTAATGACGCTGTCGATTAGATAGCGAGTCGAATATGGAAGGACTAGTGCCGAAACGCGATTGATCGCCATCAGCAAAAAGCCAAGAGCCAGAAGCTTCTTGCGTGGCCGCATCAGATCCCATACGACCGGAGCAATTGCCCGTAGGCGCGCAGCGGTCATGGGCTGCTTCTGGGCTGGCTTCGACGGCGAACTCACCGCATGGTTAGACATCAGGCGATCGTGCTGGGCTTCATTTTATGTGGATTTTGGCCGGCCGGATACCCACCCGGATGGCTAGTTTCGGACCGACACGGATCTCAACCACCGAATCCCGACAGTGGCGCCAGTCGTTTCGAGTAGCGCAGAACCTCGACCGTAGCGC
>Ga0126371_10002968_pt1 | contig 14785 bp, 13 predicted proteins | sample PanSoiMetaPlot_4_FD_110145 | JGI IMG/M metagenome (GOLD analysis project Ga0126371, IMG submission 110145) | Tropical forest soil microbial communities from Panama - MetaG Plot_4 | ecosystem: Environmental > Terrestrial > Soil > Tropical forest > Bulk soil | place: Panama | collected 2016-02-17 | reverse complement strand
CGAGAGCTTGACCGAGTCGATCAGGTCCTTGCCGGCCATCTCGTAGTCGATGCCGAGCGCGACCCAGCGCATCGCCCAGTCGGCCTTCCACTGGCACTTGACGCGTCCGCCGGTCACCGGCGTCTCGATTTTTTCCCCGGTGTCCGGATCCACATAGGTGACGGTGCCCTTGGCGGCGTCGCGGGCGATCATCGGCACCTGCAGCACCTTGCCGCTGCGCTCGCTGATCGGCAGGAACGGCGAATAGGTCGCGCGCCGCTCCGGCCCGAGCGTCGGCAGGATGATCGCCATGACCTTGTCGTAGGCCGCGAGCATCTTGAGCAAGGTCGCGTCGAAGCGGCCGGACGCGTAATAGTCGGTCGAGCTCGCGAATTCATAATCGAAGCCGAAGCGGTCCAGGAAGGCGCGCAGCCGCGCATTGTTGGCGGCGCCGAACGAGGGATGCTCGTTCGTGAACGGGTCGGGCACGCGGGTGAGCGGCTTGCCGAGATGCGCCTCCATCATGTCGCGGTTCGGCACGTTGTCGGGCACCTTGCGCAGGGCGTCCATGTCGTCCGAGAAGGCGATCAGCCGGGTCTTGATCCGGTCGTCGGTCAGCACACGAAACGCGTGGCGCACCATGGTGGTGCGCGCGACCTCGCCGAACGTGCCGATATGCGGCAGGCCCGACGGCCCGTAGCCGGTCTCGAAGATCACCACGTCCTTCGGCTTCGTCTTGAGCCGGTCGACGATCTTCCTCGCCTCCTCGAATGGCCAGGCGGTGGACTGCTCGGCGAGCGCGCGCAGCGGCGGCGCGGTTGGTACGGCGGCGGTGGACATGCGTCTGTTTAACCCGGCCGGGCGGCGCGAGAAAGGGGCAGGCTTTCCCGCACCCCGCAAAAACCGACTCGTCATGGCAAGGAGCGCCGCGCCGCGGCGCGTCTCGAACACGCAAGTCGGGCTTGCCCGACTTGCGCATCAAAAGTGCTGATCTCGGGCAAGCCCGGGATCAGCGGCCAAGAACGCAAGTGGCACGACATCGCGTGCGGCCGTCGTTCGAGACGCCCTCGCTGCGCGAGGGCTCCTCAGGATGACGGCGGAGCGAGCTGAGGAGCGCCCGCCTCAATACGGATTGATCGGAAAATAGCGCAGCCACAGATCGGTGAACCGGCCCTTCTCCCACAGGCCGAACAGCGCCCAGTTGATCGCGAGGCGCAGCGTGTCGTTGCCGCGCTTGACCGCGACGCCGACGCCTTCGCCGAAATAGCGGCTCTCGATGAACGGCCCGCCCGCGAAGGTGCAGCAGCCGCCGGATTCGGTGCCGTTGAGCCAGAATGCGAGGCCGAAGCCGTCGCCGAACAGGAGATCGACCTCGCCGCGCTTGAGCGCCTCGCGCGCCGCCTCGCCGGTCGGATAGGCGCGCACCTCGGCCTCGGTGAACAGGTTGCGCAGATACTGCTCGTGCGCGGTGCCGGCCACCACCGCGACCTTCTTGCCTTCGATGCGCTCCGGCCGCACGTCGTCGATATTGGCGTCCTTGCGCACCGCGAAGCGCGCGGCCGGCCGATAGTAGGGAGCGGAGAAATCCGCCCGCTTGCGCGCCTCCGGCGTGACCGAGATCGACGCGATGGCGGCGTCGCCGCGATTGTCGTTGAGCGCGTCGAACAGCGTGTCGAAGCGCCGCATCTGCACCGTGCAGGTGAGGTGCAGCTCCTCGCAGATCTGCCGGGCGAGATCGACGTTGAAGCCGACCGGGTTGCCGTCCTGTCCCGCATAGTCGAAAGGCGGATAGTCGACCTCGGTCATGAAGCGGATGAGCGAGAGCCGCCCGAGGTCGGGCCGCTCCGGGCGCCGGCGCGGATCCCAGAAGCCGGGCACGGCGGCGGCCGCGAGCTTCGGCCCCGGCGTTTGTGCGGCGGCAGGCGGCGCCAGCGCGGCCGGTGCTGCGGCCATGATCAGCGCCGCGGCCAGGGCGGGCCCACAGCCGGCGACGGTACGGTTTGCACGACGTTTTAACACGATGGACATGTGGAACTTGTTATCGGTGCCCGGGGTTATAGCGCATAGGGCAGCGCGCCGCGCTTATAGCGGAAAAAAATTGTAGCTGAAAAACTGAGGCGAATCAGTGCGTGTGATCGCGTCGGTTGGGACGAGGGGGTCACACAAGGGGGCCGCACAGCGCTATGGACAACCATGCTAGGGCAATCCTAGAGTACCGCGACGGGTGGACGGGTGATTGCGTGGCGTGATCGGTGGGCACGCAGTGAGCGACGAATACAGCAAGCGAACTCTCGATTTCGTGCAGCGGCTGCAGCGGCTCACGGACTACGACGAGATTTGCCAACTCATCGTCAAGGAACTGGCCTGGTTCGGCCTGACCCACGTCAGCAGCATTTCGCTGCCCGGCCCGGGTCGCGACGCGGACGAATGCATCTTGATGAACACGCGGCCCCGGGAGTTCGTCGCGCGCTATATAGAAAAGAACTACGTGGTCCGCGATCCGGTCATCACCGAACTTCGGCGCACCGTGAATCCCTTCTCCTGGAGGGACATTCGGGCGCGCCGCGATCTCAGCAAGGTCGAAAAGGCAATTATGGACGAGGGCCGCGAGTTCGGTGCGCACGACGGTCTGACGATTCCGATCGTCAGCCTGTCGGGCGCAATGTCGTTGTTCTGCCCATGTGGCCTCGAGCCCGATCTCTCCGATCGCGGGCGCGCCGCTCTCGAGGTCATCGCCATCTATTCAGATCAGGCGCTCAAGCGCGCCGTCCTGCGCGGCCAGCGCGATGCGCCCGCGCACACGCCGTTGACCCCGCGCGAACGCGAGATCATGCAGTGGGTTGCGGCCGGAAAGACCGATGAGGAAATCGGCGATATTTTGTCGATCGGAAGCACCACCGTGACCAGCCATGTCGAGAACGCAAAGCAGAAACTCGATGCCTTCCGGCGGACCTACGCGGTGGTACAGGCGCTTCGGTTCGGTGAGATTTCGCTGTAGATCAAGCGGCGGCCCATTTCCCTCCTAAAAACCTAGGATACCGAAATTCGGCACGATGACCGCATCCTCCGTTTGACGGAGGTGAGCGATGGTCATTGTTCTCAATGGAAGCGATCGCCGGAAATGGCCTGATTATTTCGACCAGCATTTCCGTTTGCGTTACGACGTGTTCGTCAAGCGCCGCGGGTGGGCATTGCCGTGCGTCAACGACCGGGAGATCGATCAATACGATACCGACGCCGCCGTCTACTTCCTCGACCTGAATGAAGACGACGTCTTGCGGGGCAGCATCAGGATCGCGCCCAGCCAGACGTGCTCACTGCTTGCCGATTACTTTCCCCATCTGGTCGAGACCGGCGACGCGCTGCGGGCGCCGGACATCTACGAATGCACGCGCTACATCGTCATGCCGGACCGCAGAAGCCGTTACGACAATCGGGTCGCGAAGGCGCGGATCATCGGCGCGATGCTTGAATGGAGCCTGCGCAGGAAGCTGTCGTTTCTGCAGACTGTCATCGAGACCGCCACCCTGCCGAGCTATCTCGAGTTGACCCCGCAGACGGTCCCGCTTGGTATTTCCCACCCATATGGCGGCGGGCGCCGGACGCCCGGCGGGGGCGAATGCATGGCGATCCGCTGGCCGGTCACGCTCCAGGTATTGGAGGACGTGCGCGCCTATGGCGGGCTTGATCGAAACATGGAGCCGGTTCCCGCCTTCGAGCGCATCGGCGACCGGGCGCCCTCGGAACTGCTTCACTGAGCCTTCATAACTGCAACGCGAGTATCGACAGGGGAGTATGCGATGAGCAAGCTGGTTAGACCCATAACGCAGGATGAGATCGCCGCCTACAAGGTGGCCGGTGTGGTGCTGCTGCGCGGTGTCCTCGATCTGGCCGCGGTCAACACGCTGCGCCGCTGCATCGATGAGGCCGTGCTGACCCTCGGTCAGAGCCCGAGCGGCTATGATCTGAGCGCGTTGACCAAGGCAGTCGAGGCCGATGACCTACAGCTGCTGAAGGCCGAGAGTGACGGTCAACACGATGTGGCCGGCATCGTGCAGTACATGAAGGCGAGCGGAAAACCGCTGCTGTTCGACGAGGCCAAGGCCGCCAAGGGCAGCTTCCTGCTCGATACCGGGATCGCGGCGCGGCTGCGCGAGTTTCGCCGCTTCTGCGTCGGCGGCGCGGTGCCGGAGATCGCCGGCGCGCTGCTCGAGTCCGAGCAGGTCAACTTCTTTGGCGACCAGATCTTCGTCAAGGAGCCGCAGACGCGCGAGCGCACCGCGTTCCACCAGGACGCCACCTATTTCGAGATCGACGGCGACCAGTGCTGCGTGATGTGGATCCCGGTCGATCCGGTCACCCTCGAAGGCGGGGTCATGCAATACGTCCGCGGCTCGCACCGCGACGGCAAGCTCTACCAGCCCAACGTGTTCGTGGCGCAGACCCCGCTGCCGGGCGCCCAGGGCGAGCCGCTGCCCGACATCGAGGGCCATATGGGCGACTACGACATTGTCCATTTCGACGTCGAGCCGGGCGACGTGATCGTGCACCATTATCGTACCATTCACGGGACCGGCGGGAACCACTCCCGCTACCAAGTGCGCCGCGCCGCCTCGCTGCGTTACTGCGGCGACGACATGCGGTTCCGCACCCGCCCGTGGGCGCCGAAGCAGCTCCATCACACGGGCCGGTTGAACGATGGCGATCGGCTCAGCGGGCCGGATTTCCCGGTGGTCTGGCGCCGCCGGCGCGCGCAGGAAGCGGCGTGATCGGGCCATCGACAGCAAAATCCGAGGGACCGGCCGGCTATCCGAGATCCGGCCGTCCCTCATGAACCGAAAGGTGCCGGACATGAGAACACAAGCCAAGATCGCCATGGGTGGAGGAGATGGACCTGATTTTCGAACGCTCGAAATGCTGCTCGACTACGCGATCATGGAGGGTACCGACTTGCGGCTCCCGTTGTTCGTGCTCCTTCTCCGCGCCGCGCAATTGGAGCTGATAACCCAGGCCGGGCCGGGGAATGGCTTGCATGAATCGAGTCACGAGGCGAAGATCGGCGAATGTCTGAGCGCGGTCGAGTGCCGGTCCGTTGCCGATCTCGTCCCGGAGCGTTGCATCGAGGTTGCCCGCGACGTGCTGCACGGCCCACAACCCGTCATTCATGATCGGTGACTGACATGGAAAACTCGCTCCCCGTCAACATTCAGGAATCGGAACGCATCCCCGAACGCGACATCGTCGCCATGGTCGCCATGCTCGACTATCTGATCGCCGAGATCAGCAAGATCGACGCCATGTCCGCGCAATGCCTGATCCTGGCGCGCAAGTCGCTGACCGAGGCGGTCGGGGAATCGCTCGTCAAGCCGCACTGACGTCGCCACATCCTCCTGCGTCATTTGCCCGCGTAAGCGGGCAAATCCAGTCCTTCGCAGCGCTCGCGTGGCGCCATTTGACGCGCGCGTTCGGCCGGCACTGGGTGCCCCGCTTCCGCCTACGCGCACGGCGCTTGCGCCCACGCGCTCCCGCGCTTCGGCGGACTTGCAACCCGTCCGTAGCTTGCGAAGCAAGCGAAGGCGGGTCGGCGCGACTTGAACCGCGCCGCAGCTCGCGAAGCGAGCGGAGGCGGGTTCGCGGGGCATGACGCCGCGAAGATGCGTGCGGGCAATGACGCAGGAGAGGCGTCAGACCGTCTTGCCGAATTTCTCCGCGAGGTCGACGATCGCGCGCCGCACCGTGCTGTCGCTGATCTTGGCGAAGGCGCGGATCAGCCGCACCGATTGCGGCTCGGCGAGCATCTCGAGCAGGTCCGCGTCGCGCGGCTTCTCGGGTGCGTCGCCGCCCTTGAAGAAGGCGCTGACATGGGCGCCAAGGATCGCGGCGATCTGGTAGAGCCGGCCGCTCCCCACCCGGTTGGTGCCGTTCTCGTATTTCTGCACCTGCTGGAAGCTCACCCCGAGCTGCTGGCCGAGCTCGGTCTGCGACATCTTCTTCGCAAGGCGATGGATACGGATATTGCGGCCGACGACCTTGTCGATCTTCTGCGCGCGTTTCTGCAGCATGGCGGCATCCCCCAGTCGGCAATCTCGGGCGCCCCTCCGGCCCGTCCCGGCAATCGTCACATGTATTTGCGCAGCTCCTCCGCCGAGGCTTCGGGCTTGCGCTTAAGATTGAAGGGGGACACGAAATGCCCCTCCTTGTCCATCAGATAAACGATGGCCGTGTGGTCCATCGTGTAGTCGCCGTCTTCGAGCGGCACTTTCTTGTAATAGACACGATATTCTTTTGCGACCGCAGCGAGTGCACCAGGCTCGCCGGTGAGCCCGCGCAAATGCGGGTCGAAGCTCGACAGATAGTCCTTGAGCGAGGCGGCGTTGTCGCGCTCGGGATCGACCGTGATGAACAGGGCGCCGGCGCGGTCGGCGTCGGGGCCGAGATTGCGCAGCACCTCGGAGACGTCGAACAGGGTCGTCGGGCACACGTCGGGGCAATGCGTGAAGCCGAAGAACACCAGGAACGGCTTGCCCTTCACGTCCTCGTCGGTGACGACCTTGCCGTTCTGATCGGTGAGCCGGAACGGCCCGCCGATCCGCGCCGCCTGTGCGACGTTGGCGGACAGGTTCGGCCCCGCCACCAAGGCGAGGCCCGCAAAACACAGCAGGACGCCGGCCGCGAAGGCACCGAGGATCAGCACCAGGCGCGAATGCGGCACGGTCATGCGCGATGTCCTTGTCGGCTCAGAAGCATGCGTCGATGCCCGCGACGATCATCTCGTAAAAGACCTGCGTTCCGTAGCGCGCCCACAACACGCCGGTCGCCGTCGCCAGCACCCCGGCGGCGACTATGAGCGCAAGCGTACCGGGGCGCAAACCCGCCCACGTTGTGCCTGACATATTACGCGGAATCGTCGGATTCATGGCAAAGTTTTCTGCGCCGTCTCGCCGCACGGCCGTACCAGTGCCGCGCCCAAGTTCCAAATAAGCCGGAAGCGCAGACCCCGCAACCCTGCGCCGGCGCCAGCCCGGGTCAATGCCGCGTCATCAGCTCCTTCATGTAGGCGACGACCGACGGCGGCGCCTGCGCCAGCCGCGCGATGCCGGCCGCCACCGCGTCGGCGCCGATCGGGCTGATCTCGATGCCCATCCGGGCCGCCTCGGCGAGGAAGTCGGGGTCGCGGTGGGTGGCGAGGAACGCATCCTGCAGCGCCTTGGCGCGATCCGCCGGCACCCCGGGGGGCGCCGCGAACGGGCGCGCCGTGGTCAACAGCGGCGTCTCGGCGAAGGCGATCAGGGCGCGCGCCCGGTCATCCGCCGCGAGCTCGCGGGCGGTCGGCACGTCGGCGAGCGCGGGATGGCGCGTCTCGCGCGCGAACTGCAGCAGCGAATTGAAGCCGCTGCCCGGCCGGAACCAGGCCGGCCGGTTCTGCCTGATCCACGAGAAGTCGAACATGCGGCCTTCGAGCTCGCCGCGCTCGACCGCGAGCAGGAGCGAGGGCGAATCCGGATAGCCGAGCACCTGCTTGATGTTGAGCCCGAGCGCGTCGTGCAGGATTTTGGGCACGTCGGCGTCGCGCGCCCCCTCGCCGGTGCCGCCCAGCACGATCGGCGCGCCGCCCTCCTGCTGCGCGGCCTTGAGCGAGGGCGACTTCGCGTCGGCGCGCACGATCAGCACATAGGCGTCGTTCGCGAAGCTCGACGACGAGCCGAGCCAGGTGAACCGTTGCGGATCGAACTGCACGCCCGGATTGGTGCGCAGGAGCCCGATCAGCGGGATGTCGCTGCCGAGCACGCCGAACGTCGCGCCGTCCTTCGCCGCCGCCTCGAACAGGAAATTGGCGGCGCGCAGGCTGCCCGCCCCCGGCATGTTCTGCACCACGATCTGCGGATGCCCGGGGATGAATCGCCCCATGTGCCGCGCCACCAGCCGCGCCGTGAGGTCATACCCGCCTCCCGGCCCATAGCCGACGATGAGGTTCACCTGCCGCCCCTGGTAGAAGGCCGCGACCGCGTCTTGCGCGTGTGCCGCGGGTGCGACGGCGAGGAGTGACGCGATGAGCGCGATGAGCGCGAGGCCGCTTGTGCGGTGTCGGCGCTCCCTCCCCCTCCGAAGTCGGGCTTGCCCGACTTCGGCATCAATAATGCGCAGGTCGGGCAGGCCCGACCTGCGTGGGGGAGGGTTGGGGAGGGGGGTGGTTCGATTGGGCACCATGTTGCCAAATCGCACGACCCCCACCCCCACCCCCACCCCACAAGGGGGAGGGGAGCAGACCGCGCTCGGGGCGAGACGTTCCACCCGACGCAACATCATCGTCACGCCGCGAGATTGCCGAAGCGCTCGAGGTTGCGGCGCTGCGCGTCGTTGCGCGGCGGCAGCCGGAAGAGGCGCGCCGCGGTGCCGCCGAGGATGTTGTGCTTGGCCTTCTCGGAGAGGAACGGCAGGTCCCAGATCGTGCTCGGCAGGTCGAAATCCCAGTGCGGATAGTCCGACGCGTACATGAGCTGCGTCTCGGCGTTGATCATGCGCAGGGTGCATTCGAGTGCCGCCGGGTCGTCGCGCTCCATCGGCTGCGACGCGTAGTACATGTCGCGCATGTAGTCGCTCGGCCGCTTGCGCAGCAGCGGATATTCCGAGGTGCGCAGCATGAACTCGTGGTCGAGCCGCTGCATGATGAACGGAATCCAGGCGAGGCCGCCCTCGATCCAGATCACCGGCAGTTTTGGAAAGCGCTCGCCGAGCCCGTTGGTGACCCAGTTGGTGAGATGCAGCATGTTGTAGAACGGGAAGCCGAGCGCGTGCACCGAGGCGAAGCGGTTGAGCCCCTTGAACACCGGCTCGCCGATGTTGATCGCCGAGTGGAAGCAGAGCGCGAGGCCGCGCTCCTCCATGGCGCGATAGAGCTTCATATATGAATTGTGGTGCACCGGCGCGCTGCGCACCGACGTGATCATGAAGCCGGTCACGTGCTTGCGGTCGCCGAACGTCTCGATATGGCGCAGCGCCTCGTCCGGCTCGGTGAACGGCAGGCACAGCATCGAGTAGAAGCGCCCGTCCGCGGCCGGCAGCGCCTGCTCGGTGAGCCAGCGGTTGTAGGCCCAGCAGAGCTCGATCTCCATCTCGGTCGATGGATGCAGCCCGATCGCGAGCAGCATGGTCGGAAACAGGCACGCATAGTCGACGCTCATGGCGTCCATCCAGCGGTGGCCGAGCTCGACGTCGCGCGGGCGCCCGTCGCCGGTCTTCTCGGTCGCGCGCATCGGATAGCGGGTGATGCGCCCGCCCATGTCCTGGAAGCTCACCTGCGTCGGCATCAGCGTCTGCCGGCCCTTGGCGCGGCCGGCGAGCACGAGCTGGCGCAGCACGTCGTTCTCGATGAACGGCAGGAACTCGTCGTAGATCTCGTTCTCGTAGTGATGGCTGTCGACGTCGGCGATCAGGATGTCGTCGAGCTTGCGCTGATCGGCCTGGCGCCGCGCATGGGCGAGCAGCCGGCTGGTGTTGAGCTCCTCGACCGACACGCGTCGGCCGCGATCGGCGATCAGGTCCATTGGCGTTCCTCCCGGGATTTGCCGCAACGCTCGGTCCGGCCGCCGCGGGTGTCAAGCACGCAAGGGTAGGTTGGGTCGAGCTCTTGCGAGACCCAACGCTGTCATCACGAGGTGTTGGGTCTCGCTGCGCTCGACCCAACCTACGGCTCCCAAATGAGCCACCGTACGCGAGTAGGGCGTCGCGCGGGGCGAACCGGAAGGGTGTCCCAATTCGCGACTCACCGTTCGCCAATCGCCCGGTTCGCCGCCACAAAGCCCTGCAATCTGCCGCAAAACGTCACGCTTTCGCCCGCCCGGCGGGCTTCCCTTCGGGCTCCACGGTGGAGGGGACCATCGCAACCACGCATCAGCGCGCCGTGCGTCGCGTATCGTCGCTTGCGGCGGCGGCCGTGCTCGGCATCGCGCTATCGGCCGTGATCCTCCCTCGGCCGACGCGCGGCGCCGAGCCGGTCGGCGTCGATTCCATTCACGTGATCGGCAATCAACGCGTCGAGGCCGCGACCATCCGCTCCTATTTCGTGCCGCCGGCGGGCGGCGCGCTCGACGCCAAGGCGATCGACGCCGGCCTCAAGGCGCTCTACGCCAGCGGCCTGTTCACCGATGCCAAGATCGCGCGCGGCGCCGACGGCCTCACCGTCACGGTGGTCGAGGCGCCGGTGATCGACCGCATCGCGTTCGAAGGCAATTCGAGCCTCAAGGACAAGGATCTCACGCCCGAGATCACCTCGAAGGTGCACGGCGGGCTCGTCCCGGCAGCCGTGCAGGCCGATGTGACGCGGCTCACCGACATCTACCGCAAGAGCGGCCGCTACGACGTCGCGGTCGTGCCGAAGACCATCGCGCACGACCAGGGCCGCGTCGATCTCGTGTTCGAGATCCGCGAGGGGAGCAAGACCACCGTCAAACGCGTCGATTTCGCCGGCAACCATGCCTTCGCGTCCGCCCGGCTGCGCGGCGTGGTCAAGACCGGCGCCACCGGCCTGCTCAGCTTCCTCACCGGCAGCGACCTCTACGATCCCGACAAGCTCGACGTCGACCGCGACCACCTGCGCCGCTACTACGTCGACCACGGCTTTGCCGACGTGCAGATCGCCGCGCCGCGCGCCGTGTACGATCCGGCGCTCAAGGGCATCGTGGTCGCCTTCACGGTCGACGAGGGCGCGCTCTACCGGCTCGGCACCGTCGACGTGCAGTCGCGTGTCGCCGAGGTCGACGGCCGCGCGCTTTTGGGCACGCTCAAGCTGCGCCCGGGCGACACCTACGATGCGGCGCTGGTCGACAAGACGGTCGACACGCTGACCATCGCGCTCGCCAAGGACGGCCATCCGTTCGCGGCCGTGCGCGCCGAGCGCGCGCGGGATCCGGCGGCGCGCACCATCGGCGTCGTCTTCGCGATCGAGCCCGGCCCGCGCCGCTATGTCGAGCGCATCGACATCCGCGGCAATTCGAAGACGCGCGACTATGTGGTGCGCCGCGAGCTCGACCTCGCCGAGGGCGATGCCTACAACGGCGCGCTGATCGACCGCGCCGAGCGCCGGCTCAAGGCGCTCGAGTTCTTCAAGTCCGTGAAGGTCACGCCCGCGCCCGGTTCGGCGCCCGACCGCGTCGTCGTGAACATCGATCTGGTCGAGCAGCAGACCGGCGACTTCAACTTCGGCGTCGGCTATTCGTCGCAGGACGGCGTCATCGGCAACGCGACGCTCAGCGATCGCAACTTCCTCGGGCGGGGCGAGACCGCCAAGATCGACCTCACGCTCGGCCAATACACCAAGTCGGTCGACATCGGCTTCGTCGAGCCCGACGTGCTGGACAGCCGCGTCTCGGTCGGCGGGGATATCTACGGCAAGCAGACCACGGCGAGCAGCTTTCAGTCCTACGGCGCCACCACCTACGGCCTCGGCGCGAAGGCGAACATGCCGATCACCGACCAGACCAGCGCGCAGCTGCGCTACTCGATCTACAATCAGAGCGTCACCGTCGATCCGGCGACCGCCGCCGGCACCGTGTCGCTGCCGATCCAGCAGGCCGCCGCAGCCGGGCCGCAATGGGTCTCGCTGCTCGGCTACACGCTCGCCTACGACACGCTCGACAGCCGCAGGAGCCCGACCGACGGCGTGCATGCCGAGTTCAAGCAGGACATCGCCGGCCTCGGCGGCGACGTCAACTTCCTCAAGACCTCAGAGGACGTGCGCGCCTACCACGCGGTCACCGACGACATCGTGGCCTCGGCGCGCGAGCAGAGCGGGTTCGTGGCGGGGTGGGGCGGGCAGGACGTGCCGCTGCTCAACCGCTTCTTCGGCGGCCCGCAGCTCGTGCGCGGCTTTGCGCCGAACGGCATCGGCCCGCGCGATCTCACCCCCGGCACCACCATGGACAATATCGGCGGCACCGCCTTCTGGGGCACCAGCACCGAGGTGCAGACCGCGATCCCGTACCTGCCGTCCGACTTCGCGCTCAAGTTCGCGGTGTTCGCCGACGCCGGCAGCGTGTGGGGCACCCAGGGCCTGGCGCTGTCGCAGAATTTCGCGACCGGCAGCGCCGGCACCATCCGCTCCTCGTTCGGCGCCGGCCTGATCTGGGGCTCGCCGTTCGGCCCGATCCGCCTCGACTACGCCATGCCGGTGACCCAGGCGAGCTTCGACAAGACCCAGCGCCTGAGCTTCAGCGCCGGCGGATTTTGATTTCACTTCGTTCGCAGCTCGTCATGGCCGGCCTTGTGCGGCCTTTACGGCATTCGGCGCGCTGAAGGTGTGGCATCCGCTAACCGCTGGCTCCTAGCAATCAATAGTGGTATCCTGTGTGCAGAAGGCCGTGCCTGCTGCGACAGGCCGGCGCAATTTTTTTGGCGGACCGCTACCGCTTATGACGCCGAGCGGAGAAACAAATGCACAGCCAGACTTTTCGCCAATTGGGCCTTACTCTTCTCGTGACGCTTGCTTGCACGGGGGCTGCGTTCGCACAGCCGTTCCCGCAAACCGAGGCGCCTCCTGGGGGCCACACGTCCCCTCCTGGGCCCGTGCGCTCGAATACACCGGTCCAACCGCATGGCGGCGCCAGCGGCGGAAGTGAGCCATTGCCCGCGGCGCCCCCCGCTTCAACGACCGGCGCGTCTCAGCCGCCGTTGCGGGGATGGGTTGAGCTGCATGCGCATCTCATGTCGAACCTGGCCTTCGCAGGGAAGTTGTTCCACGGCGGCGTTGACGTCGGATCGCTGCTCCCGGCCGTTCAGATGCCGACCGATCCACAGTGCCGCTTCGATCAACATGCGCAAAGCGCTGCCGAGGCGCTCAGCGACGACGCTCCGACCCATGGAAACGTGCACGACTCCGTGTGTGGCGACGACGCCCGAAGGGCTTTGATCCTGGTGCTGGAGCAATTCAACCACGGCATCATGCCCGGCGCGCATTCAGTCGGTGTTCCCGCGCCGCCGCTCGTTCCAGATGGCACCGGCCTGTTTGCGCAGTGGCCCCGCTGGGACGACGTGACTCACCAAAAGATGTACGTGGACTGGATCAAACGGGCGTTCGATGGCGGGCTGCGCGTGATGGTGGCGCTGTCGCATAACAGCAGAACTTTGGCGCGGCGGGTTTCCGCAAACGGGGCTGGACCGATCAGCGGCGTCGTCGACGACAAGGCTTCTTCCAAGCTGCAAATCGACGAAATCATAAAGTTCGCGGCTCGCCACCAGGATTGGATGGAGGTGGCAAGGAGCTCCGCAGATGTCCATCGGATCGTGAGCGCCAACAAATTGGCCATCGTGCTGGGTGTGGAGATCGACAATATTGGCGACCTGAACGACAAGCCGTTCGTGACGGAAGACGATGTTCGCGCCGAAATCACCGCGCTCTACGATCAAGGTGTGCGCTACGTTTTTCCCATCCACATCACCGATAATGTTTTTGGCGACACGGCGATCTACGAGTCGTTCTTCGACTTTCAGAACTATTTGGAGAACGGAACGTTTTGGCAGGCCGGCTGTTCAACGCCGGACCAGAATATCATGTTCACCCTGAATCCGGGGCTCCCCGAATTTGGCGCGGCTCTCGGGGTCAATATCCCAATTCCGGCGGCGCTCTGCCCCCCGGGACAAGGGAACGTCAACAAGCGCACGCCGGGCGGACTTACCCCACTGGGCAAATTCGCAATTCAGGTGATGATGCAGCACGGAATGCTGATCGACGTCGATCATATGTCGAACGATGCTGTCGATACGGCGTTGAGCCTGGCGTGGAACGTCTCTAACGGCGGTTATCCGATGATGTCGGGTCACAACGGGGTTCGTCATCCCGACGTCCAGGGATTGAACAGTGAAAATCAGCGGACCAGCGCGCAGCTCAAAAGGATAGCATGCCTTGGCGGCATGTTCGGTCTCGGCACCAACGCCGCGGAGGCCTTCAATTGGGCCAAGGAATACATCGAGGCGGAGGGCCTCATGTATTCGGCATTCGCCCCGGGCAATGACTGTCCCAATAAATTTGTCGGTGCGGGCACCTTTCTCGGCCCGGGAGTCGTGGCGCTTGGCACCGATACGAATTCGATTGTCCGGACTCCGCGCCCGACCATGGTCGAATGGGATAAAGACCCGAGAAACCCGCCAGGATTGCCGCGCTCTACCGACATTTATGATACGGATGCCAGAACCGTCAACAAGGACAATCCGCTGGGAATGCTCAGGCGGTTCGTCGTGCAGGTACCGGATTATAAAGGGCATGCGCTGACCGCGCGGTGGGACTACAATATGAATGGTGTCGCCAATTACGGCATGTACTCCGACTTCCTGCATGATGTCCGCACATACAAGAACGCCGCGGGTCTTCCCACCGGAACGCAGATCATTGACGACCTGATGGGAACGGCCGACCATTTCTACCGCACTTGGCAAAGGGCCGAAGCTCAAGCTTCCGCCGTGACCGTCGGGTCGCCGACGACGCCGGTCACGACGCCGCCGAGCTTCAACAAGTGCGTGCAACAATGCGCGACGGCCGAAGGGACCTGCATGAGTCACGCAAGGGACAGCAGCGCCCGCGCCGGGTGCGCCAGCGACGACCGCGAATGCGCACGTGCGTGCGGGGCTTCGTTGCATCGGTAGCGGACCGCTTGAGGCTCAGGCGTCTCACGCCGCCCGAGCCGCCGGGAGGCCGCCCGCCCTTTTCCCTTGTGAGGTTGCCGCTCGCGAATACTGCCTTGCCGAGGCCGTAGCGCGCGAAGCGCCGCGGAGGGCTGGAGCGGGCGATGGGAATCGAACCCACGACATACAGCTT
>Ga0126371_10002967_pt1 | contig 14790 bp, 20 predicted proteins | sample PanSoiMetaPlot_4_FD_110145 | JGI IMG/M metagenome (GOLD analysis project Ga0126371, IMG submission 110145) | Tropical forest soil microbial communities from Panama - MetaG Plot_4 | ecosystem: Environmental > Terrestrial > Soil > Tropical forest > Bulk soil | place: Panama | collected 2016-02-17 | reverse complement strand
TATGCATGCATTTGACTAATGTTTCGGTACTCATATTCCTCTCCTAACGTTCAATCGGAATCCGATTCTCTGCAAATTTAGTTATCCCTCCGCTTTACATTACCCTGGTGTTCGCCAGGCACCAGCCCGCTGCGTTTATGACACACGGTTGGGGGCCCGCCATCAAAGACATCGTCTGAGGCCAGCACGTTTCTTGGCTATACCGGTTACACCGTATTTCTCAGGATGCGAGTGGCCGTGTTCTTTATGCGCGGCCGGTTCGTCGGGGATCTGCGGATGATGGTTCGATCGATTCCATCGCGAACTTTAACGATACTTCCATGCCAGCTGGAATCTGGCCCATAGAAAGCCAGCAGTCCTGAGAACCTACGTTCTCGGGTGATCGTTCGCGGAGAGGTTCTCGTATTTTATGGCGCGATTAATTTCCGGCACGCAAGACCGTTCGCTGATTCTGCGATCCCTACAGGAATCGCCCGATTTGCGGGAGCCATCGCGCGGCGTAACTGTGGACTGAGCCCCACTCGGGCGGCTGCCGTTGGCAGACAACTTAGACCACGGCCCGTAAGAGTTGTGAGGAGGACATATGCAAATCCGTGAAGCAATGAGCAAGGACGTGAAAATCGTGGCGCCGGAAGATTCGATTCAGACAGCCGCTAATCTTATGCGCGAATGTGATTGCGGTTCGTTGCCGGTTGGCAAGGACAATCGGCTGGTGGGCGTCGTAACGGATCGTGACATCGTCGTGCGCGCGGTGGCGCTCGGAAAACAGCCTCAAGAATGTATCGTGCGCGATGTGATGACACCGGGTATCAAATATGTTTTCGAAGATGAAACCGCCGAATCCGCTGCGGACAACATGAGCCGCCTGCAGATTCGCCGATTGCCAGTGCTCGACCACCACAAACGACTCGTTGGCATCGTAACGCTTGCCGACCTGGCCGTCCGTCACGGCGGCTCCGCCGCTGGAGCAGCATTGAAAGGAATCTCGCAGCCTTCGAGTTGATCGTACCGAAAGTACGGGTTCAATATGCGATGGAATACGCGCTTCCTTGTCCGCGACCGGCGCGCAAGCTGCGGCCACCGGAGGCGCCGTCACCGAAGACGAGCGCGATCCGCGGCATCACGCCCAGAAAATTAGGCACATGCTCGACGATATCACGACACATGCCCGTGAAGATGTAGATAGAGTGACCGATCCTCGAGCAAAGGTGCTGTTTGAGACCACCACGGAAACGCTAAACGGACTCATGAAGGTCTACGATGATTTCGATCTCAAGAAAAGGGAAGCCTGGGGCTAGCGCCTGCTCGCAGTTCGATCAAACTGGGGAAAACTCGGCAATCCTCCGGGAATTGACGCTTTTTTGACTAAAAGCTGAAGCGAGCCACACGGTCACAACACGGGCAGCAAGAGCGCCCGTAATCGTTCCGAAGTTGCTGTTAATATTGTTCGAAATCGGATTTGGGTTGAGGTTCAGGTTGTTCAAAACATTTCTCCCGTTTTCGCCGAGGACACGCGCTTTCGGTAGCCCAAATGCCTTGACCATCGTAACGTCCAGGTCCTTGCATCCGGGCAAGGTAAGCCCGGCCAACCATATCGTATTACGATACATCTAATTTTACAGCCTTGGTGTTGAGGCTTCTGTTTCCGGCGGTAACAGCTGTCTCCGCCAGGTCGCAACAGGAGAACCATCATGAGCAGAATCAGCTTTCCGGACCACGGCTGCTACGTGATACCCGTTGATCCGGCAGTCTGGCCCAATTATCGTCGGTCGAACCTCATCATTATCTGGAGCCTTAGCTTCATCGTTTTAGGTGTGTTTGCGATGGCCCTCACACCAGAATCGGGACATGCATCTCTCATCGCCCAGAATGCCCCACTAAAGATCGACGCAAATCCCGCACCGGTAAACCTCGCGCAAGCTGTCAGTTCCGCGCTCCAGGGAGTCCAATTCCAGAATCTCACGCCGGTTATCGCGCGTGACCTAGACATTCCTGCGGATACGCGAGGCATTGTCATCACTTCGGTTGATCCGTCCAGCGCAGCCGCCGGTGCACAACTCAAGCGCGGCGACGTAATTCTGGAAGTGAATCGCAAACCTGTGGAGAACATCGAGGAACTCAATCGTGCCTTGGCAGCCACCCGCGGGCAGTCGGTTCTCTTGCTGATAAGGGCGGGCGCCTCGACGCATTTCGTTGTTGTCGAGCCTCAATGAACGCGTGAATCGTTGGCGGGGGCGGTTCCCGGAACTCCCCGCTCACATTCGCATTATTCTCCAGCCTAGGCACATCCAAAAGGTCAATCGAGATGGAATACCTCTTCCATCTCCGCCCACCACTCCCCTTCTTTTCGTGGAGAGGCTGGCTCTTGCATCGGCTGCATGATGGCCCACCATTCCTGAGTCTTCGCATGCTCGGCCATCTTTTTCCAGTCATTCTTCATGTCGCTCCCGTGGTATTCAAAATAACTGAAGAGGATTCCATCTTTGAGGTAAATCGAGTAATTCCTAATTTTGCATTCATGGATCATGCTCAAGACTTCCGGCCACACCGCTGCGTGGTAGCGCTTGTAACTTTCCTCGCTACCGGGCCTAAGCCGAATCATCATTCCAAAGCGCTGCATGGCTTCTACGTTAAAAGCTGGTCTTCAATACCCGCAGGTCAAGTGCTTAAACATCGATTGACTCCGCATTATGCTGGGGTATACTGCCTACCGTCAAGATTTAAGCGCTTGAGCTATGCCAGCTCGTTCCGCATTATCCAGAAATGGCTTTGTCAAACACGACTTGGCCGACCGCTTGCGAACCGAAATTATGAACGGCGCGCTGCCCAGCGGGAACCGCATCGTAGAGGGAAAGTGGGCCCAAAAGTTTGGCGTTGCGCAGGGCTCTGTCCGTGAAGCGATCAACATTCTCGCCTTGGAAGGATTTATCAACAAAGAGGCAGGGCGAAGTGCCCGGGTAGTCCATTTAACCGAGGTGGACGTTGCCCAACTCTATGAGCTTCGCGGCGCTTTGGAAGGACTCGCTGCTCGCCTGGTCGCAAAGAAACGATCCGATCTCTTGAAGCTCGAGTCCGCGGTAGCGAGCATGCGGCGGGCAGCAAGCGAAGGAAATTGCGAAGCGCTGCTTCAGCACGACCTTCAATTTCACCTTCAGCTCTGCGAATTGTCTGGCAATCCGTATATTGTCGAACAGAGTCGCCGTCTATTGGTGCCGTTTTTCGCGTTCGTTCGCATGCGTGTCGCCGCAAGCCGACAAACAACTTCACCGTGGGACAAAGACTTGGAGGCGCACCAACGAATCATCGACCTTTTGCGCGAGGCGGAAGGCGACGTCGCGGAGCTCTACGTGAAAAAAGCGATGGCCCGCTTTGCCAAAAGCGCTTATGACAACTGGGAGAATCGCGCTCGCCGTGTTGCTCTGCCCACCACCGGGGATCAAGATGCCTGACGCTGTGATTCACTCGGTGACGACCTACGACGCGCGATTTTCGTTGCCTGCTGGCGCGGGTACAGATTCCCTGCACACAAATTCCGAATACAGTTTTGCGGTCACCTTCTTGTCGGGTGAGAACGGCCTCCAGGGCACCGGAATCGCACTTACGCTCGGTAAGGGCAACAACCTGGTCTGCGAAGCCATTGAGATGCTCGCTAAACCTCTCCTGGGCACAACCATCGAAGCACTCATGGCGGATTTCGGGTGCGTGTCCCGGAATTTGGCGGATGATCCATCACTCCGCTGGCTTGGACCGCACAAGGGCGTGGTGCATCTTGCCTTAGCCTCTATCACCAATGCCTGTTTCGATTTTTGGGCCAAAAGCCGCGGCAAGCCGCTTTGGAAGTTGCTGCTCGATCTCGCTCCGCATGAAGTCGTTCGTCTTCTTGATTTGAGTTATCTCGACGAGGTCTTGAGCGAACGAGATGCACTCGAACTGTTACAAGGCCAACTGGCCAGTCGCAACACGCGCATGTCGATTCTCAACAGTGGCTATCCTGGATACGACACCTCGGTCGGATGGATAGGATATGACGATCAGAAGGTGCGCGATTTGACCCGACGTGCCATGGATTCAGGTTTCAAAGCGTTCAAATTGAAAGTGGGCTCGGATGACCAAGACCGGGATCTGCGACGCGCAGCCATGCTTCGGGAATGTATCGGTGATTCTGGCGCGCTCATGTTTGACGCTAACCAGCGCTGGGGTTTGCCGGTCGCGATCCGCATGTCGCGCGCGCTCGCCATCTACCAGCCCTCCTGGATCGAGGAGCCCACGCATCCCGACGACATTCGCGGACACGCTCTGCTGGCCTGCGACATAGCTCCCATCAAAATCGCCGCGGGCGAGCATATTCCGAATAGGGTCGCGTTCAAAAACTTCTTCCAGGCCTCCGCCATTCACTACGTGCAGGCCGACTGTACGCGGCTGGCAGGCGTGAGCGAATTTCTCACTGTGAGCCTCCTCGCGAAGAAATTCGGCCTTCCCGTTGTCCCACATGTAGGCGATATGGGGCAACTGCATCAGCATCTTGTCTTGTTCAACCATATTTGCCTGGGACAGGAGCCCTTCTTCCTCGAGCACATTTCTCACCTTCGCGATCACTTTGTCTTCCCGGCGACGGTCGCGGATGGCTGCTACAAGATTCCCCAGCAACCAGGGGCATCATGTGACTTGAAATTGTCTCGCGCGGGGAGCCACTGACGGGGTAACCCGTGGCTCTTGATGGTTAGCAAAGACTGCAATTCGCAGATGAACAAGAAACGATTTCAGTGCTGCACAGCAACAGCGAAACGGCGGTGTGGCGGCATGTTTTCTAAATCGTGGCAATAGTACGCAGGGCCGAGGCTGCGTGGCTATTTTTCTAGGGACATTTCAAACTCCGCTCGAAATCATGCATGGCGGATAGACCGTGCGCTGATATCTGGTTTCGATCCGAGCTTCTCGATGATCTGCCACTCGCGAACGGTCGCGGTTTCATCGTAACCGAAATCAACCTGGTACTTCGCCCCACCCGCAATGGGTGTGATGGCTTTGATGACTGCGTCTTCGAAACGACCTTGATGTAGGTTCACGCGGACGCGATCACCGATGGTGAGGCCGTCGAGATCGATCTTCGGCTTCTTTCGGGTTGCCATCTTCCGGTCAGAACGCTGGACCCTTGGCCTATTCATTACAGGATTCTACGATTTTCGCTGTATTGCGAAACTCAGGTGTGCCACTGAGAATATGACAAAGTGAGTGGTAGGGTTTACACCACAACTAGAGGGCGGGGCGACCAGCCTCTGCGATTGTCCCGCCTGTCCAACTCCCGCGGTTCAACCGGCTTCACCATTCACCCGGCCGCACCGTCTAAACTCGCGTCGATTGACGCCAAAATCCTGTGCATCTGTCCATTGTTTCTCCGCCTCGGGCCTTCGACACATTCTATGGCCATCGATGTTGGCATAGCGGCCGTTGAAGATCTCGAAATTGGGGGGACGCTCACAGAGCGATCAGCGGCGAGGAAGCCAGCCCATGGAACTACAACTGAATGGCTCGACTGCAGGCCCTCCACGCAGTTTTTTCTGGTGATTTATCTGGCGGGCCAGATGGCGTCGTTAGCTAAGGGTTGGTTGCCAGCGCAAGAATGCGTGCCGAAGTAAATCGGAGGAAGAGGCGTACTCCGAAAACACCCGGTTTTTTGGCGTACTGACTCAGTCGGAGTGCTACACATGCAAGGGCTTTCAGACGCCCTGTTGACGGTTTTTTTGGTGGACGCGCAGCCACGTGGCCCCTGAGATCTAAGTCGCGCATAAGCGGATTCATCTCTATACAAACGGACTTATCATTGCAAAGGACTGGGCCTTCGTTCGTCAACGAGGAGCTTGAGGAGCTCGTCAATTCGCTCCGAGCGTTGCCTGTATTCCTCTGTTTTGTTCTCGGAAGCACTCGCTCCTCTCGCGAGCACTTGTAACTCCATCAAGCTGAAGACCTCGTTGAGAATTTCTCTCACATTTGGCATATGCCCATCCTGCGATCACCTGGGCGGACGGGCCATCAATGGCTGAGGTGAAACTGAAGTACCTCTGATTGTCACCGGCTAGAGTTAGACGGAATCCTTGGCCAGAGTCGCCGACACTCTGGGGTACAAACTGGAGTTCGTCAATACAGCGGAGCTCGTAGACAAACGGTCGGTTGTACAGCTCCGCGCAATTTCGGGCAATCCCAATCCGAACTCCGAGAAAGCTTGGCGGTGAAACTCTCTTTGGTACAAGTCACTCCAACTATTGCACACCTGCAGGACGGAGTTCAAGGAGGCCTCATGGAAACACTTACGCAGCGGATTCGTTGATCCTCGCACATAGAACTCCATCGGGCCCCGGTCGCGACGAAGTTCAGATGCTCTCAATCGATTCGCGGTCCGGTTTGCGATCGTCCCCACCTGAACGCCATGGTTGCAGGAGGAAAACTGTGTACAAGGGAAATATACGAACTCGTAGCGACGGTTAAGTCGACGCTCCCATGGCTCGCGCCCTCTCACCGACACTGCTGGCCCCACGCCTACACTGGATATGAAGTAGCACGAGCAGCTAGACCGCCCTTTTGCCTTTGTCCAAGAAGGCGCTCCGATGTTCACTCTTTCGGGGAGGCTGAAGCTGTGCAAGCTGCGCTTTCGGCAAGGATCGCCGGCGAGGTTCGATTCGACGACGCCAGCCGAGCAAGCTATGCAACCCATACCTCCAACTACCGGCAGGTTCCGATGGGAGTTTTCTTACCAAAAACCGAATAAGATGTCGTCGAGACGATTGCTGTCTGCCGAAAGTTCTCTGCGCCGGTTCTTTCACGAGCCGAAGGCACTAGTCTGGCGGGCCAATGTTGCAATTCGGCCGTTGTGATCGACTGGTCGAAATGCCCGGAACGACTGACTGAGCTGTGCATCGAGGATTGCAATTGACTAGCACCAGAAAAACTCTCGGTACCCGCACAGCGAACGGCGAAAGGCATGTTTGCTCTACCCAGAACGCTGTAGGTCTTTCTAAATACTGCAGTCTCTAGAACATGCAACACAAGCCTCTGGAATCATTCTTGCTCTTATTTGTGGCAGGGGAGCGAAGGTTGTATGGAGACCACCATTTCGGGGCTCGTACCCTTCGTGTTCGTTCTAGCCATGCCTTACTCAGAGACGGTTGACCAGACAACGACTTTCTCCGCTATCGGAGTTTGGTTGGTGAAGTTCTTCGAGTGGTTCGGCAATTTGGCTCTCTTTTGCGGTCGCCTCGTTCGCTCCGCCGTCACTCCTCCGTACGAAATCCGGGAGTTTGTTCATCAATTTGATGAACTGGGCTCGAAGTCTCTTCCCCTTGTTGCCTTGGCTGGAGCCGCGACCGGGGTGGTCCTTACTCTCTCGACTCGGGACAGCCTGATCCGCTTCGGAGCGAAATCATTTCTCCCCGCAGTCGTTATCTTCTCGATCATCAAAGAAAGCGGTCCGATTATTACGGCGTTGGTCGTCAGCGGCCGCGCTGCCGCCGGCATCGGGGCCGAGCTTGGCGCGATGAGGGTGACCGAGCAGATCGACGCGATGGAAGCGTCGGCAGTAGACCCGTACAGGTTTCTTGTGGCGACCCGCGTCCTGGCCTGCATGTTGATACTTCCGCTGCTGACTTTAGTGACGGATTTCTTGGGAATCTTGATGGGCTGGGTCGCCAACACAGCGGCAGAACCGATCTCACTTCAGCTGTTTATCCATGCCGGTTTCAAGAATGTGACTTTCAACGATTTTTTTCCTCCAACGCTGAAGACGATCGTTTTTGGTCTGCTAATTGGCGTGATTTCCTGTTTCCAGGGAATGAATGCGCGAGGTGGCACGCAGGGTGTCGAGCGCGCGGCGACGAACTCCGTTGTTCTGGCCTCGCTGTTCATCATCCTGGCGGACGTGCTGCTGGTCCGTTTGATTCTCGTATTTTTTTCCTAAGAGCCGCATATGCCGAGCAACGATACCAAAACGGATTCCAAGAAAAACACACCACTTGTACAGGTGGAATCGCTCAAAAAGTCCTTTGGCAGGCAAGTCGTCCTGAAGGGAATCAGCCTGGAAGTCGGGAAGGGCGAAACATTGTCGGTGCTCGGCCGCAGCGGCACAGGCAAGAGCGTGCTGCTCAAGCTGATCATCGGCCTGCACAAGCCTGATTCTGGTTCGATCCGCGTGAATGGAAAGGACGTGACGAAGCTAACGCTCAAGGAGCTTAACGAAATCAGGAAAAAGGTCGGCTTCTTATTCCAGCAAGCAGCCCTCTACGACTCGCTCACCATCGAGGAGAACGTCGGCTTTCCTTTGCACCGCCATTCCCGTATGTCCGACGAGGAACGTCGCAAACGTGTCCGAGAACTCCTCACCAGCGTCGGAATGGAAAAGGACGCTCACAAACTTCCCGGCGAACTCTCTGGTGGAATGCAAAAGCGCGTGGGCTTGGCGCGAGCCTTGGCTCTAGATCCAGACATCCTGCTGTTTGACGAACCTACGGCTGGGCTTGATCCGATTACGGCAGCCGAGATCGACGACTTGATTCTGCGACTGCAGAAGGAGAGAGGCATGACCTCTGTGGTGGTTACTCACGACATTCACAGCGCGCGGACCGTTTCCGATCGTGTCGCTCTGATGCGCGAAGGCCAACTTCTGATCCAAGGAACCTTCGCGGATTTGCAAAAGAGCCGCAATCCTTTTGTTATGCAATTTCTAGCCGGCTCTTAGGGGACGAATCATGTCTACTGCGTTTCGAGTGGGGGTCTTCTTGGTGATGGCGCTGGTATTTCTATCCATCGGGGTCTTTTTGATCGGGAACAAAGACTTCCTGTTCACTTCGACCTACCGCCTGAAAGCCGAATTTCAGAACGTTGCAGGTCTCAACAATGGCGCCGAGGTTCGCATCGGCGGAATTCATCAGGGTACCGTTAAAGAGATCATCTTACCGTCACAGCCGGACGGAAAAGTTACCGTAGTCATGAATGTAAAGAACGAGACCCGCAACATTATCAAGAAAGACTCGCGCGCGTCGATAAAGACGGAAGGTATTCTGGGTGACAAGTATGTGGAAATCTCGTTCGGCTCACTCAAGGCAGAACCCGTTGGAGAAGATGGCACCATCGGAAGCGAGGCGCCGAGAGATATGTCGGAACAGGCTCAGGAACTCGCAGACCAAGCTCGCGCTGGAATCGTCGCCTTCCGTGAGAACATGGAAGCTCTCCAGCATAATTTCCTTCTTCGTGGATTTTTCGAAAGACGAGGATACAGTGACACCAGTGAATTGAAGCAGCATGCTATCCCGCGCCTCCCGGCGGGCAAACCAAGCAAGGAAATCAATTTCGATGCGAAGGAAGTTTTCGATAAGCCCGACAGCGCAAAACTAAGGGACAAGAAAACACTCGATCAGGCAGGAAAGTTTCTGGAAGAAAATCCGTTCGGTCTTGTAGTTATCGCCTCGTCCGCGGCCAAGGGCGATGCTGAAAAGGCCCGACTGCTGACTGCCGCCCGTGCAAAAGTGGTCCGCGACTATCTAACCGATAATTTCAAGCTGGACGATAAGCGAATCAAGTTCATCGGGCTTGGTAAGGACAAGACCAGTGAAACATCAAAGCTCACGATCTTCGTTTATCCGCCTACCCGCACGCCTGCGGCCTCGCCAACCGGCAGCTAGGCCATGCCGTCGTTATTTCTACAGGCTGTACGCGTTCGATTCGAAGCTCTCCTGCTCCGGTTCAGTGCGCCCTGATTCGTTGAACAAAAGCGCGAAGCTGCTCTATGGATGGAGAACGGCCGCGTGATTCCGTTGAGCGCCATACTCGTCACAATGGCCGCGTTTCACCACTTGGATCTTTGCCATACTACGGCCAATAGCGAAGTCTGCGCACCTTTTGTCGGAAGCGTCGCTCTTATGAAAGGGTCGCGAACAGTCAGGCCGTGGTTGGCTTGACGCGATTAGCCTCCGGGCCTAAGGTCTTCGACAGGGCCAGACTGAAGCTTCTACCCGCGTGATCCGGCAACGAGGTGAAGCTGATCGAGACGGATCGAGGCTTTTTGGTCTTAGTGCGAGGTTAAAGAATGGCGACCTCTTGCGCATCGCTCCGCACCAATATCGAAACACGCATCATTCGCAAACTTTGGATTCGGATCATCCCTTTCATCTTTGCTCTGTTCGTGATCGCCTTCGTTGATCGCATTAACATCGGCTTCGCGGCGTTGACCATGAACAGGGAGCTGGCTATTAATAGCCAAGAGTATGGATTCCTGTCGGGAATTTTCTTTTGGGGATATTTCATTTTTGAGATACCGAGTAACCTTGTGATGCACAAGGTTGGCGCGAGGACCTGGATTGCACGGATCTTGATCAGCTGGGGAATCGTGGCCATGGCTACCGGCTTCGTGCGAAATGCCACTCACTTGTACGTTGCGAGATTTCTACTCGGGGTTGCGGAAGCCGGATATTTTCCAGGAATCTTGCTTTACCTGACGTACTGGTTCCGGCGGAGCCAGCTGGCCCATGCTGTCGCTTTGTTTTTGAGCGCCATTCCCGTGGCAAACATACTGGGCGCTCCATTTTCAGGTCTCATTCTCGATCACATCCATTGGCTGGGAATCAGCAGTTGGCGTTGGTTGCTGGTCTTGGAAGGGATGCCTGCCGTAGCAGGCGGCGTCCTTACCTACTGGGTCCTGCCTGACCGGCCGGCGTCTGCCAAGTTCCTCACAGCTGAGGAAAGGAGCCACCTTACGGCTGAGCTGGCGCGTGAAGAACAGGAAAAAATGGCAAGGCATCGAACCACAATCTTGCAGACGCTGACTCACTTGCGGGTCTGGCACCTGACCGCTATTTATTTCACTGCCATGGTCGGTCAGTACACCATGACGTTCTGGATGCCGCAGTTAATCAAAGCCATATCCGGCAAATATTCGAACACGACCATCGGAATGCTGGTGATGATTCCATACGTTGCGGCTCTGGCATCAATGACCCTGGTCGGGCGAAGCTCCGATAAAAGGCTCGAGCGCCGCTACCATGCGGCCGTTCCCATCGCGATTGGAGCAGCGTCGTTCGCATTATTAGGCAAAGCTCCGGCAAGTTCAGTCTTGCTATCGATTACCCTCTGGTCTCTTACAGCATCGGCGATCAACGGTTTAATGGGTCCTTTCTGGTCACTGCCGAATGAGTTTTTGACTGGCTACTCGGCGGCCGCTGGGATTGCTTTTATCAATTGCTTTGGGAACTTGGGAGGCTTTCTCGGGTCCTATGGAATGGGGGCCATCATAAAGAAGACTGGAAGTTTTCGCGATGGGCTTGTATTCGCGGGGCTTTCTTGGGTGATATCGGCGGTGTTGCTCGTGGCGTTACCAAAGAGAACTCAGCCGCCCGCGGAGGGATGTGACCGCGTGATTTGATTCTGAAGCGTTCAAGATGAAAAGGAATGGTTCCTCGTTGACTCTTCATAGTGCATCTGGCGGAGAGCGCGGATTGTAGTCAAGTGAGCAACCGTTTTTGATCGCTCTGTAAGTATTACGGAACCTACGGCTCCCTCACTTCGTCAGGAAACAAATCTGGCATCCATCGGGTTGCCGGCTTGGCAGGAAATAGGACTCGAAGGGCGCCGTACGCCGTGTCTGAAGTGAGTACTGCTGGAGACGATATCACGGCCCGACCGAGGGCTAATCCCGAGCATTGATGCTACCTCCCCACGTGGGACCTCCGCGATAAAGGATGGCGTCGAGCAATTGACCAGCTCTTGGGTTCAGCGATTCTTCTTCGACCTATCGAAGAACCCGAGCACGCAACCCATCTGGTTTAATCAAAGACTCCGTGAACTCGACTTGATCAATGCAAGTCGGAAAATCAATCTGCAGCAGAGTCATCGTACCTCCCCCGCTATTTAGGGATCTAAGGACTTCGCTAGCAGATACCAGCTTCATAATTCCTCCTTGTCAATATGCCCTAACAGGTCCGATGGATCCTCGCCTTGTTTCGTCGTCAAGTTCAGGCGAAGCGCCTCTGGTAACACACAACGTTTTGTGCTCAGGGCCAGTTAGTAGGCTTGTCCTGATGTATTGCGCGGCGTGAGAAACGCGAGGACCGCAGCCATAAGAAACAGCGCCAGAACATCGCCCCACAGATGCCCGATGTGCTCAGGGTTCGCGAGAGCCTGTGCTGCCATGACTACAGCGTGCACCACACTGGACCACACCGTGAACCAGATGAGGCTCAAGTGCGCCAGCGGGTTGCGGCTAGCAAACAGTAGAAAGATCCCCAGCGTCGCGTAGACACCCAGAATCATCTGGAGATAGTGAGGAATGTGGTGGCCTGTGTGCCATGACCACCCGGACGGCCAAAGAAGAGTAAGCGTGTAAATTCCGAATATAAACGTCACACCCATTAGCCGCAACGCGATGCGCAAGTACTTGATGCGAGCCGGTGCGGCTGTGTTTTTTCCTCGCGAGCCTTCGAGCTGTAACTGCAACTCATGTTTGAAAGCTTGCTCACTGGTTTTCGCCTGGGTCGTTGTCATACTTTTTCTCCTTGGGTCGGAATGTCCTCTACAATCAAAGTCAATGCCTCGGTGTCGATGTTGAACAGATAGCCGTAGATCTTCACTTTTTTGGGGGTTCCTTTCGACTCCCTCACGAGTCGTGTGTCACGTCTGAGCGATGATCTGTAATCCGCAATCGCGACGTTGTCGCGGTCATAGAGTGCTGAGATGTCTACGCAATGCTCATCACAAAAGGAATTGAACAGACCTTCGGGAGTGAATGAAGTAGCTCCGCAGTATGTGTGGTGAACCACAACGATGTTCTCGATTCCAAACAGATGCTGAGCAACCGTTATGGAACGGAGCGCGTCAACGGCACGCCCGCCGGCGACTACAACCGGAAAAATCGTGGTAGTCGAGGCAATCTTCCTGCCTTGCTCGTCCAAAACAATGTCTCCGGGGTACACTTCGCCGGGCATTGCTGTGGCGACGGCATGCGGAATGTTCACTGCGCGGGGGTCGTAACAGTACACAACAACTGTCCGCAGCGGGACGGCTTGCTTAAACCGTTTCCGCATCTCGGCTTCAACAAATCCCGGCTGCTTCGAAAATGCATACGTATCCAAGTCCATCTAGCCCTCCTTCTGGGTAAGTCCCGAGCACGGCTAATCGCATGCTCTTATTTCGAGTCTTTTGATGATGGGTACAAGTAGAACGATTCGTCTACTTAATACCGACAGTAACTGGAAGAAATGAGAAATAGATAGCCTGTGTGGTAGAAGGACTAGTATACTTGAGGCATGGCCATCAGAAAGCGCGATCATCTTCTCGCCGTCGCGCAGCGAATGTTTTGTGAATCCGGCTTTCATGCGGTGAGCGTCGATGCGATCCTCGAGGAAGCCGGCGTCGCTCGAATGACGCTATACAAGAACTTCGGTTCTAAAGAAGACCTGATTGTCGCAACTCTCAAGCGCGAAGACAGAATGTTTCGGCAGTGGCTCGCGAGCGCAGTCGAGGCCCAATCAAATCAGTCGAAAGATCGGATCTTGGGTATCTTTTATGCTCTGCACGATCGGTTTGCGTCTGAAGGCTACTACGGATGCGCGTTTATCCGGGCCAGCGTTGAGTATCCCGCCCCCGCTCATCCTGTCCACCGCGCAGCTCGAGAGCACAAAGAGATGATTCGTTCGTACCTCAGGGGTCTCGCTGGCGAAGTCGAAGGGGCCGATCCTGTGATCCTTTCCGAGCAACTTTATCTTTTATTTGAGGGTGCGATAACCGCCTCCCAGCTTCACGGCGAACCCTGGCCCGCCGAGTACGCCAGAAAGGCCGCAGCGAAACTGCTCGCGGCATCCTCTTTAGAGCCTCTCTTATCTGCGAAGAAAACCAAAGCATCGCGAAACCGCCTATCGATGCCCCCGGAGGTCGGGGACCGGGAGACTCTCCGCTGAGATCGCCTTTGCCGGGAGAACCGAATCTCGAAACCGAGAAAGTGTCGGTCTGACGAAATTCCAGACCTCAGATTTTCCAAAGACTGGCCGGTTGAGGCGACCAGCCCTTCTGCTTTTCTGAGTCTATGAATTTGTCGAGGTGGCTCCGGTCTAGCTGATAACCCTTGTCCATTTGAGATCTCACCCCAAATCATCGTCCGCACGAACCAACCTATCCTTTGCAGCTTCACGCGGCTCCACTGCCAGAGCTGGCTCAATCGCTTGCCATTCTTCCGAACCGACCCTTCGGTGGGTGAAAGGGTGGAGGTGGAAGTTGACAGCCTTCGAATTGAGGGTATCATCTGCGATATCCGCGATATCTTGTCCAGCGGCCCCGGATTCTAGGCCAAGGTTCTCAAGCTTCTTGCATAACCAAGATGAAACGTTGCCATCTACCTTTGCTGGCCCGCAAGCGCTTACGCTTACGGTTCATCGCGCTCGCTTTCCTCTGCATGGCGGGGTCGTTCACAATCTCCACCGCGAAGAACCCATCTGTCGGCTCATTCCAAGAAAAGAAGGCACCCTCGTTGCGCTGGGATCCACCGAACGTTGACGCTCCCGTTCCCTCTCTGTCTGGGATGCCCCCCTGCTCGCTTTCCGATGTTCTTAAACGCGCTGGACAACGCGCAGAAGAGCTAATCGGCCATCTTCAAGACTTTGTCGCGCACGAACAGATTCGCTATGTGCAAACAGACAGATTGGGGATGACTGGAGTGACTGGTTCGGTCGGTCACGATCAGATTCCTTACGAACAAAAAGATAGACTGGGTATGCTTGAGATGCATGTCACAGCAAGCTTCGACTACTTGGTTGATTT
>Ga0126371_10002966_pt1 | contig 14794 bp, 13 predicted proteins | sample PanSoiMetaPlot_4_FD_110145 | JGI IMG/M metagenome (GOLD analysis project Ga0126371, IMG submission 110145) | Tropical forest soil microbial communities from Panama - MetaG Plot_4 | ecosystem: Environmental > Terrestrial > Soil > Tropical forest > Bulk soil | place: Panama | collected 2016-02-17 | reverse complement strand
CTGGAAAATCTGAATCCGGGATCGGTTACCTTCCTTCACCCGGACGTGAACTTTCAGGGTGTCGCCTGGCCGGAAGTCCGGGATGTCAGAACGGATCTGCGCCTTCTCAAGCTCGGCAATCGCGGTGTGCATCGCTGCAGTTTCCTCAGTAATCGTCAGCGCACGCCTGCGAACGCGCTGTATCGGTCTATGTGTGCCGCGCCGACGCCCGGCAACCCCCCGCGCCAGGTTAAACCGCAGGGCAGTGCCTTTTAGTGTGCCACATCTTCGCCAGTAACCGGAAAGCCAGCCTCGGCCAGGACCGCGCGATCGTGATCATCCAGACCAGGCCCAGCGTCCCCGGCCGCATCGATGCCCCCGGCTCCCCTCGTTGCCAGTTCGCGAACCAGGTCAGGACGATTCTGTGCCGTCCGTCGTAGCGCAGCGTCACGCCGCCACCTCGCGACGGCCCCATGATCGCCGGACAGGAGCACCTCGGGGACCTCCCTGCCTCGCCACACCCTTGGCCTGGTAAAGGCCGGACCCTCCACGAGGCCCGCCATGCGCCCGCCGCCCGCACCGAATGAATCGTCTGCCACCGACTCCGCGTTGCCGAGCACTCCCGGCAGCAATCTGCAGATGGCCTCCGTCATGACCAGCACCGCCGGCTCTCCCCCGGCCAGTACGTAGTCGCCGATGCTGACTTCCTCGACGCGCATTCTGGATCGCGCATCATCGGCCACCCTGCCGTCGATGCCCTCGTAACGGCCACAGGCGAAGATGAGCCATGGCTCGGCCGCGTACGCCGCTGCCCTCTCCTGGCTAAACCTGATCCCTGATGGCGTGGGAATCACCAGCAAAGGATCCTGGCTACTGCCCGCTACTTCGTCGAGCGCCTCGCCCCACGGCTCGGGCTTCATCACCATTCCAGGCCCGCCGCCAAAGGGCGCGTCGTCCACCGTGTGATGGACGTCACGGGTCCAGCGACGCAGGTCGTGTACCCCAAACGTGATGTCGCCCCGTGCGGCTGCCTTGCCGATCAGTGAGACGTTGAGCGGCCCGAAGTAGTCGGGGAAAATCGTGATGATGTCGATGCGCACCGCGTCTACCGCGCCTAGATCGCGTCGTCTGGGTCGAGCAGCCCCGTCGGCGGATCGATGACGAGGCTTCCGGCCGTGAGGTCCACTTCGGGCACAAGTTCCGCGACGAACGGAACCATGATGTCGGCTCCAGCGCGCTTCCCAGTGCCAGCCACGACCAGCAGGTCCTGACCGGAGTGCAGGACATCCGTAACCTCGCCCACGCGCTCGCCATCCGTGCTCACGACGGATAGCCCGATGAGCTGGTGGTCCCGGAATTCGTCGGGATCAGCGATCTCCTCGAGCTGTGCAGAGTCGACCACGAGCAGCACGCCGCGCAACTGCTCGGCCTGGTCCCTGTCGCTTACGCCATCGACGGTGAGCAGCAACCTGCCAGAATGCCAGCGCGCGCTCGCGACCCTGACCGGACCGGCCGCTGCGGGCTCTGTCGCAAGGACAGCGCCCACAGCGAACCTGAGCTCAGGATCGTCTGTCCGCACTTCGACGGCGAGCTCTCCGCGGACACCGTGCGGCCTGCTTATCCGGCCGACCACGAGCTGCATGGCAGCTATCGGTTCTCGTCGGTATCCAGCAGGTCGACCCGGACGTAGCTGCTGCCTGCCAGCGAGCCGATGACGGTTCGCAACGCCCTGGCGGTACGCCCGCCCCGGCCTATGACCTTGCCGAGGTCGTCCGGGTGCACGCGCACCTCCAGGACCCGCCCTCGACGCAGCCCGCGACTGCCAACGTGCACGTCGTCAGGGTGCTCGACAATGCCCCTGACCAGATGCTCCAGGGCTTCCTCGAGCACGTCAGGCCCCGTCGCCCGCCGACTCGGTCCCAGCGTCATCGGCGGCCTTGGACTCGGCGGTCGCCGCGGCCCCGTCGTCTGCGCTCGCAGCATGCTCTTCGGCAGCGGGCTCTTCGGCAGCGGGCTCTTCGGCAGCAGCCGCCGGCTCCTTCGTGGCGCCCGGCTCAGCGGCAGTCTCGGCTGGCTTCTCGGCGGACTTCCTGCTCCTGGAAGGCTTCTCAGCCTTCGCGGCAGTGTCGGCCTTGGCTCCTGAGTCAGCCTTCGCGGCAGTGTCGGCCTTGGCTCCCGAGTCAGCCTTCGCTTTCGCGCCAGCCTTAGCGGCAGTGTCCGCCTTAGCCGCGTCAGCCTTCGCGGTGGCGTCAGCCTTAGCGGCAGTGTCCGCCTTCGCCGCGTCAGCCTTCGCGGCAGTGTCGGCCTTAGCGGCAGTGGTCTTGCCCTTGGCCTTGGTCTTGGCTCCACTCTCCTGCAGCGACTCGGCGACAGCCGCGTCGAACGCCAGCTTCTTGTCAGCCCTAGCCTCGACGGAGCGCAGCGTGCCTTCGGTTCCAGGCAGGCCCTTGAACTTCTGCCAGTCACCCGTTATCTCGAGAATCTTACGGACCGGGTCGGTGGGCTGAGCTCCTACCGAAAGCCAGTGCTGAGCTCGCTCCGAGTTGACCTCGATGAGCGACGGCTCAGACTTCGGGTGGTACTTCCCGATCTCCTCGATCGCGCGGCCGTCCCGCTTGGTGCGGGAGTCGGCGACGACAATCCGGTAGTAGGGCGCCCGGATCTTTCCTAGGCGCTTGAGCTTGATCTTTACAGCCACGGCTGTGGTCTTCTCCCAGCGGATTGGTGTCGGGCAACTGGCGGTCCGGGTGAGGACCGGACGAGCCGCCGCCCAGATGGTTCCGGCTCAGCGAGTTAGAGAGGGCCTCGCGCGACCGAGCATAGCGGTCACATTCTGCCAGATGCGGCCCGCCACAGCGTAATCACCAGGCGGCGCAGCAAGGACAGGCTGGCTAACGACCCTTCTTGCCTTGCCTGTTGCCCTGCCGATTGCCCTGCCGACCGCGCAGGCCAGGAGGCAAGCTGGGCTGCTGGCCGCCGAATCCGCCCGGCCCTATCGGTGGCAGCTTGAAGGAGCCGTCGCTGTCCCCCAGACCGGGCAAGCCGGGAAGACCGCCCGGCAAGTTGCCAGGACCAAGACCGCCGGGTCCAAGACCACCAGCACCAAGTCCGCCGACCTGATCGCGGTCCTTCTGCTGGCCAGCGGCGGGTCGGCCGCTCTGGCCAGGACCGGCCTGGCCGCCTGGGCCGCCCCGACCACCCGAGCCGGGCGGCCGGCCGCCTCCCTTGCCCTTCTTCTTCGCCTTGCCGCGGGCCTTCTGGCCACGCCGCATGCCCGGCATACCGGGCATGCTCCCCATCATCTGCCGCATCATCTTCTGACCCTCGAGGAAGCGCACGATCAGGCTGCTGACCTCGCCCACGGTGACGCCAGAGCCAGCTGCGATGCGGGCCCGGCGAGAGCCATTGAGGATCTTCGGGTTGCGCCGCTCCTCGACGGTCATAGAGTTCACGATCGCTGCGGCCCGGTCCAGGTCCTTGTCGTCGACCTGGTTGAGCAGCTCTCGGTTCTGCGCGGCGCCGGGCAGCATGCCAAGCAGGTTGCTGATCGGCCCGAGCTTGCGGACCATGGCAAGCTGCTCGACGAAGTCTTCGAGCGTGAAACCTTCGCCCGAGGCCAGCTTGCTCGCCATATCGGCGGCCTGGTCCTGATCGAACGTCCGCTCAGCCTGCTCGATCAGCGTCAGCACGTCGCCGAGGTCGAGGATGCGCGACGCCATCCGATCGGGATGGAAGAGGTCGAAGTCCTCGAGCTTCTCACCAGTCGACGCGAACATGATCGGGCGCCCGGTGAGCTGCGCAATAGAGAGCGCCGCACCGCCGCGAGCGTCGCCATCAAGCTTGGTCAGCACGACGCCGTCGTAGCCGACGCCGTCCAGGAATGCCTGCGCCGTGGTAACGGCGTCCTGGCCGATCATCGCGTCAACCACGAACAGGATCTCGTCTGGATCGACGGCATCCCTGATGTCGGCGGCCTGCCGCATCATCTCCTCATCGACGCCTAGCCGGCCAGCCGTGTCGATAATGACGATGTTGTGCAGCTTGTGCTGAGCTTCGCCGATAGCCATCTCGGCTGCCTGCACCGGGTCACCGACGCCGCTTCCGGGGAACGGCGCATAGGTCGGCACCCCCGCCCGATCTCCGAGCACCTGCAGTTGCTCAACCGCGTTCGGGCGCTGCAAGTCGGCGGCGACCAGCATGGGAGTGTTGCCCTGCGACTTCAGCCAGAGCGCCAGCTTGGCCGCGAGGGTGGTCTTACCAGAACCCTGGAGGCCAGCCAGCATGATCACGGTCGGCGGGTTCTTCGCGAACTGCAGACGCCTCGCCTCACCACCCAGGATGGCGATGAGCTCTTCGTTGACGATCTTGATGACCTGCTGCGCCGGGTTCAGCGCCTCCGACACCTCGGCACCAGAAGCGCGCTCTCGCACGTTCGAGATGAACTCGCGGACCACGGGCAGCGCGACGTCAGCCTCGAGCAGCGCGATCCGGATCTCGCGGCAGGTGGCATCGATGTCGGCCTGGGAAAGCCGCCCGCGACCACGCAGCGTGGAGAAAACCTGGGTAAGCCGATCGGAGAGAGTCTCGAACACCTCGGGCTGCCGTCCTTGCTTCTAGCTGGCCCTCGCCCGCCCCACGGGCTGCGCGAGTCGCCAAAACGTCCTTCAAGGCTATCGGAGCAGCGGCCGCGAGTTGGCCGGCCGGGGCTGAGCCACCTAACCCGTGAGCTGCCTAACCTGGGAGCTACCTAGCCCAGGATCGCGTCGACGAACACCTCGGGATCGAAGAAGGCCAGATCATCGGGGCCCTCGCCGAGACCAACCAGCTTGACCGGAACGCCGAGCTCGCGCTGCACACCGATGACGATGCCACCCTTGGCGGTACCGTCCAGCTTGGTCAAGATGATGCCGGTGACGTCGACGACCTCGGCAAATACGCGCGCCTGGCGCAGCCCGTTCTGACCTGTCGTGGCGTCAAGCACCAGGAGGACTTCATCGACCGTGCCGTGCTTCTCGATGACCCGCTTGATCTTCCCGAGCTCGTCCATGAGCCCGGCCTTGGTGTGCAGGCGGCCGGCGGTATCCACGATGACCGTGTCGACGCCGCGCTGGATGCCTTCGTTCACGGCCTCGAACGCGACGCTGGCCGGATCGGCGCCCTCTCGGTCCGACCTGACGACCGCTGCACCGACCCGATCCCCCCAGGTCTGGAGCTGGTCAGCCGCCGCCGCCCGGAACGTGTCGGCCGCACCGAGCACCACCGTCCGGCCGTCGCCGATCAGCGCTCGCGCGAGCTTGCCGCACGCGGTTGTCTTGCCGGTTCCGTTGACGCCGACGACCAGGACGACGGACGGCCGGTCTCCGTGCCTGGCGACGTGCAGGGTGCGGTCCATGTCGGGACCGATCAGCTCGACCAAGTCCGTTCGCAGCAGATCGCGGACCTGAAGCGGGTCGTTCGTGCCTGCCACCTTGACCTCGGTCCGCAACTGCTCGACGAGCTGGCGAGCCGGGCCCACGCCCATGTCCGCGGTAATGAGCGTGTCTTCCATCTCCTCCCACGACTCCTCGTCGAGCTTGCCGGATGAGATGAGATTGAGCAGCACGCTGCCGAACGCGTTGTGGGACCTAGCGAGACGCCCGCGCAGCCTGGCCAGGCGACCAGCAGACGGCGGCGGCTTCTCGACCACCTCGGCCGGAACCGGTGTGACTTCCGGCGGCGCCGCTACGTCGGGCGGCGCGACGACGTCAGGCGGCTCGGTCACCGACGGCGGCGTGAGCGTGCCAGTGCCGCCTTCTGGCGACTGCGGCCGTTCGAGCGTGCCGACGCCACCCCGACCCTGGTCGCTGGCCTGACGTTGACGACGGCTGCGGAGGTAAGGAACGAGGCCTGCAGCGCCGCCGCCTACGACGACGACTCCGATCACGGCGTAGATGATGTCTAGTTCCATGGCGCAACCAGTGTGGCACGCGCTGCGACCAAACCAGCACACGCCGCCGGGCTAAGGAGCGTCGCCCGCCCGTCCGGCTAGACGGTCTCGCGCTCCCGCAGCCGCTGGCTGATCACGTTCGACACTCCATCGCCTCGCATGCTGACCCCGTACAGGGTGTCGGCCACCTCCATCGTCCGCTTCTGGTGCGTGACGATGATCAGCTGCGACACGTCGCGCAACTCCGCGAGGATCTCGAGCAGGCGCTGCAAGTTGGTGTCATCGAGCGCCGCCTCGACTTCATCCAGCACATAGAACGGCGACGGCCTCGCCTTGAATATCGCGACCAGGAACGCGATCGCCGTCAGCGCGCGCTCTCCACCCGACAGCAGGGACAGTCGCTTGATCCGCTTGCCCGGCGGGCGCGCCTCGACCTCGACGCCGGTCGTCAGCATGTCATCCGGCTCGGTCAGCAGCAGTTTGCCCTCGCCGCCGGGGAACAACCTGGCGATGATGTCCTCGAACTCGCGCGCGACATCTTCATACGCGGCAGTGAAAACCTGCTGCACGCGCTCATCGACTTCCTTGATCACCGTGAGCAGATCTCTGCGAGTCTTCTTCAGGTCTTCCAGCTGCGCCTGCAGGAACGCGTGCCGCTCCTCCAGCGCGGCGAACTCCTCCAGTGCGAGCGGGTTGACCTTGCCGAGCTGGTCCAGCTTGCGCTGCGCGGACTGCGCCCGGCGCTCCTGCTCCTCCCGGTCGTAGGGCACGCCCGGCCGGTCTTCTGCGGCAGCGGGCACGAGCACCTCCGGCCCGTACTCGGTCGCCAGCACATCAGCTTCGATGGCGAACTCCTCCATCGAGCGCGTGGCGATCTGCTCGAGCTGGAGCTGCTTGGTTGCCCTGGCCATCTGCGCTCCGTGGGCGCTATCGACCACCTTGTCCAGTTCTTCGGTCGTCTCGCGGATCTTCGCCCGAACCGATTTCAACTCGCCGTCCCTGCCCTTATGGGCCTCTTCAGCGTCCAGGCGCTCGGCGTCGGCCGCGGCGCTGGAGACTGCGATCCGGTCAAGCGCGATCCGCGCCCCCTCGGCTACGGCACTAGCCACCGCAGCACCCGCGGCCCTGCGTTCGGCTCTGGCCAGCGCTCTGATCGCGGCCTGTCGTTCCGCCTCCGCGGCTTTGACCAGCGCGTCGGCTCGGCCCGAGATCGCCCGAAGCCGCTCTTCCACGGTCCTGACGTCGAGCCTGGCCTCCATCTCCGCACCACGCGCGGCTACCGCGGCGTCGGCCAGCTCCTGCCGCCCGGCCGGCTCGGTCTCGGCGTCCTCATCTCCGCCTTCGCCCGCCGACTCCTGTTCCTCCGCCTGCGCCGCCTCCTGCTCGGCCAGCCGGGCCTTTGCCTCGGCAACCTGAGTCAGGCTGACCTGCCTGGACCGCTCGGCCGCGGCGATGGCAGCAGACAGGCGGCCGGTCTCGTCCCTGGCGGCCCTGGCCCGCCCAGCGAGCGAGCCGAGCTTGCCCGATGTCTCAGCAGCCGCCGCGTCGGCCTCGTGCAGCGCGGCGAACGCCTCGTTCAGCGCCTGCCGAGCCTGCTCCTCGTCCTCGATTCCGGAGGCCAGCTGCCGCTGCGCTCGCTGGCACCGGTTCTCGGCCTCGCCGAGCTGGTTCGCCGCCTGGCTGGCCGCGGCCTGCACGCTGAGCAAGCTCTGCTCGCCCGTCGACCCGCCCTGCGCCCAGTGCGCGCCGAGCAGGTCACCGTCTCTGGTGACGACGCGCAGCCCTGGGTTCGTGCGCATCACACGCAGGCCGCTCGCCAGGTCGTCGCAGACCACCACGTCGCCGAGCAACGCTTCGAGGGCGGCGGTCAGCCCGGGCGGCCCCGTTACCAAATCAATTGCATAGGGAACGGGGCTGGTCCCCCCGTCCGTCGTCGGTTCGCTGATCCTGGCCCGCCCCGGCTGCGCGGCAGACGGCGCGCCCGCGATGACAAGACCAGCGCGGCCGCTGTCTTGCTCCTTGAGCGTGGCCAGCACCGCCACCGCCGCGTCGACATCGGCGACCGCAATAGCGCCGCTCGCGGCGCCGAGTGCCGCAGCGATGGCCTCCTGGGCGCCCTCCGCGATCGCGAGCAACTCGGCCAGCGAGCCCAGCACACCGGCGAACGCGCCTGGCTCAGCTAGGAGCACCCCGGACGCATCCGCGCCCCGGCTCACCGCCTCGGACAGCGCCTCGGCCCTGGCTCGCAGCGCGGCAAGCTGCTCGCTGGCGGAGTGCTCGGTGGTCCGCAGCCTGGTGACCGTTGCGGTCGCCGCAGCCAGGGTTGCGCTGGCGCGCTCGTGCGCGGCTGCGAGGTCGGCCCGGCCCTCTTCGCGCCCGGACACCAGGTCCTGCAGCGCGGCGTACTCGACCTGTGCCTGCTCGGCCCTGGCCCGAGCCTGGGCGAGTGCCTCGGCCAGCCGGCCTGCTTCTTCCTGCGCGGCGTTTGCGCGGCTGGTGGCCGACTCAACCTGACTGCGCAACCTCGCCAGCTGCTCCGCGCGCTGTGCCGCTGCCTTGGCGTCGGCCGCCAGCCGACGCTCGTTCTCCGCCAGCGCTGCCTCAGCCTTGGTGCGGCTGGCCACGGCCCCAGTGAGCTGCTGCCGCGCTGCGGTCAGGCGATCGGACAGCTCCTTCTCCTGCGACCTCAGTTCGGCGGCTTCGGCCTCCAGCTCGTCCGGATCGCGGCCAGCTCGCTGCGGCTCGGGGGCGGACAGGTGCCGGTGCCGCTCGGTGGCAAGTCCCTGCACGGCGCGCAACCGCTCGGCCAGGCCGGCCAGCGCGAAGAAAGCCTCCTGCGCTGCCGCGAGACGCGGGGCGTGCTGCTGTTCAGCGAGCTCGAGCGCGCCCTCTAGCTCACGGGCCTCAGTGAGCACCGCCTCGAGCTGGGCTCGTGCCTGTGCCGTGGCGGCTTCGTCGGTCTCGTCCTTGACGAGCTCCGCGGCCAGCGTGGCGTAGTCGTCGGCGAGCAGTCGCAGCTTCGCGTCCCGCAGGTCGGCCTGGATGGCTACAGCCTTGCGGGCGATCTCCGCCTGCCTGCCGAGCGGCTTGAGCCGACGGCCTAGCTCGCCCGTAAGGTCAACCAGCCGGGTGAGGTTGGCCTGCATTGAGTCGAGCTTGCGGACCGCCTTCTCCTTGCGGCGGCGGTGCTTGAGCACGCCCGCCGCTTCTTCGATCAGCGCGCGCCTGATGTCCGGGCCCGCGTTGAGAACTTCGTCGATCTGGCCCTGCCCGACGATCACGTGCATCTCGCGGCCAAGGCCGGTGTCGGAGAGCAACTCGGCGATGTCGAGCAGTCGGCACTGATCGCCATTGATCGCGTACTCGCTTTGCCCCGACCGGAACAGCAGCCGGGAAATGGTGACTTCGGAGTAGTCGATTGGCAGCGCGCCATCGCCGTTGTCTATGGTGAGCGTCACTTCGGCGCGACCGAGCGCGGGACGACCAGCCGTTCCGGCGAAAACGACGTCCTCCATCTTGCCGCCGCGCAACGGCTTGACGCCTTGCTCGCCCATCACCCAGGAGAAGGCGTCGACGACGTTCGACTTGCCAGACCCGTTCGGCCCGACGATGCAGGTGATGCCCGGCTCGAATTTAAGCGTGGTCGTGGAGGCGAACGACTTGAAGCCGCGCAGGGTCAAGGTCTTCAGGTACACCCGGCGGATTCCTCCCCAACTGGTACGGCAGGCCACGCCGGCGGCCACTTCCACCGGGGCCATGGCACCAGGCCGTCCGTCTTCCGCACCCTACCGCGACCTTCCAGTGACTTAGCGCATTCAAGCGCGTCCAGGAACTCCTTGCCGACTCGGGCTGCGAGAACTTACCCCATTTTCGCATGTTTACCGATGGCTGCGTAACAACGCCGCACCAGGCCAGGAAAGGGCTATACCATCCAGCCACGCCGTGGCTGGCGTCCGGACCCTGGGAGGTGCCAGTGCGCAGTCCGTCCCGTCGCGTCGTCCTGCTCGGAGGCCTCGGCGTGGCAGCTGCTGCTTGCGTCGGCGGCTACGAGCTCATTCAGGACGGAACGCTGCCGGGCAAGTACACCCTCGCACGCCTGGATGGCGCGTGCGGCTCCGCCCCACCGCCACCTGTCGGCCCCCCGCCTGTCCGACGGGTTGCGACGTTCCAGTCGGCGTACCGGCACCAGGCAGTCCAGACGGTCACGCTGATTCCGGCGGGCGTTAGCTCGCTGCGCGGGCTCGGTGTGGTTGTCGCGCTGCACGGCGCCTTTGCGTCGGCGGCAACCATGGCCAGCCTGATGGCGCCCGCGATGACGGCTGCGGGAGTGAAGACCTTCGTGACCATCTGCGTCGACGGCGGAAACACCTACTGGCACAAGCGTGCCGACGGTGACGATCCGGTCGGCATGATCCTGCACGAGGTGCTGCCGAGGGCTGCTGCGGTTGGGCTCCGGACCGCGCGGATCGGGCTAACCGGCTTGTCGATGGGCGGCTATGGCGCGCTGCTGCTCGCGGAGCAGCTGGCTGCGGCGCGGACCACGGCGGCCCGGTCCGCGCGCCGGGCGGCTACGCCGAGAATCACTGCGGTGGCCGCCTTGTCGCCGGCGATCTTCGCGTCGTACGCGGACGCACGCGCCGCCGATCGAACTTCCTTCGACAGCGCGGCCGATTTCGCCAGAAACGACGTTTTCACCGGATTGCAAGCACTCACCTGGGTGCCGACGTGGATCGCATGCGGTGGGGACGACCCGTTCCAGCAAGAAACGTCGGCCGTGCTGTCCCGACTTGCGGCGCTCAAAGGGCATCAGATCGAGGGCGGGATCATGGGTGGCTGTCATGACGATGCGTTCTGGGGTCGCAACATGCCGACCGCTCTGCGCTTCATCGCGGCGGGGCTTTAGCCTCAGTCCCGCGCTGAGTGCCGATCTGGTGTGGACAAATGCGGCAGTCAAGAGGCACCCATGGCCCATGCGAGTGGGCGGCGTATCTATATTTGTCAGAATAAACCGAAGAGGGACGCCGATGGCGCCCCTCACCGTTGTGTTTTGGCCTTCGCGCTCGTTAGGTGAGCGCCGGCTCGCGGACTGGGATCAGCAGGTCATGACCGACTGACGCGACAAGCACATCATTTTCATCCTGGAGGCGTGCAAGTTCAGCCTCCAAGTCGCGTACTCGTTGCTGCAGGCGGCGCATCTCTGAGACCATGCGGGGATCCGGCCCGCCGACGTGGCCGAGTAGAGCCTTTGCCATTGTGTAGGGTCCTCCACACTGAGTGACCAGAGTGGGCGTGCGCGAAGGTGCCGGATTGGCCTGCGCGCTGGTAACACCTCCATGGTCCCACCGTCAAGGGTATTAGGTCAAGTTTGACGATCATGCAGGTCACAGGCCTAACACAGGCCCCGACTTGCACCGGGATCAATGGGCGATTACCTCCCTCAAAGCGGACTTCGAGTTCCGGCTCCGGCACCGGTACCCCGGCCCGACCGGGTCGGCCGGGCACCTTTGATTATTCCCACAGTCTCCGGCTGGTCACCCTCTGTGCGCAGCGCCGCCGGCAGTTACTTGGCCCGCGGTCAGCGCTCCGTAAAGCCGGCCAAGCCGGAGGCATGCGCCCAGCGCGAGGTCACCCGCCTGACCCGACCTGGAGTCCTGCCGCCCTGGAGCAGCTCGAGCAATTGCTCGCACCTGCGTGCCGGGCCTTCGGCGATGACCTTGACTCGTCCGTCCATGAGATTCTCGGCCTGCCCGGCGAGGCCGAGCTCGAGGGCACGGCTGCGGACCCACCACCGGAAGCCGACTCCCTGCACCCTGCCCTCGATCCACGCGGTAAGCCGCACGTCGGCCTGGTCGCCGGGAGCAGCCGACCCTGGCTGCCCTTCTGTGCCAGTCACCAGCGCCCGTTCCGTGGCCTCGGCTGGCAGACCGGGCAGGTGTAGGACGAGCGGTTCATAAACGGATCGCGGCGGATCGGCGTGCCGCACCTCGCGCACGGCTCGCCCTCCCGCCCATACACGTTGAGCGAGCGGTCGAAGTAGCCGCTCTCGCCGCTGACGTTGACGTAGAGGCTGTCGAACGAGGTGCCGCCGGCCGTCAGCGCCTCGGCGAAGACCTCCCTGACCGCGGCGATCAGTCTGGAGATCTCGCCGGAGCGAAGCCGGTCAGCGGCCCTGGCAAAGTGCAGCTTGGTACGCCACAGCGCCTCGTCCGCATAGATGTTGCCCACCCCGCTGATCAGTGACTGATCAAGCAGGGCGCGCTTGATTCCGGTGCGACGCGACTTCAGCCTGCCCGAAAACCACGCGGCGTCGAAGGCCGACTCCAGCGGATCCGGAGCAATATGGGCGATCACAGAGGGCAGCTGGGCCCCGTCGGCCGCCACCAGCAGGTGCCCGAAGGTGCGCTGGTCGGTGAACCGGAGGTCAGGACCGCCGTCGGCGAAGTTGAATCTGACTCGCACGTGCGGCGACAGCGGTTCGTCTGGTGGTCCTACCAGCAGCTGACCGCTCATGCCGAGGTGTGCAAGCAGCGCATCGTCATCCATCGGCAGCCACAAGTACTTGCCCCGGCGGCGGGCACCGTCAAATCGGCGGCCACGCAACCGCTTGGCGAAGTCGGCTGGGCCTGCGATGTGCCGGCGCACCGCTCGGGGATGCAGGACCTCTGCCGACTCGATTCGCCTGCCCACGACCAGGTGCTCTAGCCCGCTTCGGACAGTCTCGACCTCGGGCAGCTCCGGCACCCTGCTGTCTCCGGACTAGTCCTGAGCCTGAATGGCCTGGGACGGGCGCGAGTGCTGCGGGCCGTGCGAGCCTTGCGAGTTATTCGAGCCCTGAGAGTTATTCGAGCCCTGAGAGTTATTCGAGCCCTGAGAGTTGCCCGAAGCCTGAGAGCTATGTGAATCCTTGGAAGTCTGCGAGGACCGAGAGTTATGCGAAGCATCGGCGGCATGCGCGGCCTCCGCGGCGTGGCGAGTGGCCAGCCCCTCACTGATGGCGTTCCACGCCGCCTCGGCGGCTTGCTGCTCAGCTTCCTTCTTGGACCTGCCCTCGCCCACGCCATAGGTCTCCGTGCCGATCCGGACGGAGGCACGGAAGGACTTCTGGTGGTCGGGCCCGCTCTCATCGACGTGGTACTCGGGAGCGCCGAGCATCTCTGACGCTGTCAGTTCCTGCAGCGACGTCTTCCAGTCCAGCCCGGGGCCGCGCTGTGCAGAGCGGGCGATCACCGGGTCGAAGAGCCGGTGCACCATCGCGTCGGCCGCGCCCAGACCCTGGTCCAGGTACACCGCCCCGATCACCGCCTCGAGGGTGTCGGCCAGGATCGACGCCTTGTCACGGCCGCCGGTGGCCTCCTCGCCCTTGCCGAGGCGCACGTATGAGCCCAGCTCCAGGCCTCGTGCAACCGAGGCGAGCGCGCGCATGTTGACGACGGCCGCTCGCAGCTTCGCGAGCTGGCCCTCGGGAAGATCTGGGTACTGCCGGAACAGGGTGTCGGTGACGATCAGCCCGAGCACCGAGTCGCCGAGGAATTCAAGGCGCTCGTTCGTCGGGAGCCCGCCGTTCTCATACGCGAACGAGCGGTGCATGAGGGCACGCTCAAGCAAGTCCGACCCGACGGGGATCTCCAGGGCGGTGAGCAGGCCAGCGATCAGCTGGGCTCCCGGCCTGTCATTGGCTGAATCAGTCACTCGACAGCTCCTTCCCGCGGCGGCAACGCCGCTGCGTACATCCCCCTAAGGGAATGTCAGGAAGGCGTGATGACCTGACGCCTGTTGTAGGTCCCGCACGTCGGGCAGGCGGTGTGCGGCAACTTCGGGTCCCGGCAGTTCGGGCACGTGACGAGCTGCGGAGCAGTCGTCTTCCACTGCGCGCGGCGCGACCTGGTGTTGCTGCGCGAAGTCTTTCGCTTGGGTACTGCCAACTCAATGCTCCTTAGCCTGTCCCGGTCCGTCCGGCTCGCCGGCGCGGTAGTCCTTCAGTGCCGCCCACATGGCACCCTTCTGCTCGTGCCCGTGACCCGGCTCGGCGTCAGCTAGCCTGACCCCGCATTCCGGGCACAAGCCCAGGCAGTCGTCCGTACACAACGGCGAGAGCGGCAGTTCCAGCACCACGGCGTCGCGGAGCGCAGGCTCCAAGTCAAGCTGCCCGCTGCCGTCAAGCAGGTAGCTCTCCTCACCATCCGGCTGGTCAGCATCGGCGGCCGCATCCGACTCCAGCGCGAATAGCTCCTGGAACCGCACCTGCGTGGCCGAGGTGAACGGCTCCAGACACCTCGCACACTCACCAGCCAGCGGTGCCGTGACGTTCGCGGTCACTAGCACCCCCTCGGCGACGCCCTCGAACTGAACTTCCAGCTCTAGGTCGGCACCTCGGGGAATCCTGGCCATCCCGACGCCCAAATGCTCAGGCGCCGCGCACGTACGGTTTAGCGTACGCGCTGTTCCCGGGCCAAGATCCCTGGTGTCAAAGACCAGCGGCTTACGAGAGTCCAGCCGCTTTGGGTGCTTGGTTCGCGATGGTGGCATGGCAGGTAGCAGTAAGTGGCAGGGTATTCAACGAACTATCCTACCGGCTGGCCTGCGGCAATCCCAACTTGGCAGCCACCAGGCCGGGACAAGCCGGCGGGCCGGAGACGTCGAACTGGGCTAGTCCTCGCGCAGGCGCTTGTTCAGCCGCTCCATTACAAATGGCGGCACAAGTCCGCTGACGTCGCCGCCGAACTTGGCGAACTCCTTCACCAGGCTCGACGAGAGGAACGCATACAGCGGGTTGGTGGTCATGAACAGCGTCTCCACGCCCGCCTGGTTGTAGTTCATCTGGGCCATCTGCATCTCGTAGTCGAAGTCGGTCACAGCCCGCAGGCCCTTGACCACCGCAGGGATGTTGTT
>Ga0126371_10002965_pt1 | contig 14794 bp, 11 predicted proteins | sample PanSoiMetaPlot_4_FD_110145 | JGI IMG/M metagenome (GOLD analysis project Ga0126371, IMG submission 110145) | Tropical forest soil microbial communities from Panama - MetaG Plot_4 | ecosystem: Environmental > Terrestrial > Soil > Tropical forest > Bulk soil | place: Panama | collected 2016-02-17 | reverse complement strand
CGTCGAAGGCGATGCGCGCGTGGGTGTAGTTGGCGAGGCTCTGGACTTCGGCATCCTGATCGGCGGCGAGGTCTTTCTGCGATTGAATGACCAAAGGGACGGTAGACACGCCGAATTGGAACTTGCGCTGCTCATTCATGAGACTCTGCTCTGCGAGAACCCGCGCGTCGACGGCGGCCTGGTAGCGGGCGCGGGCCTGCTGCAAGCCGATCACGGCGGTTTTCACATCCACGCGTACCTGATTTTCGGCGCGCTGGAGCTGCAGCTCGGTCTGGCGCAACTGCAGGAGATCGGTCACGTAATCGGCCTGGGCGGAACGGTTGCGGATAGGGATCGTCAGCGAGAAGCCTGCCGAATAATCGGGAAAGTTGCGGCGAAAAATCTGGGCGAAGGCATTGCTGCCGCCGCCGATGAAAAAGGCGTTCGGAGAAGCGCAGAAGGAACAGCCACCAGCGAGTGGATTCGGTGGTCCGGTCAAGGCGTGATTGGTCAACTCGGCAAAAGCCTGCAGGTTGGGGAGCAAGCCATTGCGATCGCCACGGGCCAGAATCTGGCGGCTGTCGAGATCGACCTTGCTGCGCGCGATCTCGAGGCGATTGGTCATCGCCTCCTGGATCAGGTCCTGGACGGGCCGGATCTCCTCCGACTTGGGGACCTCGATATGGTCAAGAGGTACGATTTGCACGTCGTCCAGCCAGGCATCCTCCATCGCATTGCGGCTGAGAGCGTTCTTGAGAACGATCTCCTGCTGCTGGACGTTGGTTTGCGCGAAAAGGAGATCTTCTTTGCTGGCGGAGACCTCGGCGGCGGCGCGAGTCACTTCGACCGAGGGTAGGGCACCGATGGCAACCTGCTTTTTGTTGCCTTCGTAGAGATCTTCGGCCGTTTTCAGCGCCTGCTCTTTGATGCGGACGGCATCGTTGAAGGCGACCAGATCCCAATAGAGGTTGAGGACAGCCGAAACGGTGGTGGCGACCTGCAGCTTCAATTGGAAATCGCTGACCTGCAGGTTGTTTTTGGCGACGCGGATATAGCGGTTGTTGACGCTCTTGTTGAGGCCGAGCAGCAGGTTCTGACTTACCTGAAAGTCGAGCGATCCGACGAGCGCGGGATTATACAGAGGAGCGACACTATTCAGTAAGTTGTGAAAACTGACGGCGGTGAACTGCATGTAGGTGCCGGTGACGAAGGCCTGCGAGTATCCGAACTGGTAGTAGCGGTAATCGCTGATGAGAGCGGCGGTCTGATTCAGCAGGGTGTTGGTTTGCGGCGTGGTGGTGTGGCCGAACTGAGCGACGGCGGAAATGTTCGGATCGAGGTTGGGCGGGTTCGGACCGATAGAGCTGACGACGCCGCCACCCGAGCCGATGCCGGCGCCGCCGGCAAGACCGTTGGCGTTGATGCTGACGCCGGTGGTGCTGACGCTGGTAGGGCCGGCGATGATGGGGGTGTCGATTTGGCGCAGGAGGCCGCCGCCTTCGGTACGGCGAATGACCTCGCGCGCCAGTACGGGGCTAAAGCGCTGGACGGCGATGTCCAGATTATTTTCGAGGACGAGCGCGACGGCGTCATCGACCGAAAGGTAGAGCTTGCCGTCACGCACGAGAGCCTGCATCCGCGGGGAGTTGGTCAACTTCGCGGTCGAAACCACGCGCTTCTCGAGATGAAACGGCGTGAGCACGCGACCCACGACGGGGGTAGGCGCCGGACTCTGAATCGAGACTTCGGCAGCGCACGCTAATAGCGCGCCGCACAAGAGGAGGGCGGTGGGCTTTGCCGCCGGTGCGCGTTTTGCAAAGAGACGCAATTCGGCCATGATCGCCGGGGCTGAGGTGCAATTTCGCTTCCAGGGTTCGGCTACAAACTGCGAGAGCAGGCTGCTCCACCACCCGCAAGAGGGTGTCCGGTTTTGAGAACCGGTGTCCGGTTACGGGACGGCTGAGGGTGCGGTAGAGCCGTCCGTCGGAAAGGCTGCTAATTCCTAGGGAGCGGGGGCGGAGCCGGCGGCCGGATTGTACTTGGGATTCTCGGGATTTTGCATTTGATTGATGGGCTGGACAGATGGAACGGGCTTGGCGCTCTCGATCCACGCGGTGTACGCCAAATCGCGCAGGAAACTCGCACCGGCAGCCAAGCGCTTGCAAACCAGCTCACGGGCTTCCCCGTCATCTTTTTTCTGAAAGGCTCCGCGGAGATCCAGACGGTACACGTCTTCGACGGAACTGCGGGCTTCGAGCGAATGCGCCAGAGTAGCCTGCCAGACGTCATCCAGGTGACGGGGCTCTTTGCGCATGTACTTGACGACATCGGCTGCGGTCACTTCCGTCAAATCGACATAGCGCGATTCGAAGCGGCCGTGAATCTGCGGGTCGCGCGTGTAGCCCTTCGGATTGTCGCCCGACCAGCCATCATGATGGATGGAATTGTGCAGGGGCTGAGCCGCATCGGCGACATAGTGGCCAAGCCATCCCATGTAGAACGCAATGTCGGTGGCGAGCATCGACTTGACTTGATCGGCGTTGCCGAGCAGCGGAGAGATGGCGGCGTAAGTGGGCGCGAGACTCGCACGCGCCTGGCTCGGATCATCGACGGCACGATAGAGACGCATGCCAGCCTTCATGCGCTCGTATCCTTCAATGATGGAGTAGGCTTGCAGTCCGGTGTAGCGGATGTTGAGCAGCTTGGCGCGGTCCGGGTCGGCCGTACGGACGCGCAGGTACTCGTCATACACGCGCAGGATGAATTCGGTGCGGGAGTGTGGGGGGTTCGGAATGAAATCGAACCCCTCCGTATACCAGCCGTGATTGGCATCCTCCGAAATACGCAAATACGGCTCGGTAAAGCTGCGCCAGGTATCGGGAATGGTTCCGAGGTGTCCGATGTAGGCTTGCTGGACCTTTAAGAACGCCGGCCCATCCTGCGGAATCCCCTCGACGGCGGCCAAGTTCGCGGCAGTATGGCCGCGTACGCCCCATGCGCCGGCAGGCGGCAGGTTCAGAAGCGCAAGGCAAAGCAGACTGATCGTCTTCTTCATGGCTTCCTACCAGTAGAATTTCATGCCGAACTGCACGTTGCGTCCGGGAAGGGCGGAGGTGATGGTGCCGAAGCCGGCGCTCCCGACCGTCGCGGCGGGGGGATTCAGGTTGACGTGATTGAAGGCGTTAAAGAGCTCGCCGCGGAACTGGAAGTAGCGCTGCTCGGACACGCTGAATCTTTTGGCAAACCCGAGATCCCAGGTTTGCAGGCCCGGGCCCCAGATGGTGTCGCGGCCGACTGTGCCATACGGCGTGGTCTGCGGAGCAAACGCGGCTGGGTTGAACCATTCGGCCGGACCCGGATTCGGCACAGACGGCGAAGCCCCCGGCACCACGTTGGCGCGCATGGTGCGATCGGCGCCCATCTGGCAGGCGGCACACGCCGGACTGGAGATGGTCAGCGGCAGCCCGGTGCGCCAAGACCAGATACCATCCACCTGCCAGCCGCCCAGAGCCGCGTTGACCACAGCCGGCGCGGCCGTCATCATCTTGCGCCCCTTGCCGAACGGCAACTCATACACCCAACTGGCGACGGAATTGAACTTGACGATGTTCTCGGCGAGCGCTTTTTCGTCGGCAAAATTGTAAGCGTCCTGGGGATAGAGGGAGCCGTTGATGTCATTCCACGCTCCGACGCTGTCGAGGCCTCGGGCATAAGTGAACGAATGGAGCAGCGTCATTCCGTTGGAGAAGCGCTTCTCGAGCCGCGTCTGCAGCGCGTTGTAAAAGCTATTCCCGCCGGAATCCATGTACTCGACGTCGCCGAATCCGGAGTTCGGACGGCGGGCTCCGAGCGTGGCGGCTGTGCCCGGTACCGTCGGCTGATTGGCATTCCAGAAGCGCGAGAGATGGGTGCCTTTGTTGCCGACATAACCGACTTCGAAGATCCAATCCTTGGCGAGCGCGTACTGGACGGTCAAATTCCATTGCTGGACGTTGCCCGATTTCAGATTCGGATCGTTTCCGCGGACGGATACTTGAGTGGGCAGCGCGGTGGCAAAAAAGTTCGGGGGAGGTCCGCTATCGAGCGTGATCGGGTTCAGTGTGCCCGGACTTTGCGGGGCGGTGAGGTTCAGCAGAAACGGCGTGTTCTCGGCAAGAAGATTCTCCCGTCCCTGGCGGAACGTGTGCTGGTAGAACATGCCGTAGGCCGAGCGGATCACCAGCTTGGGCCGGACCGTCCAGGCCAGCCCGACCCGCGGCGCGAAGTTGTGTTTGTCGGGATTCACCAGGTAGGGATTGCTGTCACTAGCCTGAATCATGGTGCCGGTCGCGATCGAATAGTTGGCCAGCCGATTGTATTTCTCGTAAATTGGCGTTCCATACTCATAGCGCAGGCCTAGATTGAGCGTCAGGTTTGGCAGCACGCGGTAATCGTCCTGGACGAAGAAGTTGTATATCTGATTCCGGTTGTACGCAACAAACAGTCCGGTCTGCGTGTAAGCGCCAGGCAGGCCGAGGAGAAAATCGCCAAAGGGATTGCCTGTCCAGGTATTCGCGAGAAAGCTGAAGACGCCGCGGATGGCGGAGACGTCGAGGATGGCGGTCTGGATGTAAGTGATGTCGGTCCCGGCGCGGATGCTGTGAGCGCCGTGCTGCAAGGAATAAACGGCGCTCGCGAGGTATGTATTCGGAATCTGGTATTGCGGCTGCGAGGTTGTGCTGCCGAACTGGCTCAGGCCCGAGATGGCGAATTCCGGCCATCCGGCGTTGACCTTCGGGCCTTGCGGCATGTTCGGAATGCCCAGAAGGGAGGTGGCGCTGGGCGATCCGAAATTCGGAGGAAACACATTCGCCCCGAGGCGCGTGTAGCCAAGCCGCAAATCCAGAGCGCTGGCCGGCGTCAGTGTGGCGGTGGCTCCGACTACGGCGCTCTGCCCGCGCGTCAGGGTGTTGCCGAATTGGTCGTTGTTGGACCCTTCCACATAGCCACCGTACGGCGGCGGCCGGAAGGTAGTGGAGTCGGAGAGGCTGTAACGCCCGAACAAACGCCATTTGCTGTTCAGATAATGATCGAGGCGAATATCGAACTTGTCCGAGCGCACTGTGTTGGTGACATCGCTGGTGAAGGCTCCCGGCGTGGTGATCAGCGGGAAGGCGTTGGGCACGGGAAATTGAGGGTAGCTCAGAACGCGCTGCGTGATCGGGCTCCATCGCGCTTGCGGAATGATGCCGTTGGGAAACAGCTGACCATTGGTGGGATCGGTGGGTGCCGTCTTCAGAGTCGAGCCGAGGCCGGCCGGCGGATTCGCGAAGTTGCCCTGCTGAAGCGCCAGGGTCGGCACCAGCTGTTGGAAGATCACGCCATTGCGCTCCCGGTCGCCCTCGTAGTTCACAAAGAAGAAGGTCTTGTCTTTCAGGATGGGGCCGCCAATATTGGCGCCGAACAGGTTGAAACGAACTTTGGGCTTGACGCCGCCGAGGGTTGGTGTCCAGCCGTGGGCGTCCATATCGTCGTTTCGAAAGAACTCCCAGCCGGTTCCATGGAACTGGTTGGTGCCATTCTTAATGGTCACGTTGACTACGGCGCCGGCACTGTGCCCGTATTCGGCCGAGTAGCCGTTATCCTGCACGCGAAATTCCTGAACCGCATCCACGGACGGCAGGATTACATCCACGCGGTCGCCGCGGTAGCTGGTGGCATGCGAGTTGTTATCGATACCGTCGAGCAAGTAGTCATTTTGCAAGGTTCGGTTGCCATTGATGCTGATGGCGCCTCCCAGCCGCTGGCCGGGATTGTATGTCGTGCCGGGTACCAGCATGACCAGTTGCGTATAGTCCCGCTTGTTGAGCGGTAACTCCTCAATCTGCTGGCTTTGAATCACTTGGCCACGGGTGCTGGTATCGGTTTCCAGCAGCGGTGCGATTCCGGCTTCGACAGTTACCTGCTCGTCCACCTGGCCGGGCTCCAGGGTCAGGTCCATGCGCAGGCGGTCGCTGACGCGCAGCGTAAGCGCATCACTCTTGGCGGGGCGAAAGCCCATGACCGTGGCGGACACTTCATAAGTGCCGCCGCGAAGATCGGGAAAGGAGTAGTTGCCTTGCTCCGTGGTCAGCGTGGAACTTTGCACATTGGTCCCAAGGCCGCGCACCGTGACCTTTGCGCCGGAAACCACGCCGCCGCTGGAGTCTCTGACGGTTCCCAGGATTTCTCCATATTCGAATTGGGCCTGGAGGGGCGCGACGGCGACTGCGGCTCCAACGCAAAGTAATCCTGCCAAGAATCGCATCCTGTATACACTTCCTTTCGCACTTCCGCGGCGCGGCGGACGATCCGGGGGAGGGCTGCAGAATACCAGTCCAATTTGACCGGCTGGTGACAGGTATGTTGCAAAGCTCTTACGGAAGAAAGTTCATGAATGTGTCGGCAGTGTCATCGCATCGCGGCGATTGCGGCGATGCGCAATTCCCTGCAACGGAGATAGGCAGCGGAGCGGCCGGGAACTCGGATGACCGGGTCACAATCCTGACCGGCTCCTCGATGCAGACCACGGTCCTGGCGGGCGTGATCGCGAACCCCCTCGGTCGGGGGTTACCCCGATTTCCAGCGTGCCTGCGGCTACGGCAGAATCGGCGTCACGCACTATCCTGTAAGTGCTGGCAGGGACTCGGTGGTCTGTTTTCCAAACTTCATGGCAGAGGCAGGCAATCCACTTGTCGAATTGTACGAGCTGGTGATTCAACAGGCGTCACTCTTTGGCCGCTTAATCTATATTGCGAACCTCTGGAATCCCCAGACGAGCCGGTACGATCGCGGTCTTCCCGAACGCTCCGGTCTCCGGAAACGGACCAAGCCTTGGCGAAGTGGCATTACACGTTCTTTGTCGAGTGGCTCTCGCTGCCATTACCCGAAAAGGAACGCGACGTTGCGCTATATCGGATGGGCAATCCGGGCCCTGGCAAAACGATCCGGGAACTGGGAGAGGCCGCAATCCCGCCGTTGGTGCGGGCCGAAGAGCGGAGATTCTTCATCCAGGACCTGACCTTCATTCAAGCGATGCTCTAACCGGATCTTTTTCGAAACCGCACGCGCGCCGCGATGGCGCCGTGTCAGCGGTTATCTTCTCAGGCGGAACAGATGGTCGCTGATCACGGCCTGCCCCAGGGAGAGTCCGCCATCGTTCGTGGGAACGGCGGAATGGAGCAGCACCTCGAATCGGTTCGCGCGTAGACCTGCGAGGGTCCGGGTCAGCAAGTAAATATTCTGAAATGTGCCCCCGCTCAGACAGACGCGACTCAATCGTTCCACGGTTCGAACGCGCCGGCAAACCTCCACGATCGCAGCCGCGACGGTGTTGTGGAACTTCGCGGAGACGGCGCCGGCTGGGACGCGGCGGCTGACATCCGTCACGATGTGACGGATCGCCGGGCGCATATCGATCTGCCAGGGTTCGGTGAGCTCGAGTTCGAAGGGATACCGATCGTCCGTGCCAGGGAGCGCGACGGCTTCCAATTGAATGGCCGCTTGCCCCTCGAAATTCACTTCCTGGCGCAGGCCGGCGATCGCGGCGACAGCGTCAAACAGCCGGCCGCATGAGGACGTCCGGACGGTATTCACACCGCGCCGAATCATGGTCCGCGCGAGCTCTACCCGCGCAGACGGAACGGCGTCCCAAAGGGGCAGGCTGGCATCGGAATACTGTGTCCCGAACGAGTCCATCAGATAGCTGACAGCCGCCCGCCACGGCTCGCGGACCGCCAGGTCGCCTCCGGGCAGCGGCACGTACCGGAAGTGCGCGCGTCGTTCGAAGCCGCCGAGATCCGCAATCAGGAACTCGCCGCCCCAAATCGCTCCGTCGGTTCCATAGCCCGTTCCGTCAAACGCTACGCCGATTACTTTGTCGCGCACATGGTTTTCGGCCATGCAGGCGGCAATGTGAGCGTGATGGTGCTGCACTCCAATCTTTTCCAGCCCGTCCAAATCCCGGGCCAATCTGGTGCTCAGGTAATTGGGATGGAGGTCGTGAGCCACAACGCGCGGTTCCACGCGAAAGAGCCTCTTCATCTGGTCCAGCGTTTCGCGGAAGAACTCGAGTGTTTCGTAGTTCTCCAGGTCGCCAATGTGCTGGCTGAGGAGGGCGTAGCGGCCTTTGGTGAGGCAAAACGTATTCTTGAGTTCACCACCGCACGCCAGGACTTCGGTAAGCTGAATGCCGAGATCGATCGGGAGGGGCACAAAACCGCGCGCTCGGCGCAGGACACGCGTCCGTCCTTCGAACGTACGCACCACCGAGTCGTCCACGCGCATGTGGATGTCCCGGTTGTGGAGGACGAATGAATCCGCCACGGAGGCCAGCCGCCGGCGGGCTTCGTCATTGTGGATCACGATCGGTTCCTCGCTCAGGTTGCCGCTGGTCATGACGAGCGCTCGGAATGGCGCGGCAGCGAATAAGAGATGGTGCAGCGGCGTGTAGGGCAGCATCACGCCCAGCGTCGGACTATCCGGCGCGACTGCTGGGGAAATGCGCGCTTCCGGGCGGCGCTGGAGGATCACGATGGGCCGCTGCGGGCTGAGCAAGGCATCGCGATCGATATCCGGGACAAAACAGAATTGCTCAATGGTGGCCAGGTCGGGAGCCATCAGGCCGAAAGGCTTATCGCTGCGCCGTTTCCGCTGGCGCAATTCGCGCACGGCCCGGTCGTTTTCGGCATCGCAGGCAAGTTGAAACCCGCCCAGCCCCTTGATGGCCAGAATCTGGCCGGCGGCCAACTGGCGTTGGGCTGCCGTCACGCCGACCGCGAGACTGGGCCCGCACGCCGGACACGCATTGGGCTGCGCGTGAAAGCGCCGGTTCTGCGGATCTTCATACTCGGCCTGGCACGCGGGGCACATGTGGAAGAGGGCCATCGTGGTCATCGGCCGGTCGTAAGGGATGTCGCGAATGATGCTGTACCGCGGCCCGCAGTTCGTGCAGTTGGTGAAAGGATAGCCGAAGCGGCGGTTGCGCGGATCGCTGAAGTCTCGCCGGCAATCTTCGCAGGTGGCCAGGTCCGGGGAGACCAGCGCGAATTGCGATTTCTCATCCAGGCTCTGGCGCAACACGAAACCGGGTTCGCCGGTCGGCGCCAGTTCGGTTACGAGAGTTTCTTCGATCCGCGCAAACGGCGGATGCTCGTGCGCCATTTCCCGGAGGAATTGGTCGATGGTGCGAGGCGCGCCTTCTACTTCCATCAGGACGCCGTCGGCGGTGTTGCGCACGTGTCCATGCAGCTGAAGGCGGTGCGCCAGTTGATACACGAACGGCCGAAACCCGATGCCTTGCACAATGCCCCGGAGACGGATCTGTCTTCGTGTGATCGCGGCAGGCATCGGCGCCTCGCTAGGCAATCCCCGCGATCATCCGGGCGCTCAGCTCCTTCCGCTGTTGCTCGATCCACTGTCTCCAAGCGTTCAGGCCCTCGCTAGTCGCACACGACACCTCCACGATCTCCATCTCCGGATGAACGCGGCGGGCATTCGCGCGGGCCGCCGGCAGGTCAAACGGAACGTGTGGCAGCAGGTCGATCTTGTTCAAGACTAGGAGCGCCGATTTGAAGAAAATCGACGGGTACTTCAAGGGCTTATCTTCCCCCTCGGCGGTGCTGAGCACCACAATCTTGGCGGCTTCGCCGAGATCGTAGCAGGCGGGACAAACCAGGTTGCCGACGTTCTCGATAAACAGCAGGTCGAAGTCCTCTAAGCGCCAGCCTTCGAGCGCGTGTGTAATCATCCGCGCATCGAGGTGGCACGTCCCTCCGGTGGTAATCTGCCGCACCGGGAAGCCGAAGCGCGCTAGGCGGGCAGCGTCGTTGTCGGTCTGGATGTCGCCGGTGAGGACCGCGACGTGGGGGCCGCCCCGGGACTCGGCGGCAAAGCCCTCCAGTGTCCGTTCCAGCAGCGAGGTCTTGCCCGCGCCGGGCGAGCTGATCAGGTTCAAGCAGAGAATATCGTTTTTGACGAAGCGCTGCCGGAGTTCGGCGGCGATGCGGTCGTTCTCGCTCAACACCTTCTGTTCGAGATTCACGCGATTCATGGTTCCTCCAATTCGAGGTAGGCCAGTTCGAGCTCGTCTCCACTGGTACGCTCCACCTCCAGGCGCAGCCGTTCCCACTCGGTTTTACTGGTGAGGATCTCAAAGCCGAAGGCGAGAGCCTCGGGATTGACGCCGGCAAATTCGCCCACTCGCACCGCCACCTTGACCGGAAGCGCGCCGAGGTGGCGCCGGGTTTCCGCGAGGACGGCATCGAGAACGGAATTGGCGATTCCGAGTTCGTGCATAACCTAACAGATCCTCGGTAGCTGGTCGCCGGCCAGCATGTGGACGATGCGCGCCGGACCGACCAGCGTGCGCATGGTGACCAGGCGCGGATGGTCCGCGGTCACCGAGCCAATGATCTGCGCCTCTTCTCCCAACGGATGCCGCCGCATCGCGGCCAGCACGCGATCCGCGGCGGCCGGCGCGACGATCGCCACCAGCTTGCCTTCATTGGCCACGTACAGCGGGTCCAGACCCAGTAACTCGCATGCGCCTTTAACGGCGTCGTGCACGGGGATGGCGCGCTCGTCAACTTCGATGCCCACCCCAGCCTGCGCCGCGAATTCATTTAAGGTGCTGGACACGCCGCCGCGGGTGGGGTCTCGCAGGCAACGGATTTCGCGGCTCGCCGCGAGCATCGCCGCCACCAACGTGTGCAGGGGAGCGGAGTCGCTCTCAATGGTGCTCTCGAATTCAAAGCCTTCGCGCTGTGCCAAAATCGCGATGCCGTGATCGCCGATTGGCCCGCTGAGCAGCACGCGGTCACCGGGGCGCGCCTGATCGCCGGAGAGATTGAGGCCGTTTGCGACAACTCCCAATCCGGAAGTATTAATGAAAAGCCCGTCACCGCTGCCTTTTTCCACTACCTTAGTGTCGCCGGTGACGACTTGCACGCCGGCGCCCGCCGCGGCCCGCCGCAGGGACTCCACAACGCGCCGCAGCTCGGGCATGGAGAAGCCTTCTTCGATGATGAAGGCGGCGCTCAAGAACAGGGGCTGCGCACCGCCCATGGCGAGGTCGTTCACCGTACCATGGACGGCCAGGGAGCCGATATCGCCGCCCGGGAAGAAGAGCGGCTTCACCACGAACGAATCGGTGGTGAAGGCCAGGCGGGTGCCGTTGACAATGACGATCGCCTGGTCATCCATGCGCGCCAGCGCCGGGTTGCGAAAGGCGGCCAGAAAGACGTCGCGGACGAGATCGGCGCTGAGCTGGCCTCCGCTGCCGTGACCGAGTTGCACGTGATCTCCGGCGGCGAGGGGCGCCGGACAGGACATTGTCAGCATACGCGGCCTTCCGCAATCGAGTGCCGCCGGTAATGGTAGTAAGCCGCGCAGGCGCCCTCGGCCGATACCATGGGCGCGCCCATGGGTTTTTCCGGCGTACAACCGCGTCCAAACGCCGGGCAGTCGGTCGGCCGCTTCAGCCCTTGCAGCACCTCAGCGCTGATGCATTCGGCCGGCTCGTCCGCAGTAATCTCGCCGACCCGGAAGACTTGCTCCGCATCAAACGCCGCGTATTCAGCGCGGAGCCGCAAGCCGCTTTGCGGAATCATACCGATGCCACGCCATTTGCGGTCGCTCACCTCAAATACGCTTTCCACGATGCTCTGGGCGGGCAAATTGCCTTCATACGACACCGACCGCGCGTATTGGTTTTCGACCTCGGCGCGGCCGTCCTCCAGTTGCGCAACCAGCATGCCGACGGCCTCCAGCAGGTCGGCCGGCTCGAAGCCGCCCACCACGATCGGAACACCAAAGTCGCGGGACAATGCCGCGTATTCGCGGTATCCCATGATTGTGCAGACGTGTCCCGGCGCGATGAAGCCCTGGACCACGCAATTCGGCGAACCCAGCAGCAGCCGGATCGCAGGAGGCACCAGAACGTGCGAAACCAACACGGAGAAGTTCTTGAGCGCCTGGCGCCGGGCCTCCCAGACCGCCATGGCGTTGGCTGGAGCCGTGGTTTCGAAACCGATGCCGAAGAAGACCACCTGGCGATCGGGATGCGTTCGCGCCAGTTTAACCGCTTCCATGGGCGAATAGACGATGCGCACATCGGCGCCAGCGGCCTTGACGCGGAACAGGTCGAACCGTGAGCCGGGAACCCGGAGCATATCGCCATACGAAACGAAAATGACGCCTGGGCGCGAGGCGATTTCGATAGCCTTGTCCACGATTTCCAGTGGGGTGACGCAGACCGGGCAGCCAGGCCCGTGCACCAGGCGGATTCCCGGCGGCAGCAGTTCGTCGAGCCCGTATCGCATGATGGTGTGGGTCTGGCCGCCACAGATTTCCATCAGGTTCCACGGCCGAGTGGCGCGCCGCGCGATTTGCGCCGCCAGCGCGTGCACGATGCGTTCGTCGCGATACTCGTCAATGTACTTCATGGCGGCTACTCCCCGCCGCCTGGTTCGCTTTCCAGCAGCCCCAGGCTCTCGAGCAGCTGGTACGTGCGTGCCGCCTCATCCTCGTCCACGCGGCTGATCGCAAAGCCGACGTGTACCATGACGTAGTCGCCGACGACGGCTTCCGGAACGAAGTTCAAGAACGCCTGACGCATGACGCCGCCGAACTGGACCTTTGCGATCCGGTTTCCCTCGCGCTCTTCGGTCTCGAGAATTCTGCCGGGGACAGCTAGACACATTGTCAGATCCCTGCTCGAATTAGAGAATCGAGGACTCTTTAATCTTATATGTCGTTGAAATTCTCGTCAAGGGTGGAGGCGCGCGCTGCGCGCGCTCAGGATTTCCTATCTCGTTTGGATAGTTTCCCTACAAGCTTCGAACCAAGCAGTAGCGCAAGCGGTACTCCAGCGCCGGCAAGGGCGTATTTGAGTTTGCTTCCGCGCGGATGCGGCATGTTCGCGTGTACGACGCAGTGATCGTGCGTCTGCTCGATGGCTTTCCCGATTCGCATGGTTGCTAAGTCGTAGACGAACTGTTTGGCGCAGTCCAGACAGACGACATAGGTTGTTCCCTGGGCGACGCCTGTTTGGCTGACCGGGGTGAAGGGACGCGTCAGATGCCGATGCGGGCAATTGAATAACAGGTTCAGAACCGTGTCGATCATCGGTTTGCTGCCGTTCACCTCCATTCTAGGCGCGTCACCTGACGGATGCGATTGAGGCACGGAAGCGTTCCGGGAGCCAGCCTCGTACCGCCATTCACGCGGAGAAGATATCCAATTTGTAGCCGGCCTTCTGAAATAGGTAGCTACGCGATTCGTCGATTTGCGCGCGCAACTTGGGCCACGTGACCCCCAGCACTTTACCGCCCGATTTGCGGATCACGCCGGCGATAATCACAGTGTCGATGTTCTTGATATCGGCCGCGGCGACTACCGTGCCGAGAGCGTTGTTGGACGGGTATAGGTTGATGTCGTCGGTACGAATCATGACGATGTCGGCCTCTTTGCCGGGCGAGAGGGAGCCGCACTTGGCAGTAAGCCCGGCGCAAGCGGCACCGTTCACCGTGGCGCATTCGAGGACGTCGCGAACATTCACCGGCTTGGGTGGATTGGGATCGCCATTCAGCTTGCGATTAGCGGCGACTGCTCGCTGGATGTTGAAGAGCACACGCATTTCGGTAAACATATCGGTCCCGTACGAGACCTCGTTGTCGACGCTCAGGCCTGGCCGGAGCCCATGATCAATCGCTTTCTGAAAAGCCGGAAAGCCGTCACCGAGGCCGTATTGAGGATCGGAGCGGGGGCACACATCGACGGTGCCGCCCGAATCACGAATAAACTGCCACGTGGAATCCGGCAAGCCGCCGCAATGATTGTACGTAATATCGCCGCCGAGGAGCTTCTCGTTCCAGAACTGTTCCAGCATGCGGCCCGCGGCACCCTGGAATTCGGTGGTGATGCGCAATCCGAGTTTCCGAGCAACGGCAAAATTCGTGCGGTCGAGGCCGGAAAACATGCGCAGCGTTACCAGTTGGTCATCGGACGTAAAGAAGCGCTTCTGCAAACGCTCGAGATCCTGCGGCCACTGGTGCTCCCAATTCCCGGCTTGGGGAGCGCCAGAGGCGTGCACGGCGCGGATACCGGAGTCGAACAACGCTTGTACGGCAGCGTCGGAATGGGCGGCCGAGCGGGAATTGTGGGAATTGTCGATGATGCAGGTGATCCCGGCGTCGATGCAGCCCAAGGCGGTAATCAGGTTACCTACGTATACGTCGTGCGGACGGTAATACTGTCCGAATCCTTGATGCGTGGTGGCCGTATACTTAGCGATGTCTCCGTTCGGGATGATGCGGCGGAGCACGCCTTCCCAGGAATGACGATGGCAGTCCACGAAACCGGGAATCAGAATCGTGTTGGAGGCGTCGATGACCCGCGGCGCCCGGCCGGGCACCCTCAAATTTGCGCCGATCGCGGCGATTTTCTTGCCCTGAATGAGAATATCGCCCTGGGCTAAATCGCCCACCGACGCATCCATGCTGACGATCGTTCCGCCTTTGAGCAAGATGGGACGGTTTGGGTCTGAGTTAAGCGGGGTGATGCCGGCTTCGGCGGCGTCGCGGCCGGCGGATTGCGTGATGGCTGCGCGCGCGGATGCAACGGCAGCTCCCATTCGGATGAGGTGGCGTCGAGAAACTTGCATAGCTGGCACAGTCGAGTGTACACCCGCCAGACCCATCGCTCCGTATCACCTAACGCGGACTCCAACACCGTGTCTCCTCCTGTGTTCAGAAAAGCTCAAGGACGGCGAGAGGATGGCTTCGTTGTGCCGGGAATT
>Ga0126371_10002964_pt1 | contig 14795 bp, 8 predicted proteins | sample PanSoiMetaPlot_4_FD_110145 | JGI IMG/M metagenome (GOLD analysis project Ga0126371, IMG submission 110145) | Tropical forest soil microbial communities from Panama - MetaG Plot_4 | ecosystem: Environmental > Terrestrial > Soil > Tropical forest > Bulk soil | place: Panama | collected 2016-02-17 | reverse complement strand
TGAGATGCCAGCTCCACACGGCTGATTTTGATGCTGGCCGGCTCCCGCTGTTGCAGGAAGAGGTAGCGGCCGTCCGCGCTCCAGCGCACAGCGCTTTCGCCGGGCTGAAGGTCGGCAATCGCTTGCGAGCTTCCTCCGCCTACAGGTGTGATCAGGAGCTTGTGCGGATCTATCGTGATGAACCACTTTCCGTCGGGAGAAACCCGCATCCCTCTTGTATCTTCGGGCGTGACTGGCACTGTCTTGTTCGACTCGAGATCATAGATCCACGTCCGGGTCTTATGTCCGGTTTCGTTGCCGGTGAATAGAATGCGCTTGTTGTCCGGGAACCACTCCACGCCGTCGAAGTGAATGTCTTCAATCTTGGCGAATTCGGATTCGCCGGGGCCGGTCGGCAGTAGCATCAGCCTCGAGCGGTCGCCTTCATGATGAATACAGGCAACCCACTTGCCATCAGGAGAAAGCGAGGGTCGATTGCCATATCCGAGCTGTATCGCGGGAGAGCCATCTGTCTTTCTCAGGTAGATGGCGGAATTGCGGCCCTGGCCGTTGGAAAGCTCTACGAAGACGATGGACTGGGCATCGTTCGAGATTTCATAGATCAGCGAAGAATCCAGCCAACTCAAGTCACGCTGCGCTGCGCCATTTGGCGGAGCATAAAGAATTCCCAATCGTGAGTTGACAGTGCTTAGCAGGACGCGACCGTCGCGTGCGACGTCTTGCATCACAATCATTCCACCGGTCTGGGTAATCAAACGCTGAGCGCCGAAGAGTGTGACTGCGTACATGGCCGGATCGCCGCCGGGTTGTCCGCCCGAGAACCAGATTTCGCGATTGTCGTGCGACCAGTTCAGCGCTCCGATGGAACGCCATCCGCGGGAGAGAACCTGGCGGGGGTGATTCGGCCCAATCACGCAGAGGGCGTAGTCGCCTGCTTCCATGTCGAAATCGAAGAACGCCACCAGTTTGCCATCCGCGGAGACGCGCGGCATCATCGGGGGGCGCTTCTCGGTCTCGTATAGCACCGTCCCAGTTGGATACTCCAGCCGGAACTTCCCTCCGACAGCACGAACTACGGCGAGCGAGTCTCCATCGGGGCCCCAGTCGGCTCCACTCACTCCTTCCAGCACAGGCCGCGGCGAGCCACCGCCGAAGGGCACACGAGCGAGCGTGCCGACGTCTTCGCCACCCAGCAAAATCGCCATTTCACCGCGGGGCGAGATCGCGAGAACTCGCGCGCTCGGCAGGGGCAGGGCTTGTCCTTCCCGATTGCCGGGCTGGGCGGAAAACAACGTGGATGACGCACCGTCCCACTCGGCGCTGTAGACGACAGTATCTCCGGGAGCGAACTTCGCCGACGAGACGTCTCCACGCCGGAAGGTCAAACGCTGAAATGACGGTGGCTCGGGCGGGCGAGAGAATTTCTGCTGGTAGGTAAAACTTAATGCGATTCCGAGCAGCACTCCAGCCAGCACACCCAGTCCTGCCCAGAGTCTGCTGCGCGGCGCTCTCGTCGGTTTCGGAATGGAGATCACGCCAGAAAAATTGCTGGCGTCCAGTTCATCACGCAATTCTTCGAGCGCGACTTTTACATCAGCCATGGTCTGCCAGCGTCGCTCGGGATCTTTCTTGAGACAGCGGGCAATGACGCGGTCGAGCTCGGCCGGAATCTCGGCGACTGTTTGGGATGCCGGTCGCGGGTCCTTGTAAAGCACAGCTGAGAGGGAGGACAGTTTCGAACCGCCGGGAAACGCGCGTTGACCTGTCGCCATTTCGTAGAGAACCGAACCAAAGGAAAAGACATCGGAGCGGCTATCCACGGGTTTGCCATCCGCCTGCTCGGGAGACATGTAGGCGGCGGTTCCCATGATCGTTCCTTCCTCGGTCAGCGGGGCGCCCTCGCCGTGCATGGTTTCGGCGTAAGCATCAGCTTCCTCGGTCTCACTCAGCTTGGCCAGTCCGAAATCAAGAATCTTGACCACGCCCTGTGGTGTGACGATCACGTTCGACGGCTTGAGGTCGCGATGCACAATTCCGGCGGCGTGAGCGGCGGCCAACGCGTCGGCTATCTGGATGGCATATTTCAGGACATCACGAACTCGCAATCCCTTCTTTCCGATGAGGTGGTCGAGAGTTTCTCCGGCCACGTACTCCATGGCGATGTATTGCAGGGGCTTGCCATCCAATTCCTGCGTGTCGACGTCATAGATCGTGATGATGTTGGGGTGATTCAGTGAAGAAGCGGCCTTGGCTTCCTGGATAAATCGGCGCTCGCGTTCCGCACTTAGAGCATTGGTGGAAAGGATCTTGATGGCCGCAGTTCGGCCGAGGCGGGAATCCACCGCCTTGTAGACCACGCCCATGCCGCCGGCCCCTAACTTGGCCTCAATGCGGTAGGAACGGAGTGATTTGCCGATCATGGGTCCCGGTGGAGATTGGATCGATCCGGTCGGGAATCATGCACGCCCAGCTGTTTCCCGGCCCTGTTGCACAGGGCATTATAGGCCCGAGGAAGCTTCCGGCAACAACCGAATTAGATTATTACGGAATGAGAACAGTTCTCGTCGAAGGTACCTGTACCGAAAAATTCCCACTCCTGGAATCAAGCAAGAAGGGACTAACACCGTTACTGTTTGAGATCGGCCAGTGCTCTCCGGGCCGCGTGGAAACCGCACATTCCGTGCACACCACCACCAGGCGGCGTCGACGACGAGCACAAATATAGTCCCGGCGTCGAAGTTGAATAGAGTTTTCGCGTGGGACGAAACAGCATCTGCCTAAGATCGATGACCCCGCCTGAGATGTCTCCACCCACGAGATTCGCGTCCATGTTCTCCAGACGCGAGGGGGACAGGATGTGACGCGCGAGAACGATTTCGCGAAATCCTGGTGCAAAGCGTTCAATTTGGTCTTCGAGTCTCGGGAGCAAATCAAAGGTCGATCCATTGGGAACGTGGCAATACGCCCATGCGGTGTGTTTTCCCGCCGGTGCGCGTGAAGGATCAAACGATGTGGGCTGTACGAGTAACACAAACGGGCGTTCGGGATGATCGCCGCTCCGGACTGCCTTTTCCGAAACCGCGATTTCGTCGAAGCTTCCACCCAGATGCAGCGTTGCGGCACGCGCACACTCGGTTGCTTTCCAGGGGATTGGTGCACTGAGCGCATAATCGACTTTGAAAACTCCCGGGCCGTAGCGGAATTTTCGCAGTTGCTGTTTGTAGTTTTCCGAGAGTAGCCGGCCGCCAATGGTTAGAAGTTGTTGAGGCGTGATATCACAAAGAATCAAGTCATATCCCGAGAGCCCATCAAGCGAGTTAACGCGGGAAGAAGTCGTGATATTGCCGCCGAGCTTGGCGAGATAAGCACACAGCGCGTTGGTGAAGGATTGCGATCCCTGGCGCGCAATGGGCCAGCCGACTGCGTGAGCTGGCACTGCCATAAGGATGCCGAATGCGCCGCTCAGGGGCTCGTCCAAGGAAAGAAATGAGTGCGCGGCCAAGCCCGCAAACAACGCTCGAGTGCGCTCACTTTTGAAACGGCGGCTGATAGCTTTCGCCGACAAGAGTGCGTTCATTCCGAAGCGCGCGAGAAGCCAGGGATGGCTCGGAATCTTCAGCACCGGACTCAGCACTTCGGGAGCAAGATCGTGCCAGTGCGCGACGAGCGGCCCCATCAGCGCGCGCCATGAATGGCCATCAGAACCAAGTTCAGCCGCTGCGGCTTCGATGTCTCTCTCGAGCACAACGGCCGTGCCATCATCGAGCGGATGGGCGAGCGGCGCCGGCGAGTGAACCCATTCGAGTCCGTGATCCTTGAGCGGCAGTTTGGAAAAGAAGGGAGAACTTGCGGCCAACGCATACACGGCCGAGCCGAAGTCATGCATGAAGCCCGGGAGGGTCAGCTCCAGGCTGCGAGTCGCACCGCCGGGGATTGGCTCGGCTTCGAATACATCCACCTGCAACCCGGCTTGCGCAAGCACGATTGCGGCAGCGAGCCCATTAGAGCCCGCTCCGACTACGCACGCCTTCCGGTTGCTCGGCATAACTATTGGATAGTAACTGGACGGTCCAAGAACTTCCGAATTTACTGCCTCGGTGGAACATCAGGCCATTCCAACACCTTGATCTCGCCCTCTGGCGTTTTCTCGAGGGTTGGTGCGTAACGGCCTATCAATTCCCTTCTCCACCACATCCCAGTTTGGCGCTTGTCTGCCATCGACGTAAACCAGTATTGCCACAGCAAGGTGCGGATCATGTGTGGCGGCGTTTCCGGGAATGGATTGCCGGCAAATAATTGCAACGTGTCGTGATCATTCGAGAGCAAGCGGATCACGGTGTTGGGCACGATCGAGTTTTCACGCCACATTCCCAACGAAGCAAACCATAAATTCCAGTCGAAGCGCGGCTGATAGGGAGCGTAGATTCGGGGAGGCTGGTTTAGTTCCTGCGGCTTGTAGCGGAAGGGATAGGGTTTCCAATTCTCGCCGTCGTCGGAACCCTGAAATTCAATTTCGTATCGGCCGCGCGTCATCACAGCAAAGAGTCCATAACGATTCGCGATACGGAATGGCTCAAGGGCCGCGATTGGAGAAGTTGGCAGAGGATAATTCGCCAGCATCTCGGCGGTAGCTGCGTAAAAAATCCAGGAAAGCATGACGGTGCTTACAGCTATTCCTGTCGCGCTCCTAACCCTGACTAACTTTTCGCGCCAGTCGTCTGTAGCGGCCGGAGTTTCGCGGGATGTAAGAACTGGTGCGCTGGTACTCCATCTTGCCGGAACGAATCTCTGAAGAAAGCGATCGTCTAGAAGGAGGACTCCGAGCGAGAGAACGAGGTAATTCAAGAACGTGTAATTTGCGGTCAGGATTACGCCGATTTCCCAGGGCGTAACGATGCAGAAGCACACAATCCGCCAGCGGCGTGGCAGAACGAACATCCAGACTATTCCGAGTTCCATCGCGAGCGTTGCGTAAACCGTAGCCGCGTGAAACCAATGCGGCAGATGCTGCATGTACCAGCCGATCCATGTAGGCAATGGGCCGTTCTGGTAATACTCGTCCATGGCGGTAAAGTTGCGCCATTGGGGATCGCCACTCAGGATCTTGGCCATTCCGGACTCGAAATAGATTCGAAACCATTCCCATTGCAGCAGGAAGTGACTGGCCCGCGACGCAGGATGAGCGGAGGCCAAACCTGGACGGAGTCCCGGCGGAGCAAAGAATAATGAAATGAACCCTGCTTCCAGCAGCATGCCGTCGGACTGATAACTGGAGAAATCTTGTGCCGCACTCACGAAAGAGAAAAAGCAAAAGAAGCAGATTGCCAGCATTCCTCGAGGCCAGAGATTCAGAAGCAGTAGTATGGACGCAATCATCCCTACCCAGCAAAGAGCGCTCAACATGCCGGATCCGCTTGAGAGCCACAGCAGGGTTGGTGCATACCACAGGCGCTCCCCATGTCCGAGTGATTGGGTAACAGCCTGGAGGTAGGGACCCGCGGGCAAGATTCCTTGTGGGCCAATCAGTCCTCGGACTTGGAACACGAGAGAAAAGAATGCGGAAAAGTAGATTGCGCCCAGAGCACGCAGAAACAGCCAGCGTGCCATGATCCGTCCGGGCTCTCCTTCCATGGGAGCAAAGAGCCATCGGAAAGCCCGCACAGGAGACCAGGCCATGATTTGGATTATAGGGAGGTTGTTTCTAACGGCGCAGTGCGTAGATCCCTCATAGCACGTTGGGAGCGGAGATGACACGTTGAGCAAAAGCCATGGGTTCCACCAGGTTGACTTAATCGAAAGCTGAACGTGCGGTATAACCGCTATACCCAGCTTGTGTGACGTTTTGAACACTTAAATGAATCGCGCGATTTGATGTTAGCTGTCAAGCTACCAGGGAGGATTTCTGGGCCACTCGCACAAATTAGTATTGGCAATGACAGTTGAACCGCGGTACACTTGCCGCGAAAGTACTCTCTTCCCTGTTATCTTAATTGCCTTCCCCCGGTAAGGAGGCCGAGCATGTTCGGTCTCAGGGAACTCCTCGACATTCAAAATCTTGTTGTGTTAGACACACGGCACGGTACGCGTCCGCAGCTCTGCGCCGATTTGTCGGAACTCTCTGCGAACTGGGTCCAGGCAGGCCAGGACGAAGGCGTCCGGGGCCACATTCCCAGCGAGCCATTCAGGAGCGCGGAACAGGCGAGCAGGCGGTATGTCTAACACGGAAGCTGGTCCGGACCACGCGGTTACACCCGGGAGAAGTAAGGCTATGACCTACGATAAGCACATCTTTATCAGCTATGCCCACCTCGATAATCAACCACTAACACCGGAACAAGAGGGCTGGGTTAGCCGATTTCACGAAGCACTGCAGGCAATCCTTAGCATGCGGATGGGGCGACCAGCAAAGATCTGGCGCGACAAAAAGATCCATGGGACCGATGACTTCGCGGAGGAAATCGTGGCTCAATTTCCTACGACGGAGTTACTCATCTCGGTTCTGAGCCCGTGTTATGTGCGCTCGGATTGGTGCCGGAAGGAAGTTCAGGAGTTCTGCCGCACAGCGGGCGACATTCGCGTGGGCAACGGATACCGCGTTGTCAAAGTGATCAAGCTCCCTCCGGATACCACGGAACCGCTGCCTGCATTCATGCAGCAAATGTTGGGCTATGACTTTTTCCTGTACGAGGACCCGGAGCAAAAGAGAAATCCCCTTGAGTTGGACCCCGAATTCCCCGATTTTAAGCCGCTGTACACCCGGCGGCTCTGCAAGATGGCAGATGAAGTCGTCCAGCTCATCCAGAAGCTGGAATGCACTTCCTCAGACGCGACGAGCCATTCCGAACCCTTGCCATCCAAGCCGCCTGTGTTTCTTGCCCGATGCAGTGGCGATCGGAAGGACGCCAGGGAAGCGGTAGAGATGGAGCTGCGGCAACATGGATATCCCATCTTTCCTGACCGTCAGTTGCCAATTGAAGAAACGGAATTTGTGGCCGAGGTGTCACAGTTGATCTCCCAATCGAAGTTGGCTGTACATCTCGTCGGCACCTATCCAGGGTTTGTTCCGGACGGCCCAAGCCGAAAACCGGCAGTTGTGTTGCAAAACGAGTTGGCGATTACGCACGCCAAGAAGAATGGTCTGCGGCGAGTCATCTGGCTTCCTCAAGGTACCGTCTCAGAGGATCCCGAGCAGAATCGCTTCATTGAAGCGTTGCAGCGCGATGCCGATGCCCAATACGCTGCGGAACTCATCACCGGAGACGTGGAAGCTTTGAAGTCCGCCGTTCTTCGTGCTTTGCAAGCCATCGAAAGGCCAGTACCGCAAGTCATTCGTGAACCGGAAGACGTCGAAGGGAAATTGATCTACCTGATTTGCGACGTCAAGGACCGGGACGCCGTCCTGCCACTCCGCAAGCTGCTCCACAGCAAGGGATTCGAAACCAAGATTCCGCTTTTTGAGGGCGATGCCGCCAGTATCGATCGCGCGAAGCAGGAGATGCTTACGCTGTGCCCGACTGCGCTTGTGTTTTATGGAAAGGGCGATGAGGCATGGAAGCACACGATCGACAGCGACTTGCAGAAATCCCGAGGGTACCGTGCCGGCAAGGACCAACTTGTCAAGTTCACTTATCTCGCGGAACCTACCACGACAGAGAAGACCGAGATGATCGAGCTCGGAGAACCCAATCTGGTGAACGGACTGGGAGGCTTTTCAGAGACCACCGCCAACACACTAGTGGAGATGCTACGGGCAAGAGCGCGCCGGGCAGCCTAACGTTATGAGCACACTGAGTGAGGTTCAAGTACGCAAGCCCTTTCCGGGACTGAGGCCCTTCCAACCGGGCGAAGAGCACCTGTTCTTCGGGCGTGAGAGCCAAATCCACGCAATGATCGACAAGCTTTCGGCCACTCGTTTTCTCGCCGTGGTGGGCACTTCGGGCAGCGGGAAATCATCGCTGGTCAACTGTGGTCTACGGCCCGCGCTTCATGGCGGCCTGATGGCAAAAGCCGGGACAGCCTGGCGAGTTGCTCAACTCCGGCCCGGAGGGAATCCTCTGCGCTCGTTAGCAAGTGCGCTTTCGAATGATGGTGTGCTTTTTACCGATTTCGATGCGAGCGCCCTGGCACTGGACGACATCATCGATGCGTCCCTTCGCATGAGCAAGCTAGGCTTGTCGAGAATCTATCACGACGCCCGCCTGCCCAAGGATACGAACCTTCTGGTTGTGGTCGATCAGTTCGAGGAATTATTTCGTTATCGGCAGATCCCGTCGGCGGCTGGGACAGAAATACAACAACGCAACCAGGACGCAGTGGCGTTTGTGAATCTCTTGCTCGATGCCAAGACTCACCCAGAAATGCCCATCTATGTAGTCTTGACCATGCGCTCCGATTTCCTGGGGGATTGTTCGGAATTCGAAGGGCTGCCGGAAGCCATTAACGAAGGGGAATACCTCATCCCGCGCCTCACGCGCGATGAGCGAAAAGCTGCAATCGCAGGGCCGCTGGGCGTAGGCGGCGCTGATATCAGCCCTGTTTTATTGACGAAACTGGTGAATGACGTTGGGGACAACCCCGACCAACTCTCCATTTTGCAGCATGCTTTAAACCGGACCTGGGCCTATTGGGAGCACGAGGGTCAATGCCAAGGGCCGCTCGATCTTCAGCACTACGAAGCCATCGGTACGATGGCCCACGCTCTCGATCAGCACGCCGAAAAGGCTTATCGAGAATTGCCCAGCGAACGCCATCGAAGAATCTGCGAGAAAGTGCTCAAGACGTTGACAGACCGAAGCACCGATTCGCGCGGTGTTCGCCGACCCACGAAATTTTCCGTTCTCTGCAAAATCGCCGAGGCGACGCCCAGCGAAGTGACCGAAGTGCTCAAGGTGTTCCGCAAGCAGAGTCGTTCATTCGTCATGCCGCCTTTGCCCGAGGACCTTAACGACGAGACCATCATCGACATATCCCACGAGAGCTTGATGCGGATTTGGCAGCGGCTGATCACATGGACCCAAGAAGAAGTACAGTCCGCACAGTTATACAGGCGCGTGGCCGAGACTGCCCGTTTGAATGCCGAGGGCAAGGAGGGGCTGGCGAGAGATCCCGGATTGCAATCTGCACTGGATTGGAGGGACAAAGAGCGCCCGACGGAGGCATGGGCGGCATTGTATGGCGGCGATTTCAACCAGGCCATCAGCTTCCTGGAGCAGAGTGAAGGTCAGAGAAATCACGAGAAGCGGGAAAGAGAAGAGCGACGGCAATTCGAATTGCAGCAGGCACAAGCCCTAGCCGCGGAACGCGAGCAACGGCTGGAAGAGCAGGCGCAGGCCGCGGCGCGGCTGCGGAAGTGGCTTGCAGTGCTTCTCGCTGCCTCTGTCTGCTTGATCTGCCTTGGCCTCATAGCCGGGTTCGAGAGTCACAACGCTCGCAAAGCTCTAAAACTAGCCCAGACGATGCAGCAGAGCGCCGAGTCCTCACAAAAAAGTGCAGAAGCGCGCGCCCGCGAAGCCGAGGCAGCAGATAATGAAATGCGATTGGAAGCGTTGCGCGTGCGAGACGTTAATCTAGACTCGCAGACCCGATTAGCCGCCACAGCAGACGAGTTGCTGAAATACACCGACCCCCAACTTTCTACTCGCTGGCGTCTTACCAAGGCCCACGCCTACTTGTCGGTGGGGAAGTATGATGACGCCATTGATTTGCTTTCCCGTGTGCTGGATTCGGTCCCGGACGACTTCGAAGCAAGAACTTCGCGCGGGTACCTGCAAGTCCTCCGGAAAAAACCCGAAGATGCTCTGCGCGACTTCGAGTACATTCGAGATAACATTGATCGCTTATCCCCGCTTAACAATCTGAATCTGGCCGTGACCAATGCCGTGCTGGGCCATGATGTAGCAGCCCGGGTCTCGCTAAGAGCTGCGACCGACGGCATGAAAATACGTGAGTACGAAGGCGGAAGTGACGATTCCCTCCCTCCCGAAATCACTTCGGCGACCGGCCGAGCGACGCTCGCGTCCATCGGGCCGACATTTGAGACGGCTTTGTACTATATGCGTGCGAATCTTGAATCCTATGCCGGAGAGGTCGGAGCATTCGAGAGGGCGCTGGCTGACGCGGATCAAAAAGCGCAGTCTCTTTCTCCGGTTGCGAAGAAAGACGCCTATTTTGTCGCGATGACGTGGGCGTGGTTCCAATGTCGGGATCCCGAGAAAGACTGCAAGGATTACGGAGCGTTGGCGAGTCAAGCAGCGTTATGGCAGAGAGCCGAGTTCAAAGACTGGGCGAATTGCTATTACGAAAGGTTCGACAAGCAAAACACGCGGCTACATGACAACCGTTATGTCAATCTTGTGAACTGGGTTGCACACGCCAAGGCCGAGCTTGGCTCGAGTCGATCATGCAGCGATCTTAAGGACCCTGATGATGACTTGCTCGCCCTGGAAGTCAAGGCCCGGGAAGCTTCAGCAAGAAAGGACTTGCTTAACGCCCTGGATTTGCTGAACAAGGCTCTACTGAAAAGCGAGACGAGCGAGCCAGCCGAACAAAATCGGTTGCTTCAGGCAAAAGCCAATGTGCTGCTGGAAATTGGACGGGAAGAGCAGGAACAGTCGTACCTCGCCGATCACCCCGAGTCGCATATGCAGAAGTCCAAGGAGGCACTCCAGGAACTGGAGAAGGTCTGCACCCAGATTTCGAAAGCCAATCCAACGTCGTCGATCGCTCACATTTACTATGCGCTTGCAGAGAGCTGGATCGACCCGAACTCCAGAGAGAAAGTCTTGAGTGAGCTTCGAAAAACACTCCAGCTTGATCCCGATAACCAGGACGCGCTCAGGTTGATTGATCAATTGGTTCCTACCACCGAGCCTGAGCGAAGCGCTTTTCTGGCAAAGTATCGCAAAAATCTGGACCGTTATTACAGGATGTCGCCCTACGAGGCCTCGACACTAGAACATGAAGCTCGCCTGGCGAAGATGGACAACCGATACGGAGATGCTCTCAGCCTTGTAGAAAGGGCCATCGCCATGGATCCGATTGACTCCCGTGACTTCTCTCTTAACAAGTTGCGTGCCGAGATTCAACAAGCAATGGGCTTTGACGCGGTTGAAGTCCAGCGGAATCTCGCTGCGGGTTATCAGCAGGCCAGGCTGATGAGGCGAATGCGAGAAAACGCCTATCCGGAAGTTGCAGAAGCGAAAGCCTGGGAAACACTCGCCGAGTTGGCCAAGAAAGGCCCCAATGAGCGGTTCCGATGCAATTCCGACGTAACGGTCTGCAATGTCACAACAACGATTGAGGTGCACAGTGAGTCGGTAGTGAGCAGTATCGTCGAACTGCTTCCGGATGGTGAGAATGCAAAATCGAGCATGGCCAAGATAAATCGGGGACGCGATGACGGCGTCGTCGTGGGCTCGAAAGGAAGCGTTTGGCCGCAATATGCGAAGAGTGAGGATGGCCACGAACGCGCATTGTCGCAACTCGGGAATGCAGAGGTACTGTCCGTGGACGCACATTTCTCCCTCGTTCGCATTCAACTGAGTCAGCCGAAAGGCGACCTCGTGCGCCAACGAGACCTGGTGATGCTGAACGCTCGTGTGCCCTTACGATCCGAACGTTCTGCGCTCTGGTCAGCAGCCAGGTACAACATCACCTTTGTGGATGCAAATGATCAACCGTTCGTCGAATACCGTTCCTTGTATTCGGACGAAACGCCCGAATCCGATTCCAGAGTGCTCCAGCGAATGGTAGAAGACATCCAGCGCGCTGCGTCGGCATATGCCGATGACCTGAAACCTCTGGAAAAGGGTGCCTTTGCTGGACAATCGCTACAGGAAGCGTTGCAGCATTGCGATGACTCCAAGCTCAGGAATCTTCTCGATTATGTGACCAAGAATCCGAGAAATCGGGCGGGCAAGCGAATTACGCTTTCGAAAGAGTATGCATTATGGGCGCAGAATGGCGCTCCTTCGGAGTGAGAGAAGTCAATGGTTACTTACCAGTAACCTTAGTTGATTTGCCTTCAAGAGAAGCGAAGTGCGCTACCTATGAGCACGACCGCGCAGCTGATTGGCGCTATTCAGCCCCCACCTGGTTCTCAGCTTCCAGAGTCAAGGTCAACTGCGTACCTGCAGCTAGGGCCATAGGCTGCCCGTCTACGCTTGTCAACTGATTTGCTATTCGTATTTCCCGAAACAAGTCATCAGCCTGTGGAATCGAAATCTCCACCCTCCCTTTCGGATCATCAACCGATGGCAGCAGCTTCTTGGCTGAGGCAGACATACTCGTCCAGGGTTTATTACGTGCCCAGACTATCTTCGGCTGGTCGGGAAACCGCCGTTGTTCCTTTCGCGCGATGAGCTCGCTCATTTCATGCAGCATCGCGGCAAATCTTTCGTAGTTCCTCTCTTCTTGAATGGCAGCACACAACTCATTCATGCGTACTTGTTCTTCTGGTGTCATAGGAAGATAAACCCAAGAGCCTTGATTTTGCGATGGTAGCGAAGCGCAAACGAGGAAGTCAAAACGAACCTAGCCGATGATTGAACTGGCCAGGGCTGACAAGCGCGGGAAAGCATTCGTTTCGCTGCTTTGACTGCTCTACCATCATTGGTAACTATCCGATTCCTCGTAGTGATGCCATAATGAAAAAATGGGAAGTGGTTTCCTTAACGAGAATTGGCTTCCGAAGTCCGTCCTCTTATTGAGGACTTACGACCGCCACAAATTTCTGCTCGATCTGATCGCCGGTGTCACGGTCGGCCTTGTTGCGTTGCCGCTGGCGATGGCCTTCGCCATCGCTTCCGGCCTCACACCGCAAGCCGGGATCTACTGCGCCATCGTCACGGGATTTCTAATCTCTGCGCTCGGAGGGTCGAAGACGCAGATCGGCGGACCAACGGGCGCTTTCGTCGTCGTCGTAGCCGGCATAGTTGCACTGCATGGCGTCGACGGGCTGTTCATGTGCACCGTCATGGCCGGAGTGCTTCTGGTGATCATGGGTATCACCGGCTTCGGCACGGCGGTAAAGTTCATTCCACGGCCCGTTGTGATCGGCTTCACCAACGGTATAGCGGTGTTGATCGCCAGCACCCAAGTGAAGGATTTCTTCGGTCTGCATCTCGACAAAGTTCCCGGCGTTTTCTGGCTCCGCCTCGAAGCGTTGGCTCGCAGTTTCCACACGCTGTCATTTGAAGCCACGGTGCTTGCGGTCTTCACGCTGCTCACGCTCATCATTTGTCGTAGCATTTCAGTCCGTATCCCTGGACCGATTGTCGCGTTGCTCCTGACCACCTGCGCTGTCTACTTCTTCCATATTCCAGTGGACACCATCGGAACGAAATTTGGCGGCATCCCCGGCGGGCTGCCGCATATGCAGATTCCGAAATTCCGCTCGGACTTGATTCACGGTTTACTCGGCCCCGCTTTCACCGTGGCTATGCTTGGCGCGATCGAGTCTCTGATGTCGGCCGTCGTCTCTGATCGCATGAGCAACGACCGCCACAACCCGAACGTCGAACTGGTCGCCCAGGGAGTGGCCAATATTTTCTCTCCAATATTTGGCGGATTGCCCGCCACTGGGGCGATCGCTCGAACTGCAACCAATATCAGGTCTGGGGCGCAATCACCCGTGGCTGGGATAATCCACGCCCTGACTTTGCTCTGCATTCTGCTTTTCGCCGCACCGCTGGTTAGTTACGTACCCATGGCAGCATTGGCGGGGATTCTGATGGTCGTCGCGTACAACATGGGCGAGTGGCGCGAGATTCCTCAACTGCTCAAGTTGACGAAAACCGACATCAGCATCTGGCTGGTGACGTTCGCGCTGACCGTTTTCGCCGACCTAACCGTCGCTGTCGAAGCGGGGATGATTCTGGCGGCGCTATTGTTCATCAGCCGTGTCGCGGCTACCACAACCGTTTCGCAAGTCACCGAAGACTATGTCGAAGACGGCCGCGTACACATCCTGCAGGACAAAGACATCCCGTATTACGCAACCATCTTTCGTATTCATGGTCCCTTCCTGTTCGGCGCGACCGACAAAATCTCCGTTGTAACTGAGAACCTGCACAAACTGCCGCCCGTCGTAATTCTCCGCCTGCGCAACATGACAGCACTTGATGCCACAGGCTTGTTCGCCATCGAAGAGGTTGCCAGACAGCTCCACGCCAACAAGCGTACGTTGATTCTATGCGGAGCACGCGAGCAACCTTCACAACTCATTCATCAGGCTCAATTCGAAGAAGTAATCGGAGAAGAAAATATCTGCGAGAACGTGCAGGAGGCGCTTCGGCGTGCTGAAGAAGTGTACGAGCACTGTGAAACCGAGCGCGTGATTGCAAAACCCTAGCGCCAAAGCGACGGGTAACCTGCGGGTTCAACTGACTCTGGCCGGCGTCACTCAAAACCCTGTTGTCCTGAACTGTGTTCAGTGTTTCCGTAGGTTAGAAGATGGTGCCGGGAACAGTAATCGAACCTGCAAGGTACCAAGTACCGGCGGATTTTGAGTTCCCACAGTCAGTTCTGAACCGTTAGGAAAATTCTTTACTCTACTATATTTTTCAATTGCTTACCAGAACCCTGAATCGCACCAATCTGAACCGATTTGCCGCATTCTGAGCATGGAACTACTACAGTTTTACTACAGTACCGGGTGATGACCTCCTTCTCAATTCTTACGATCGAATAGTGTGGTCTAGCTCATGGGACGTGCTGCTTGGTGCCTCATGGCAGGGGACATGAATCTGATCTGGCGGACATTACGCAGCGGATCATGGCCGCAATTGGATCAACTA
>Ga0126371_10002963_pt1 | contig 14798 bp, 11 predicted proteins | sample PanSoiMetaPlot_4_FD_110145 | JGI IMG/M metagenome (GOLD analysis project Ga0126371, IMG submission 110145) | Tropical forest soil microbial communities from Panama - MetaG Plot_4 | ecosystem: Environmental > Terrestrial > Soil > Tropical forest > Bulk soil | place: Panama | collected 2016-02-17 | reverse complement strand
GCACGACCTTGAGCCCGGCCTTCTTGGCCTGATCCTTCGCAGCCGCGAGCACCGCCTTGGAGAACGGATCGTCGGAGTAGACCACCGCGATCTTCGCGTTCGGGTTCTTGGCCTTCACCACCTCGACGGCGCCCGCGAGATACTGGGCGGCGGGGCTGATCACCTGGAAGAGATACTTGTTGCCGAGCTCGAGGGTCTTCTCCTCGGCGCCGCCCGTGATCAGCATGAGCTTGCCGTACTGCTCGCTGATCACCGCCGCGGTCGCGGTCAGGCCCGACGAATAGGGGCCGAACAGGAATTGCGCGTGATCCTGGTTGATCATGCGGGTGTAGAGCTGCTGCACGCGGCCGCCGACCGATTGGTCGTCATAGACCACGAACTTGATCTTGTAGTGCTTGTCGCCGACCTTGATGCCGCCGGCGGCATTCACCTCGTCGCGCCACATCTCGTAGCCGCGCTGCTGGGCGACCGAGTCGACGTTGAGCGCGCCGGTCTGCGACTCGGTCATGCCGATCACGATGGTGTCGTCGGCCGCCTGGGCCGGCGCGGTCAGCAGGGGCGCAACCGCGAATGCCGCGGCTGCCGCGAACAGACAATGGGATTTCATGCGTCTCTCTCCATCCCTATGATTGTTGATTGTCGTTGGTCCAAACGTGCCAAAACGACCGGTGGTTATCAATCGCTTGCCCGCGCCGTCGGCCGTGACCGGGCAGCTTTTCGGCGCCGGCCAGCGGACCCCCCTCGGTTCAGAGGATTAGCACAATTTTGCCGGCCGGAACGCCGCCAAGGCGCGGCGCAGGTGCGGCAAGTCATCACGGATTCGAAGGTTTCCGGGATTCATGATGAACGGCAAAGCGCGTGGTGCGGATGAGCGCGTAGCACGGATGAGCGAAGCGATATCCTGGATCTGCCTTCCCGGATGTCGGCGCGAAGCCCGTCATCGGGTGGCGCTTCGCGCCGACTCGTTGGCGCCTCATCCGGGCTGCAAGCGACAAAGCCCTGCTAGATCGGCACCGCCATGGCGTCGAAGGCGCTATCGCAATTGATCAGGTCGACGCGCTTCTGCACGATGCGGAAGCTCTTGCCCTCGCGCCGCAGCCGATGCCGCTGGCGGCCCGCGAACAGGCGCTGCTTGTCCTCGCGGGACTCGACCATGATCACGGTCGAGCCGACCACGTATTCGCCCTTTGCTTCGTCAGTCTCCTCGACCACGACATTGCCGACGAGATGCGCGGTGCGCGAGGGTGGGGTTTGCACGTGGATGCGCGGATGCTCGAGGCGATCGATGCGCGTCTTCATCAGGTCGCGGTCATCGTAGAACAACGATGCCTGGTCGAACGGGCTCGCCTGGTCCGGCACCGCCGGCACCCAGTAGGTGCCGTCGTCGGCAAAGAGCGCCATCCAGTCGCGGAAGCGCCGCGCATCGAGCAGGCGCGCCTCGTGGACGATGAAATCGTCGAACGGCTTGCGGTCAATGCCGCCGACGCCGCCAATGCCGCCGATATCGCCGACCGGTGCCGGCGCCTCGCGCGCATCGCCCGCCATCACACCGCCCCGCGCATGTAGGTGGCCCAGGCCTTGTACTGGGCGCGCACCACCATTTCGTGGGTCGCGAGCTCGCGCGTGGCGTTGAGCTCGCGGTCGGGCTCTTCGGCGCCGAGACCGCGCGAGATGTCGACCCAGTCGGTCGCGGTCGAGCGCAGGCCCTTCTGCGTGCGCGCGAAGGCCTCGAGGTCGTCGGTCTGCACGAACGAGGCCGCCGCGTGCGTGACGTTGAGCAGGCGGATGTTGGCCGAGTTCATCGCGGTCGGCGCGCCGACGAGGCGCACCGGAAAAATGTTGACCTCGGTGCGGTCGACCGCGATCGGCCGGATCACCCGCACATGGATGTTGAGGCCCATGATCGACATGTTCGGATAGATCAGCGAGTTGTGCAGCCGCGGGGTGAGGATCTCGTCGGCGCGCGCCGCGCCGACCTTGTCGGCAAGCGCGCACTTGTAGGCGTCGAAGGTCGGGCTCGAGCGCTTGCCCTCGTCGAGGCTGGTGTTGCTGGTCCAGCCGTGACCGTTGCCGACCGTGTAACTTTTTCGCTCCTTCCAGCTCGCGGCCGTGCTCTCCTTCTTCGCCTCCACCACCTTGGCGCCGGCCTGGTCGCCCTCGCGGCGCGCGAACTGCACGCCATCCTTGTTGACCGTCGAGGCGTGACCGAACGGCACGTGATAGCTGTCGAGCACGTTCTCGATCTGGAGCTTCCAGTTGCCGTCAAAGGCGTAGCGGTGCATGCCGGCATCGAACGCGAGCTCGCCCTCGGGCGCGCGGTCGACCAGATCGTCGATGTTGCGCTTCATCGGGCCGATATGGTCCTCGAAGCTCGGCCCGCTCGCGGCGAGGCTCGCGAACACGAAGCCGCGGTATTCGCCGACGCGCGGCGCGCGGGCGAGGCCGAACTCCTCCTTGCGGAAACCGTCGGCGCAGCCCTCGGGCACCGGCACGCCGACAAGCGTGCCGTCCATGTCATACGTCCAGCCGTGATAGCAGCAGACGAGGCGATTGCCGTGGCCGCAGCGCTCGTTGACCACCTTGGGCCCGCGATGGGTGCAGCGGTTGAGCAGCACATGGACGCTGCCGTCGTGATGGCGCGTCATGATCACGGGCTGGCGGCCGAGGTCGACCGTGATGTAGTCGCCGGGCTTGCGCACTTGGCTGGCATGGCCGACGAACAGCCAGGCGCGGCCGAAAATACGCTCCATCTCCAGCTCGAAGAGCTCCGGATCGGTGTAGACGCGGCGGTGTACGCGTCCCGGCTCGACCAGGCGGCTGATGTCGTCCCGCGTACGATCCAGCATAGGATTCCCTTCGCTTTGCGAATTGGATTGACCGGATAGTCAATCACGCCTCGCCGCGCGTCAAGGGAAGGTCGTCAAGGCTATTCCCGGATATCGCTTCGCATCCGGGCTACGCGCTGCGCTACGAGGCGCTGGAACCTACTTCACGGCGCCGCCCGTGATGCCGCTGATGAAGCGGTCGAGGAAAAGGTTGTACGCGATCGCCACCGGCACGCTCGCGATCAGCGCCGCGCCCATCAGTTCGCCCCAGTAGAAGACGTCGCCGCGGACCAGGTCGGTCGCGACCCCGAGCGTCACCGGCTTCTGGTCCGAGGACGAGATGAACGTGAGCGCGTAGACGAACTCCTGCATCGTCAGCGTGAACGCGAAGATGACCACCGTGAGGATCGCCGGGACCGACAGCGGCAGCACCGTCTTCACGAAGGCGCCCAGCACCGTGCAGCCGTCGACGATCGCGGCCTCCTCGATCTCGCGCGGGATCGACTTGAAGAAACCCATCAGCAGCCAGGTGCAGAACGGGATCGTGAAGGTCGGATAGACGACCACCAACGCCCACAGCGAGTCCTGCAGCCCGAAATTGGTGATGACCCGCGACAGCGGCAGGAAAAGCAGCGTCGGCGGCACCAGGTAGGTGAGGAAGATGCCGATGCCGAGGTTCTCGCCGGTGCGGCCGGGCGCCCGCGCGAGGCTGTAGCCGGCGGGCAGCGCCACCGCGAGCGTGATCGCGACCACGCACATGCCGATGAGCGCGGTATTGAGCAGCCACTGAACGAACAGGGTGTCGGTGAAGAGATAGCGCAGGTGCTCGAGCGTCGGCGCGGCGTTGAACCAGTAGGGGTTGGACTGGAGATTGTAGAGGTCGCCGTCGGTCTTGAAGGTCGTGATCAGCATCCAATAGAACGGGAAGGCCGAGAACGTCACCAGCACGACGACGGCCGTGTAGAACGCGCCCTCCGTGGCGATCCGCTTGGCGCCGCTGTCGGCGGCCATGTTGGCGATCCGGATCATCTCAGATCTCCCGCCGGCGCAGCATGCGCAACAGGAAGATGACGGCGACGAGCAGGAACGGGAACAGGAAGAGGCAGATTACGGCGCCGTGCGCGACGTCGCCGGAAAGGATGCCGACCTGGAACGCGAGCGAGCCGAGCACCTGCGTGCCGTTCATCGGGCCGCCCCTGGTGAGGAGATAGACGACGCTCAGGTCCGTGAACGTGAACACGGTGCCGAAGATCAGCGCGATCATCACGATCGGCGCGATCATCGGCAGGATGATCTGGTAGTTGCGCCGCCAGAACCCGGCGCCGTCGACGGTCGCGGCGTCGAGCACGTCCTTTGGTACCGAGGTGAAGCCGGCGATGAAGATCACCACGCCGAAGGGAAAGAGCCGCCAGGCATGCACGACCGTGACGGCGATCATCGCGAGATCCTGCTGGCCGAGCCACTGCGCGGGCTGCGCCGGATCCATCAGGCCGATCGCGATCAGCGTCCAGTTGATCACGCTGTAGAGCGAATCGAACATCCATTGCCAGGCGAGGGTGGCGAGGGACACCGGCACCGCCCACGGCAGCACCACGAGCGCGCGGGCGATCGCGCGTCCGCGAAATTCGCGCATCAGCAGCATGGCGCCGAACTTGCCGAGCAGGAGGCCGATCACCTGCGCGCCGATGGTGAACACGAAGGTGTTGATCAGGGTGCGGCGGAAGACGTCGCTGTCCATGACGTCAAAGAAATTCTTCAGGCCGACGAAGCGGTAATTGGGATCGAAGATCGTGTAGGCGCTGACCGCGTAGTAGATGGCGAGGCAGAACGGCAGCGCGACCAGGACGAAGACGTAGAGAATGGCCGGCGCGATGAACAGCGTTCCCATCACGTCGGCTCGGTCGAGCAGGAAGCGCGACTTCGCGTGCGGGGCGTCGACGGCGAGCGCGGTCATGACGAAGTCTCCTGCATCTGACGCTGTCCTTTGCTACGAATTCTTGACCTTGCAGCCGTCGCGGTCGAAGTAGCGCAGCTCCTTCTCGCGCACCGCGAACTTGTGCCATTCGCCCGGCGAGATGCCCTCGAGCGTCGCATGCGCCGGCAGTTTGGCGGTCACCTCGCGTTTTGCCTTCCGGCCGTCGAGCGCGCCGTAGAGAATGTGTTCGGATCCGAGGTACTCGATGCGGTCGACGCGGAACGGAAACTCGGCCACCGGGGCGCCATTGAGCAGTTGCCTGGGCAGGAAGTTCTCGGGACGGAAGCCCATCGAGCCGCCGTCGCGCTCGATCAGGTTCATCGGCGGCGTGCCGACGAAGCTCGCGACGAATTCGTCAGCCGGGTGCTCGTAGATTTCCGCCGGCGTGCCGACCTGGCGCAGCTTGCCGTGATCGATCACCGCGATGCGGTCGCCCATCCCCATCGCCTCGATCTGGTCGTGCGTCACGTAGATGGTGGCGGTGCGCACGGTCTGCTGGAACTGCTTGAGCTCGCTGCGGGCGCTGGCGCGCAGCTTGGCATCGAGGTTCGACAGCGGCTCATCGAGCAGGAAGACGGTCGGGTCGCGGACGAGCGCCCGCGCAAGCGCGACGCGCTGGCGCTCGCCGCCGGAGAGCTCACGCGGCCGCCGCTGCGCCAAGTGTCCGATTCCGAGCAGGCCCGCGGCCCACTCGACCTTGCGCTTGATCTCGTCGCGCGGCGTGCCCTGCGTGCGCAGCGGAAACGCGATGTTGTTCCACACGGTGAGGTGCGGATAGAGCCCGTAGCTCTGGAAAACCATGGCGATGCCGCGCGCGCGGGGCGGCATGGCATTGACCACGTGGCCGTCGATCAGCACCTCGCCGGAGGTAGGCGTCTCCAGGCCCGCGATGATGCGCAACAGGGTGGTCTTGCCGCATCCCGACGGCCCGAGCAGCACCATGAACTCGCCGTCGCGTGCGACCAGGCTGATGCCGTCGACGGCGACGACCTCGCCGAACTGCTTTCTGATGGAATTTGTCGCGACCGCGGCCAAGTCGACCTCCTGACGGGTGTGGCGTGGGCAAAGGGGATATCCCTTCGCCCACGCGGCGGTTGACGCCAAAGTCTCGTGTCCCTTCCGGTGGCGGCTGGCGCGCGCCCGCCGCCGCCCTTCTCAGGTGCGTGTCGCCCACTTCTCGTAGATGAGGCCGATCTCCTTCGATGCCCATTTGACGGCGTCCTCGGCCGTCATCTTGCCGGTCGCGGCGTTGGCCATCATGTCCGGGATGATGAAATTGTCGGCGACCTCGTCGGCGGCCGGGGTCGAGGGGCCCGGATAGCCGAACACCGAGCACCAGTCGGACGCAGTCTCCAGGACCTTGAGCTTGTCCGCCGGGTGCGAGGTCGGATCGTTCGACAGGATCGTCGGCGGTTTCACCATGTCCGCGAAGAGCGGGTGATCGTATCCGGTCGATGCCTGGAACGCCTGGTCGTAGTGGTCGGCGTAGTGCTTGAGGAATTCGACCGCCGTATCCTTGTTGCGGGCGAATTTCCAGATGATGTACGAGTTCGGCGCACCGGCGGCGAGCCGACGAACATTGCCCTTCGGCGTCTTCCATAGGAAGATCTTGTCGGCGAGCGCCGGATTGGATTTCTGGATCGTCCGGTACGCCGAGATCGGATTGTGGATGAAAGAGCCGCGGCCCGAGGCGAGGAAGCGGTTGTTGCCGGCGTCGTCCCACGACAGCACCTCGGGGGTCATCGTCTCCTTGTAGAGCGCCTGGACGAACTTGACGGCCTCCAGCGTCTCCTTGGAGTCGATCGTCACGTGCTTGCCGCTCTCGTCGCAGAACGAGGCGCCGTTGCTCCACAAGATGCTGTTCATCGAGTTGTTCGAGTCGACGCAGTGCGCGAGCGCGATGCCGATCGGACTGCCCTTCGCCTTGAGCTTGGCGCCGCCCACGCGGACGTTGTCCCATGTGTCCGGCGTCATCCCGATCTCGTCCCACAGGTCCTTGCGGTAGAGGCCCGGGAAATCGATGAAGTAGTCGGGAAACGCGACCCAGTTGTTGGTCGCTTCGTTCCAGGCGATCTGCCGGCCCATCGGCAGGACCTTGCCGTGCTTCGTCTCCAGGTCCTTGATCAGCGACGTCATGTCGTACGCGTATTTGGCGTAGAGGTGGGGACCGCCCGAGCCGTTGAAGCCGAAGATGTCATGCCCGGCGCCGGCCGCGACCTCGGCGGCGGCGCGCGCCGGTAGCTCGAGATGCGGGATGTGATCGACCGACGCCGCGATGCCGTTCTGCTTGCCCCAGTCCCTGACGAAGCCGTCGAGCCACTTGTCGTAGGCGGGGATGAAGTGGCTCCACTGGATGATCTTCAGCGTCTTCGTCTCGGCCAAGGCGGTCGACACGAAGGGCGCCGACAGCGCCGGCGCCAGGCCGACGGCCCCCGCGGCGACACCCGATCTCTTCAGGAAGCTCCGTCGCGTCACGAAGCCGGTCTTTCCGTTTCCTCCCGATGTCATCGCACATCTCCTGTTGGTGGGCTGATGTTGATGTCGCTTGCGCCACTCCCGTTGCTCGCGCGCACGTGGTCAGACGCGGGCCAACAGCCGCACGTCGGCGGCCCGCCTGGGTCGTCGTTGGCATTTCGATTGGCGAAAGGGGGGCGTACACCGCGAGATGCCGATGCATCCGCCGGGCGCGTGGGCCGTCCATCGTCGTCAGGTCGATGGCACCGCTCACCGCGCTCGTCGGCGCATCTCGCAGCCGGATTCCTCCGGCCGATACACTGCCCATTCGACCGTCGCATTATGGATATGCGGAATACGCACGGCAACAGCCAAACTGTCACATCCGATCGATGCGCACTCAACCTGCGGCGACGCTGCTACGGCTGGTTGTCGCGATCGATCTCGAGATTTCCTTCCCTGACGAAGTCGGATCGCTATGATGTGGCGGTGCCGGGGTGTGCTCCGTGGGGGCTCGTGGGACGGTCCGATCGCGCGTTGCGCCATTGGCGTCGGCGCGCGATGTCCATCGCTTGTGCAGCCGCGACTGCGGTCGCCATCATTGCGGCCGCAGCGTTGCCGAGCGCGTCTGCCCAGACCGCGGCCGCCGCGCCGCAGCCGGCCGCCGCGCGCCCGACCGTCCTGCCGCCGATCACGGTGCGCGCCGCCAAGCGGGCGAGGCCGCGCAAGCCGAAGCCGGCGGCCGTCCTAGCGTCTCCGTCCGCGCCGGTGCCGCTGCCCAGCGGAATCGTGCTCGACGGCGGCCCGGCGGTGACGCAGACCACCGCCGGCCCGGTCTCCGGCTATCGTGCGCTCACCTCGGTCTCGGCGACCAGGACCGGCACGCCGATCGAGCAGATTCCGCAGGCCGTCGTGGTCATTCCCCGCGCCGTCATCGACGACCAGCAGCCGGTCACGCAGGCCGATGCCTTTCGCAACATCTCGGGCGTCACCGCGATGCCGGGCAACGAATTCCTCGGCTACGATTACAAGGTGCGCGGCTTTCCGGCCGACCGCTATGTCGACGGCCTGCCGAACTATTTCGACGGCGGCGATTTCATCTCGCTCATGAACGTCGAGCGCATCGAGGTGCTCAAAGGGCCGGCCGGTCTGCTCTATCAGGCCGGTCTCGGACCGGTCGGCGGCATCATCAACGCGGTGTCAAAGCTGCCGACCGCGACGCCGTCGGCTGAGGTCGGCATCAAGGCAGGTGGCTTCGGGCCGTGGAACCCGTGGTTCGACGTCAACGGGCCGCTCAACGGCGCCGGCACCGTGCTGTTTCGCATGACCGGCGATTTCGCCGGCTCGCGCGACGCCATCGATGTGATCACGCATCGGCGCTGGTCGCTCAATCCGACGCTCATGCTCGACGATCGCGACGGCACCGTGCTGACGATCCAGGGGCGATTCTCGGCGCAGACGATGCAGAACTACACCGGCTTGCCCGGGGCCGGAACGGTCGATCGCTCGCTCTTCACCGTGCGCCCCGAGCTCTTCGCCGGCAATCCGGCGCTTCCCAAGAGCACCTCGACCTATGACGGCGTCACGGTCAGGCTCGACCACGAGATCAGCGACATTTGGTCGATGAATGCCGCGACCCGCGTCGGCCGGATGACGCTGACCGACTATTCCCAGTTCGCCACGTCGCCCAACCCGGCGCTGTCGCCGACGCCGGTGTTCGGGTCGACCTTCGCGTATCTCGATGCCTATTTTCCGGTCGACGTGCGCGAGGTCTCGTCCAACCTGAATTTCGTCGCCAGGTCGGCCGTGGGCGCGACGCAGAACACGATGCTGCTCGGCGCCGACTATGACGCCGTTGCGTTGAAGATCCGCACCGCCGACGCGTTCGCGGGCCTGGTCGACCTCGCCAACCCGGTATTTCCCGCCTTCGTGCTGCCGACCACGAGCGCGTTCAACGACAACAACCTCGACCAGAACAGCGGGCTGACGGCCCAGCTCCAGTCGACCATCGGCGAGCGCCTGCACATTCTTGCCGGCCTGCGCCTCGCGCATGTGCAGATGCATTCGCAGGACATAATCGCGCAGACCAACTTCGTAACCGATGCCTGGAAGCCGGTGCCGCGCGCGGGCGCGGCCTACGATCTCGCGCGCGGCGTTTCGGTGTTCGCCGACTACAGTCAGGGCTTCCGTGGCGTGCCGTTCTTCAATGCCGGCGCCGCGCCCAAGCCCGAAGAAGCCGAGCAGAGCGAGGCCGGCTTGAAGCTCGCGCTGCCGTCCGGCTTTGCGGCGACGCTCGCCTGGTTCACCATCGCGCGGCGCAATGTCGTTGATCTTCTGCCCGGCAGCCCGTTTACGGCGCTGCAGATCGGCGCGCAGCGCTCGCGCGGTCTCGACATGGATCTCACCTGGCAGCCGGCGCCCGGGCTGTCGATCCTCGGCAGCTACGCGCATATCGACGCGTTCGTGGTGCAGGATCAGCTTTATCCCGCCGGCAATCGCATCGACGGCGTGCCGACCGACTCAGGACGCCTGTGGGCGAACTACAAGTTCCAGTCGGTGCCGCTGCGCAATTTTTCGGTCGGCGCCGGTTTCTATGCCGCCTCGCGCCAGGCGACCGCGCTCGACAATCTCTACTTCACGCCGCCCTTCGTCACCTTCGACGCCAAGATCGCCTACGAGACGGACCGCTGGAGCGTCGCGCTGATCGGCAAGAACCTCGCCGATGCACATTATTTCCAGCCATTTCCGCAGGGGCTCGGGGTGGTTGCACCCGGCGAGCCGCTGACCGTCTATGTGGTCGCCCGCGTCAAGTATTGATCCGTGTGGCGATTTCGAGCGATGACCTCGGAGACAAGGGCGCCAGCCGTCCGGTTTCAGCGGCGAGCCTTATAACGCTCCTCCATCGCCCGTTTATAAGACTCCGAATCCAGCACGCGTCGCGGAGCTCTCTGGATGCAGGCCCGATCGGTCTCGCGGACCACCTCGTCGTAGCAATGGTGAAGACAGTAGGTGTGATGATAGACGCGGTTGAATCGGCACATGTCCTCGCCTTGGTCGCATTTCGTGTCGATTTGCGCATAGCTTTTGAGGCAGCTTGCCACCATCTGATCGTCGCTTTGCGCCACCGCGGCGGAGAGCGGCAGGGCGGCGACGACAAGTGCGGCAGGCAGCAGCCGCAGTCTCGCCGTCCATTCGAGACGCGTTCTCATGGTAATCCTCCGTTCGGAAACCGGGGCCCGTTCGAGCGGTTGCCGTCATGCGGAACCGGCAGGACGGCCTCGCTCGGGCCGGTCACGCCGCCCGGTACGGTCGCGAACACGACTGCTCAATCGAGGCAATCCCTCACGTAATTCGTTTCGGAATCGACGCTGAACCCGCCCTTCTCCCTGCGGAGTGCCTTGGCATGCGCGATGCAATCACGGCATTTCTGGCCGCAACCGCGCTGGCGGCCGCCTTCGCCTCGCCGCTGTGACGCAGCTTCGGCGTCGGCACGCTGAGCCCTGCACTCGAGCAGGTCGTCGCCGCTCAGGCCGTCGCAGTCGGCCATGTTCCTGGCATGCGCCGACGTCGTGGTTGCGACATTGACGGCTGACCCGCCGCCGAAGGCGAGCACCAGGCCGAGAACGGCCGCGACGAAAAATCTCTTGGGCATTCGATTCTCCTCTGGGTGGGGGTTGTTGGCGTGACGCATCGGGGCGCCGCGTTTACTCGGCGATGTCGAACACGAGTGATGCGCTCGCCGCCGCCGGATCGTAGGCGACGACGTCGCACGAATTGCCGCCGTGCACCGGGGCGCGCCCGAGCAGCACGATCTGCTTGTTGGTCTGCTGGCCGCTCACCGGGTAGCCGGCAGGCGGACACCCGCGCTTGAACGTGTAGGCGGTGCCCTCGATGTGGCCGCTCGACGTCGCGGTGCCGCGGAAAAGCAGCGTGCCGACTTCGGCGGCAAGCCCGGGGCGTACGTCGGAGTAGCGTATCTCCACCACGTTGCCGGTCCTGGTCATCCGGACGGTCGAGCCGTTATGCCCGAGCACCATCGTCTCGGTCGGGACGTTGCTCGGCGAAGCGTTCGCGAAGCGCTTGATCTCGACCGCAAGAGTATCGAGCTGGTCGACATAGGCTCGACGAATGCACGCCTTCTCGAAGCGGCAATTGTTGCGCCGCTCGATCCAGGCGGTCTGGTCGTCGTGCAGGATCGCGCGCTGATCGGCGTTCGCGACCTGGCGCGCGCGCGCGTAGGTGTCGCGCATGCTGATATCGTGCGCCGCGAGCTCGCTGTCCGAGCAGATGACCGTCTCGGCCTGCGAGAGGTTGCCGGTGCAGTCGAAGCTCGGGCCCGCGGCGGCGGCGGGCGGGACGCTCGGATTGCTGCCGTGGAAATTCGGATTGGGGATGCGCTCGAGAGTCATGTCGAGGCACCGGCCGTTCTGCTCGCAGCAGGTCTGGACGCGGTTGCAGAAGGCGCCCGAGCAATCGTTGTGGACCTTGCAGATGCTGTTCGCGCTGCCGCTGTGGCTCGGCGCCCGATAGTCAGGATTGGAGATGCGCCCGAGCTTCATGTCGACGCACCGGCCGTTTGCCTGCTCGCAGCACGTCTGGATGCGGTCGCAGAATTCCCCCGAGCAGACGTTGTGGACCTTGCAGATGCTGTTGGAGCCGCCAGCGTGGCTGGGCGCTCGGTAGTCCGGATTGGGGATCCGCCCGAGCTTCATGTCCACGCACCTGCCGTCGTTCTCGCAGCATGTCTGGACGCGGTCGCAGAATTCCCCCGAGCAGACGTTGTGGGCTTTGCAGATCGCCGCGGCGGCCGCCGGCCTGGCGGAGGAGACGACCAGCAGGAGCACGGGAAGCAGCAGCGAAAACCACCGATAAAACCGGCGCACGCGCTGGGCAGAGCATTGCATGGAAGGGGCCTTTCTCGGGCGAGGGAATGTCGGGGAGCCTGAGTGCGCGACCGCGCTACACACAGCATGGAGCTCGATGCCAATCGAGCTACCACATGCCCCGGCACGGCGTTTGGACAACTTTGCGTATATTCGGCGTTTGTTGCCGCCCGCGTCGCAGTGCGTCAAAGGCCGCGAGCAAGCGTAGCCCGGGTCGAGCGGCGCGCCTGCGCTCAATGCGCGAGCGGGTCTGAGTTTGTTCCGCCCGTTACCCCATTTACGCCCGGCGGCCGTCAGGCGTCGCGCCATCGCGGCGCATCGCAGCGCTCATTTCACCCGCCGCAGATGCGCGCCGCCGGTGTGCCGCGATCCGGCGTCGGCGCCCTCGGCCGCCGATAGCGAGCCTGACAGCGCATGGCCTTTGATGGTCTCCACATAGATCATGTCATGGAAATACATGCCGCACGATATGCCGCGGTCGTGGCTCGCCCACAGCCGTGGCAGGATTTCGACGCGGTGGCCGCCGCGCGCGTGCAGCCTCACCAGTCCTGCCTCCTCGGCGGCGCCGAGCAGGCGCCGCACATGCGTGCGCGAGAGGCCGAATCGTTCGGCGACGCCGGTATAGGGCACGGCAGCGTGCGACGGATCGCCGGTCGCGAACGCCGCCTGCAGCAGCGCGGCGACGACCATGTACCCGCCCGCATGCTCGAAGAACATCAGCATGTCGGGCACGGAACGAATGAGCTTGGCGCCGAGTGTGGCGAACGGCATCGTGGCGTGGCGAAATCGGACCTGGAATTGGGGGTCGCGGCGCTCGACCGGGCCGTAGTCATGCTGCGGGCAGCAGATCGCGAGCGGCACGAAATGCGCCGCAAGCCATTGGCGGTCGTGCGCCCACAGCCGCTCGGTCCCTTTCAGGATCTTGGAGCGCCGGTCGTGCTCGGAAGGTTGCAGCTCGAGAAATCCGACCTCGCACAGGCGGCCGATGAGCTCGTCCACGTGGCGCCCGCTGGCGAAGCCGAACGCGCCCATCATCTCCTTGACGCGCCCGAGCGTCGGCCAGGTCTCTCGTTTCGCCGGCTCGTAGGTGGCTTCCAGCATCATGACGAGCTGGACGACCGAATGGCGCCCCGCCTCGATGAGCAGGCGGACCAGGAACGGCTCCTCGTCGTACACCGCGAGGAAGCGGTCGAGATAGGTGCGCGCGGCTTCGCGCAGGCGCGGGTGCGCGACGATGTCCTCATAGGCGAGCCGCGGACGCCCGCCGATCAGGCGCTCGACTTCCGCGTCTTCCATGATCGCTTCCCACCTCGATCGCCGGACGCGACGGAGTACATCTAGTGAACAATATGCGCAAAGTTTTCCAAATCCGTGCAATGTTTTCCAGGGGGCGCGGCCGGAACGAGGCCTGTTTTTTGCCTGCGCCAAGCTTGGCCGCGGCCGCCGCTGTGTCTGCACCCGTTCCGCGAGGAGAATTTTTGAACGACACGGGCGTGTGGGCGAGGCGCATCGCCTGCGGCGTGGAAATATCGCGGAGACATTGCGGATTGCCGTCGCACGAGGCCGGCCGGATCAGCCGACGTGCCAGTATTACCAGGGCCGTGCTGAACGGCTGCGGAAACGGTCGTTCAGCCGCCGTTCAGTGGCTTCAATCGCATTGACGGGGCGCCGCCGGGCATGCTTGCGTACCCCATCACCCCATAATCCAAGCGGTATCGCGCCCATGCCCAAACTCTACGAAGCCCTCGCCGAAGCATTCCGTGCGGAGGGCGTCGACACGCAGTTCGTCCTGATGGGCGACGGCAACATGCACTGGTCCACCGCCTTCGCCCAACTGCCGGGCGTCGAGACCGTCCATGTGCGGCACGAGCACGTCACCGTTGCGGCGGCGACGGCCTACAACGTGGCAACCGGCAAGGTCGCCGTGGCCTCGGTCACCTGCGGCCCCGGCGTGACCCAGCTGATGACGGCGCTGCCGGCCGCGGCGCGCGGCCGCCTGCCGATGGTGGTGTTCGCCGGCGAGGCTCCGATCAATGCCAAGTTCTACAACCAGGCGATCGACCAGGCGCCGCTGGTGACGGCGTGCGGGGCGAAATACATCGCGGCGCACAGCTTGCCGCGCATGATGGACTACGTACGCGAGGCCTTCCACATCGCCAAGTACGAGCGCTGCCCGGTGGTGCTGGGCATTCCCTACGACCTGCAGAAGGTCGAGCACATGGCCAACGCGCCCTACGAGACCTCGGCGATCTACCAGCCCAAGGTCGGGCGCATGCAGCCCGATCCCGAGATCGTGGCCGAGGTCGTTGAGCGGCTGGCCGCCGCAAAGCGGCCGATCATCTTCGGTGGCCGCGGCGTGCTGCGGTCCGGCGCGCGCGACGCGGTGATCAAGCTCGCGGATCGCTGCGGCGCCTTGCTGTCCAACACGCTGCCGGCGCGCGGTCTTTTCCACGACCACCCGTTCGGGCTCGGCATCGCCGGCAGCTTCTTCACGGCGCTGGGCAAGGAGACCTACGAGTCCGCCGACCTGGTGCTCGCGGTCGGCTCGAGCCTGTCCTACTACACCGGTGTCGGGCACTACTGGGGCAAGGCCTGCAAGATCCAGGTGGACGATGCCCCGCGCGGCTTGCGCGACGGGCAGAAGGCCGCCGACATCTACCT
>Ga0126371_10002962_pt1 | contig 14799 bp, 15 predicted proteins | sample PanSoiMetaPlot_4_FD_110145 | JGI IMG/M metagenome (GOLD analysis project Ga0126371, IMG submission 110145) | Tropical forest soil microbial communities from Panama - MetaG Plot_4 | ecosystem: Environmental > Terrestrial > Soil > Tropical forest > Bulk soil | place: Panama | collected 2016-02-17 | reverse complement strand
GCGGCGGGTTGACGGCGGTGACCAGCGCGTCCTTCCAGGCGCGGTGCAGGCCGCCCGACATCAGGTCGTTCATCAGGTCGTAGCGGCGCGCAACCGAGCGAAACACGTCGTCGACCATGCCCTGCTTGGCGTCGAGGTCGACGGTGCGGTAGCCGAAATGGGTGTCGCGCGGATCGGTCATGGGGTGTGCCTTCTGTCGCGACCATAGCGCGCGCGTGAGCGCGGCGCTACAAACGCCAGCCCGCTAACATGGTTAAACCTGATGCCCGAGCTGCCCGAAGTCGAGACCGTCCGCCGCGGCCTGCAGCCCGTGATGGAGGGCGCGCGCTTCACCCGGGTCGAGGCGCGCCGCCCCGACCTGCGCCGGCCGCTGCCCAAGGATTTCGTCAAGCGGCTCGAGGGCCTCACCGTCACGGGCCTCGGCCGGCGTGCCAAATACCTGCTCGCCGATCTGTCGTCGGGCGACGTGCTGATGATGCATCTCGGCATGTCGGGCTCGTTCCGGGTCGCGGAGGAGAACAAGAAGCGCCCCCGGACGCCCGGCGATTTCCATCATCCGCGCTCGGACGACCGCGCGCACGACCACATCGTCTTCCACATGTCGTCGGGCGCGCGCATCTCCTTCAACGATCCGCGCCGCTTCGGCCTCATGCTGCTGGTGCCGCGCCGCGACCTCGCCGAGCATCCGCTGATGAAGGAGATCGGCCCCGAGCCGCTCGGCAACGAGTTCGACGCCGCGCTGCTCGCAAAAGCCTGCCGCGGCAAGCAGACCAGCCTCAAGGCGGCGCTGTCCGACCAGAAGGTCGTGGCCGGGCTCGGCAACATCTACGTCTGCGAGGCGCTCTACGGCGCCCATCTCTCGCCCAAGCGCAAGGCCTCGACCATCGCGGACCGCGCCGGCGCGCCCAACGAGCGCGCCGAGCGCCTGGTCGATGCGATCAAGGCAGTGCTCGCCGACGCGATCAAGGCCGGCGGCTCGTCGCTGCGCGACCATCGGCGCACCGACGGCGAGCTCGGCTATTTCCAGCATCATTTCCGCGTCTATGACCGCGAGGGGCAGCCCTGCGTCAGGCCCGGCTGCAACGGCACGGTGAAACGCATCGTGCAGGCCGGCCGCTCGACGTTCTTCTGCCCGGTGTGCCAGAAGTGAAACGCGCCGCGCTCATCGTCGCTGCCGCGCTCGCGTGGCCGTCCCTTGCCGTGGCCGACGGCGTGCTGGCCATCGGCGTCACCTCGCCGATCACCCAAGGCGGCGTCACCTATGGCTATGTGCGCAATTTCTCGCCGCGCGCCGCCGCGCAGGCGGCGGCGCTCGACACCTGCCGCAAGCTCGCCAACGTGCGCGAGGCCGCCGACAATTGCCGCGTCGTCGGCCTGTTCACCGACCAGTGCTTCGCCATCGCGTTCGTGCCGCAGGCCGCCACGGGCCTGGGCTGGGCGATCGACACCGACAAGCGCGAGGCCGAGCGCCGGGCGATGAACGACTGCGCGGCCGCGGCCGGCGAGCATCGCGACCAATGCCGCATCGTCCAGTCGCGCTGCGACGGCAGCACGTTCGCGGCGCGCTGCGGCGGTCACGCGGGCGCCTCCCCCGATCAGCGCATTGCCAGCTGCACGGCGCTGATCCAGTCGGGCGACGAGAGTGAGAACGATCTCGTCGGCGACTTCGTCAACCGCGGCAATGCGCGCCTCGACCGCGAGGAGTACGACCTCGCGATCGCCGACTACGACGAGGTGCTCAAGCATCAGCCGGCCAACGCGATCGTCTGGTACGACCGCGGCACGGCGTATCGCCTGAAGAAGGAATTCGACAAGGCGATCGCCGACTACGGCCGCGCGATCGTGCTCAACCCGCGCTACGAGGACGCCTTCGTCAACCGCGGCGTCGCCCACGCCGCCAAGGGCGAGACCGACCTCGCCATTGCGGACTACACGACCGCGCTCCTCCTCGATGCCTCCGACATCGCCGCCTACCGCGACCGCGGCGACGCCTACGTGGACAAGGACGACCTCGGGCTCGCGCGGCAGGACTACGACGAGGCACTGCGCCGCGCGCCTGCCGACGCGGACACTTTTCGCAGCCGCGGCTACCTGCATTTCTACGCGGGCGATTTTCCGGCCGCGGCCGCGGATCTCGCCCGCGTCGTCACGGCGCAGCCGGACGACGTCTACGCCATGCTGTGGGCGTATCTGGCGGCGGCGCGGACCGATGCGGCCGGCGCGCGTGCGTCTCTCTCGGCCGCCGCCGCGCGCGCCGGCAGCGCCTGGCCGCGGCCGGTGGTCGATCTCTTCCTCGGCGGATCGACTGTCGACGCGCTGCTCGCCGCGGCGACGAGCCCGTCGCAGCGTTGCGAGGCGCAGTTCTACGGCGGCGAGTGGAAGCTCCGGCAAGGCGACCGCGCGGCCGCCACGGCGGCGCTGAAGGCGGCGATGGATGGCTGCCCGAAGACGTTCATCGAGTACAAAGGCGCCCGCGCCGAGCTCAAGCGACTCGGCTGACGCAACGCTTCTCGTTTGAGCATGATCCCGAAAGCCGGTACCCGCTTTTCGGGCTCATGCTCTACTGCGTGAAGCACGCCGGCAGCGGCCCCGCTCCGGCGAGCGAGCACTCGGCCGGCGGCGCGCCACCGGGAGGCGCAGGTGTCTGCACCACGAAGGTCTTGCCGTTCGAGCACATCACCACCCATTCGCGGTCGTTGCGCGGCATGCCGGCCATGCCGCGGCACTCCTTGCCGACCAGCGCGCCGAGCCGTCGCGCATCCTGCGCCGCCGCACCGCGCGGCCCGCGGAACCTCGGCCGATGCAGGGCGCGGCCCGGTCGAGGGGCCGTCGCGACGCGATGAGCGCCATGACTCGGCGGCGCGCCCTGCGCCGCCGGCAAGGCGCACAGAATCGCAATGGCGAGGATGGTGCGTATCGCGGTCATCGATTTGCAGGACATGACGTGGCCATTCGGGCAGAAATCCGGTTCGCACGCAACTGCGTCGCGCTCGCCGGCGGTTGCGCCGCGCCGATCCCTCGGCTACCCCAAAGCCTGTGAGGGACGCCATGAGCCACCAGCACATCGTTGTCGAGACCAAAGGCAAGGTCGGCGTCATCCGCCTCAACCGGCCGGCTGCGCTCAATGCGCTCAATGCCGCGCTGATGGACGAGCTTTCGGTCGCGATCGACGCCTTCGAGGCGGATGCGAACATCGGCTGCATGGTCATCACCGGCTCAGACAAGGCATTTGCGGCCGGCGCCGACATCAAGGAGATGGCGACCAAATCGTTTGGCGACGCCTATGTGGGCGATTTCACCGCCGACTGGCACCGCATCGCGCAGGCGCGCAAGCCGGTGATCGCGGCGGTCGCGGGCTTTGCGCTCGGCGGCGGCTGCGAGCTCGCGATGCAGTGCGACCTCATCATCGCGGCCGACAATGCAAAATTCGGCCAGCCCGAGATCAAGCTCGGCGTCATTCCGGGCATCGGCGGCACCCAGCGGCTCACCCGCGCGGTCGGCAAGGCCAAGGCGATGGATCTGTGCCTCACCGGCCGCATGATGGACGCGGCCGAGGCCGAGCGCGCCGGCCTCGTCGCGCGCGTGGTGCCGCTCGCGAGCCTGATGGACGAGGCGTTGAAAGCGGCCGGCACGATCGCGTCGATGTCGCTGCCCGCCGCGATGATCGCCAAGGAGGCGGTGAACCGCGCCTTCGAGACGACGCTCGGCGAGGGCATCCGCTTCGAGCGCCGGGTGTTCCACTCGCTGTTCGCCACCGCCGACCAGAAGGAAGGCATGACGGCGTTCATCGAGAAGCGGCCGGCGAAGTTCAAGAACGAGTAGGCTCGCGCTGGCCTGTAGGGTGGGCAAAGCGAAGCGTGCCCACCGTTACGTTCGCGTGGGCACGGCGGATCGGGCGTCGCGCGAATTCGCTGACGCCGAGGCCGCCTTTGCCCACCCTACGGGTTTTGCGGGAAGCCCACGAACGCGTTCGACATCGCGACGGCGATGTGATCGAAGAGGCCCTCCATCGCCTTGTCCCAGAGAATGGTGATGCCGCGCACCTCGTCGTTCTTGATCTCGCCACGCACGTAGAACTTCTTCACGCCGCCCTGCATGCCGGCCACGACGAAGAAATCCGGCCTGAGCACCTGATAGTCGGGCTCGCGGTTCGCCGGCTGCTTCCGCGCCTGCTCGTAGGCCGCTTGGAGCGTCGTGCCGGTCGCGCGGAAGGTCTCGATCTTCACCTCGCCGCGCGACGAGTGCCAGCGCGTGCCGCTGCCGCCCGGTTCGGTCTGCGGCACGAACTTGCCGGGCAGGCCGAGACGCGCGCCGGTCGCGCTGTCGGTGATCAGTCGCCATTCCGCGTTCTGCTGCTTCGTGCGCGCCGACTCGGCGAGCCTGGCGCGCTCGTCCGGATTGAGGATGCCGGTCTCCTTGCCGCCGTTGCGTTGCTGGAACGCCTTGACGGCGGCGATCGCGTTGTCGCCGAAGTCGCTCTCGATCAGCCCGTTGTAGTCGCCGGTCCAGATCAGGTCGGCCTGGATCGCCTTGCGCTCGGCCTCCGGCATGGCGGCGTAGGCGGCGCGTGTCGCGGCGGGAACCGGGGCGGGCTTCTGGGCCGCCGCCGCGCGCGCGTGCGCCGGCTTCTTCTTCGCGGCGTCGCCGCTCGCCGGCCAGAGCGCCGCGAGCGCGACCACTGCGATGACGACCAAGCGCATGACTTGAACCCCGCGACGTATTCCTGGAGACACAAACCCTATCCTACTGCCGAGTCGCCGCAAGCCGCACGATGCGCTACAGCAAGAGCATGCTGACTGCCGACGAGCTCGAACGTTACGCCCGCCACATCGTGATGCGCGAGGTAGGCGGGCCCGGCCAGGCCGCGCTCAAGCGCGCGCGCGTGCTGGTGGTCGGCGCCGGCGGGCTCGGCGCGCCGGCGCTCCTCTATCTCGCGGCGGCCGGCGTCGGCACCCTCGGCGTGGTCGACGACGACGCAGTGTCGCTGTCGAACCTGCAACGCCAGGTGATCCACGCGACGCCCGACGTCGGCCGGCCCAAGGTCGAGAGCGCCGCCGCCGCGATCGCGCGCCTCAATCCGCATGTCGCGGTCGAGGCGCATGCGGTGCGGCTCGACGCCACGAACGCGCTCGACCTCGTCGGGCGCTACGACCTCGTCGCCGACGGCTCCGACAATTTCGCCACCCGCTATCTCGTCTCCGACGCCTGCTGTCTCGCCGCCAAGCCGCTCGTGACCGCGGCGGTCGGCATTTTCGACGGCACGCTGACCACCATCCGGGCGCACGAGCGGGGCGGGGACGGCCGGCCCAATCCGAGCTATCGCTGCCTCTTTCCCGAGCCGCCGCCCGCCGGCACCGTGCCGGCCTGCGCCGAGGCCGGCATCCTCGGCGCGCTCACCGGCGTCATCGGCTCGCTCGTCGCGCTCGAGGTGATCCGCGAGATCGTCGGCTTCGGCGAGGGCCTCGTGGGCCGGCTGCTGATGATCGACGCGCGCGCCATGCGCTTCGAGACGCTGAGCTACGGCTGGGATCCGGCCAACCCGCTGTCGGGCGAGAAGCCGACGATCAGGGATCTCTCCGTACACTCCTGACTCGTGTCCCGGATGCGGTGCAGCGGCGCGCCACTTGCGCGCTGGTGCACCGCTGATCCGGGACCCATCGTGGTGTGGTGAGCATAGGTCCCGGGTCTGCAGTGCACCGCTTCGCACTGCACTGCGCCCGGGACACGATGCATCACTGTTGTTACGGGCACGGCCCGATGCAGAACTCGACGCCGTCGCTGTTGCGGTAGCGGTTGTTGCCGAGCCGCGCGTAGTCGACGCAATGCCGGGCATTGGGCGGGTCGAGCGTGTCGCGCCGGCAGATGCGCCTGCCGTCGCTGTCCCAGAAGCCGCGGGCGAGCACGCCCGAGCCCGCGACGATCGCGGCGCCGTCGGCGAGATGCACGGTGCAGACGAGCTTGCCGGCGAGGTCGCCGGTCGACGCCTTGCCGCACAACGGCATGCCGATCAGCTCGCGGCGGAAGTCGGCGACGCTCATCGGCTGCGGCGTGACCTTCGGCGCATCGTTGCCGCATGCCGAAAGCCAGGCGGCGAGCGCCGCCGCCCCGACCAATGTGGTGAGTTTCATTTTTCGACTCAGCAGTCCGAATCAATCGTGCTGAGCGCCACCATACAATGAATGAGTCTCGGGCAATGTGATCGACGACGCGCAGCGTCACAACATCGACGGCAGCACGCGATCGGGCGGTCGGTGGCCGTCCATGAAGGCCTGGATGTTGATGATCACCTTGGTGCCCATGTCGACGCGGCCCTCGATCGTGGCCGAGCCCATGTGCGGCAGCAGCACCACCCGGCCGGCCTTGGCGAGCCGGGTGAGCTTGGGATTGACCGCGGGCTCCTGCTCGAACACGTCGAGGCCCGCGCCCGCGAGCTCGCCGCCCTCGAGCATGCGGATGAGCGCGTTCTCGTCGATCACCTCGCCGCGCGCCGTGTTCACGATGTAGGCGTCGCGCCGCATCAGCTTGAGGTGGCGCGCCGAGAGCAGGTGAAAGGTCGCGGGCGTGTGCGGGCAGTTGACCGAGATGATGTCCATGCGGGCGAGCATCTGGTCGAGGCTCTCCCAATAGGTCGCCTCCAGCTCCTCCTCGGTCTTGAGGCTGACGCGCCGGCGATTGTGATAGTGGATCTGCAGGCCGAAGGCGCGCGCGCGCCGCGCCACCGCCTGGCCGATGCGGCCCATGCCGACGATGCCGAGCCGCTTGCCGTAGATGCGGTGGCCGACCATCCAGGTCGGGCTCCAGCCGGCCCACTCCTTGCCGACGGCGAGCACCGACGAGCCTTCCACCAGCCGGCGCGGCACCGCGAGGATCAGCGCCATGGTCATGTCGGCGGTATCCTCGGTCAGCACGCCCGGCGTGTTGGTGACCGTGATGCCGCGCTGGAGCGCGCTCGCGACGTCGATATGGTCGACGCCGTTGGAGAAGCTCGCGATCAGCTTGAGCTTGTCGCCGGCGTGGCTGAGCAGCGATGAATCGATCCGGTCGGTGACGGTCGGCACCAGCACGTCGGCGGCCTTCACGGCCTCGACCAGCGCCGCGTGGCTCATCGCCTTGTCGTCGAGATTGAGTCGCGCATCGAACAGCTCGCACATGCGCGTCTCGACGCTGTCGGGCAGCTTGCGGGTGACGACGACGAGCGGTCTTTTGCGGTTCGCCATCTGCCTCTCCCAACGCTGCGCGTAACTCATACCCGGACCGAATGGCAACGCGCTACGGCGCGCGCGCCGCGCCGGTTCATCCCTCATTAACCCGCTTCATCGACACTGTTTCGGTCGACTTTGGGGCAGGCGCGGGCGGCGATTTCCTCTCTATCAGATGGTTCGGACAAGACAAAGAGCCCTTGCCGCGGTCGGCGCATCCACAATCTGCAGCGTGAGTTGAGAATGCCGACAGGACGGGGAACCTTGCCAGCAAAGCCGATCGGTTTGCTCGCGATGCTGGTCGTGATGCTGTCCGTGGTGCCGGCGGTCGCGGCGCAGGCCGACGGGCAGCTCGGACCGAGCGGGCTACCGGTGCCGCGCTTCGTGAGCCTCAAGTCCGAGCGCGTCAACGTGCGCTCCGGCCCGAACCGCGAGAACCAGGTCGACTGGGTCTATACGCGCGGTGGCCTGCCGGTCGAGATCATCGGCGAATACGACAACTGGCGCCACATCCGCGACTGGGAAGGCTCCGAGGGCTGGGTGCTGCATTCGCTCCTCTCCGGCAAGCGCACCGCGCTGGTCCACGCGGTGGCGAAGAAGATCGACGAGTTCGTGCCGATCCATTCGTCCGCGGATCTCAAGAGCAACGTCACGGCGCGGCTGCAGTCGGGCGTGCTCGCCACCGTCAAGCGCTGCGACGGCCAGTGGTGCCGCATCTTCGGCCACGGGTTCGACGGCTGGATCGAGGAAGAGCGCCTGTGGGGCGTTTATCCCGGCGAGAAGGTGGAATAGAACGCATCCGCCCAAGTAGATCCTCGTCATGCCCGGGCTTGTCCCGGCCATCCACGTCTTGCTTCATGCCGTGTCGTTAAAGACGTGGATGCCCGGGACAAGCCCGGGCATGAGAGCACAATCGAAAGCTCAGCGCGTGCGCTTGAGGCGGACCACCACGTCGACGCGGGCGATCTCGAAGCCTTCCGGGGCGGCCGGCATCTTGCCGACGATCGCCTCGGCGCCCGGAATGTCGACCAGCGCGTTGTCGCCCTCGATGAAGAAGTGGTGGTGCTCGGTGACGTTGGTGTCGAAGTAGGTCTTCGAGCCGTCGACCGCGACCTGGCGCAGCAGCCCGACCTCGGTGAACTGGTGCAAGGTGTTGTAGACGGTCGCGAGCGACACCGGAACCTTGGCCTTGCTGGCCTCCTCGTAGAGCATCTCGGCGGTGAGGTGGCGGTCGCCCTTGCCGAACAGGATCCAGCCGAGCGCCATGCGCTGGCGGGTCGGCCGCAGGCCGACATTGCGCAGCATGCTCTTCACGTCGTGCCACGGGCAGCCGTTGAGGTCGGGGCGCACGCCCAACTGCGGCGCCTCGGCCGGCGCAACAGAAGCTCGGCTTGCGATCGGGGCACGCGCTTGCATCTCGACTACGCCCTTTCGGATACGCCTTCGCCGGCGGCCGGCAGGCAGCCGCCGGACGGATTGTTTCAAATGTAATCATATGCCTCGTGGCCGCGATTTGCAACCGCCCCAGGGGCGCGTCAGGCCCGCGCCACGAGCGCCCCGGCGGCGCTACGTTGCACTGCGGCCGGACGGACAATACCTCCCGTCGAGCGGCGCCCCGGCGGCGCGGGCCTTTGCTCCCCGCCCGGGCGTTGTGTTAGGGAATCGATCGCGATCACGGTCGCGATCAGCCATCATGACCAGCAATCATGACCAGCGGTCATGATCTTCGGGGGGCAGCTGCAACGCAGCGAGGACGGAACCGAATGAGCAGTCGGCCTTCGAATTTCGATTACCAGGCGCTCCTGGCGTGCGGGCGCCGTGAGATGTTCACCGAGGGGCCGCAGCTGCCGCTGCCGCCGATGCTGATGTTCGACCGCATCTCGGAGATTTCCGAGGGCGGCGGCGAGCACGGCAAGGGCATGGCGCGCGCCGAGCTCGACGTGAAGCCGGACCTCTGGTTCTTCGCGTGCCACTTCAAGGGCGATCCGGTGATGCCGGGCTGCCTCGGCCTCGACGCCCTGTGGCAGTTGCTCGGCTTCTTCCTCGGCTGGCTCGGCTCGACCGGCAACGGCCGCGCGCTCGGCATGGGCGAGGTGAAGTTCTCCGGCCAAGTGCTGCCCACGATGAAGAAGATCGTCTATGGCATCGACATCAAGCGCGTGATGCGCTCGAAGCTCGTGCTTGGCATCGCCGACGGCTGGCTCGCGGCGGACGGGTCGGTGATCTACAAGGCGCTCGATCTCAAGGTCGGGCTCTTCCGCCAGGACGCCGCCATGGCGCCGGGCGCCTGAGCGTGCCGGTCGAGATGTAGTGAGGCAATGATGAGGCGGGTCGTCGTCACCGGGATGGGCATCGTCTCGTCCATCGGCAACAGCACGCAGGAAGTGCTGGCGAGCCTGCGCGAGGCGAAGTCTGGCGTCTCGCGCGCCGACAAATATGCCGAGCTCGGCTTCCGCAGCCAGGTGCACGGCGCCCCCACGCTCGATCCGACCGAGGCGGTCGATCGGCGCGCCATGCGCTTCCATGGCGGCGGCACCGCCTGGAACCACGTCGCCATGGAGCAGGCGATCCGCGACGCCGGACTCGAGCAAGGCGACATCTCCAACGAGCGCACCGGCATCGTGATGGGGTCGGGCGGGCCGTCGACCCGCACCATCGTCGAGGCCGCCGACATCACCCGCAGCAAGGGGCCGAAGCGCGTCGGCCCGTTCGCGGTGCCGAAGGCGATGTCGTCGACGGCATCCGCGACGCTCGCGACCTGGTTCAAGATCAGGGGCATGAGCTATTCGATCTCGTCGGCCTGTGCGACGTCCAATCACTGCATCGGCAATGCCTACGAGCTGATCCAGTACGGCAAGCAGGACATGGTCTTCGCCGGCGGCTGCGAGGAGCTCGACTGGACGCTGACGGTCCTGTTCGACGGCATGGGTGCGCTGTCGTCGAAGTTCAACGACACGCCGGCCAAGGCCTCGCGCGCCTACGACGCCGATCGCGACGGCTTCGTCATCAGCGCCGGCGCGGGCGTGCTCGTGCTCGAGGAGCTCGAGCGCGCCAAGGCGCGCGGCGCCCGCATCTATGGCGAGATCGTCGGCTACGGCGCGAGTTCCGACGGTGTCGATATGGTGGCGCCTTCGGGCGAGGGCGCGGCGCGCTGCATGCGCCTGGCGCTCAAGGACGTGAAGGCGAAAGTCGACTACATCAATCCCCACGCCACTTCGACGCCGATCGGCGATCTCAAGGAGATCGAGGCGATCCGCGAGGTGTTCGGGTCGGGCGAGCGTTGCCCGCCGATTTCCGCCACCAAGTCGCTCACCGGCCATTCGCAGGGCGCCACCGGCGTGCACGAGGCGATCTACTCGCTGCTCATGATGAACAGCGGCTTCATCTGCGAGAGCGCCAATATCGAGAATATCGATCCCGCCGTGGCAGACATGCCGATCGTGCGCGAGCGGCGCGACAACGTCGCGCTCGGCTGTGTGCTGTCGAACTCGTTCGGCTTCGGCGGCACCAATGCGTCGCTGGTGTTCAAGCGGCTCGAGGCGTAGACGGCCGCTGATGCGGTCGTGCGGGGCGGACACGCGCGGGACCGAAACGGGCGACACGGGCAGGAAGCGTAGAGCGGAGCGGGTGCGTCGATGCAGGGGTTGATGCAAAAAAAGCGCGGGCTGATCATGGGGGTCGCGAACGATCACTCGATCGCCTGGGGGATCGCGAAAACGCTGCGCGCGCACGGCGCCGAGCTCGCCTTCACGTACCAGGGCGACGCACTCGGCAAGCGCGTCAAGCCGCTCGCCGCCTCGCTCGACGCCAAGCTCTTGATGCCGTGCGACGTCGAGAACGGCGCCTCGGTCGACGCCGTGTTCGCCGCGATCAAGCAGGAGTGGGGCGCGCTCGATTTCCTGGTGCATGCGATCGCGTTCTCCGACAAGAACGAGCTCAAGGGCCGCTACGCCGACACGACGCGCGAGAACTTCGTGCGCACCATGGTGATCTCGTGCTTCGCGTTCACCGAGGCGGCGAAGCGCGCCGCCGAGCTCATGCCGAACGGCGGCTCGATGATCACGCTCACCTATAACGGCGGCGCCCGCGCCATGCCGAACTACAACGTGATGGGCGTCGCCAAGGCGGCGCTCGAGGCCTCGGTGCGCTACCTCGCGGTCGACTTCGGCGGCCGCGGCATCCGCGTCAACGCCATCTCGGCCGGCCCGATCCGCACGCTGGCGGGCGCCGGCATCAACGACGCGCGCTACATGTTCGCCTACCAGCAGCAGCACTCGCCGCTCAAGCGCGGCGTGACCCTGGACGAGCTCGGCGGCGCCGGCCTGTACCTGTTGTCGGATTTGTCGACCGGCGTGACCGGCGAAGTGCATTTCGTCGACTCCGGCTACAACATCATCGCCATGCCGCAGCCGGACGAGCTGCGCGCCGAGGACGCGGTGTCGAAGAACGCGGCGCAGTAGGCTCGACGCCCGCGGCTGTTGGGCTTTCGGTCCCATCGGCTATTCCATTCGCCTGTAAATAACAGGGAAAATACAAGCCGTAGGGGGCAAAGGCGGACCCCGGGGCTTCGACCGGTTCACCGCCGGTCGACCCGCCGTATCTTCGTTCGATCCCCCCGACGGGAGGGCCTTCGAAAAAAATACAGGCGATTTACAATGGGAATCCGACGACAGTTTCAATGCAAGCCATTGAAAGCGCGAACAAAAACCAGCGGGCGCAAGAACAATGGGATCAATGGCAAAAACAATGGATATCAATGGCAATAACAATGCGAAGAACAATGGGAAACAATGAGAAGCGCGGACCTTATGCAACCGTAGGATGGTACTCGTAACGAGGGATCGCGCTCCCTCGCGACAACAAAAAAACCGCCGACGAGCAGCGGCGGGCGGCAGGCACAAAAAAATCAGACTAGAATTTATGCATCGCCGAATTGGCGTGGGAAGGCAAGGAAGAGAAGAAAAGCGCTCGCGTTATCACCACTTAATTCAGGCCGAGAACGCGACATCAATTTCCGTCCTCATCCTGAGGAGCGGCGCACGTCTTCGTGCGCCGCGTCTCGAAGGACACCGATCTCGGGTTTACCCGAGATCGGCACTTTAAGATGTGCAAGTCGGGCAAGCCCGACTTGCGTGACGGCCGGTGTGGGGCCGCTTGCACTCGCGGTCCATGGTTCGAGACGCGTGGTCGCAAGTGCGGCCGCGCTCACTATGAGGGAGAGTTTGTTGCGGGACGAGACTCGATCGCAAGAACAAAGGGCAGCCTTGGTCCGTCCCTAGTCGCTCGGCCTTGGGCCGTCCCTAATCGCTCTTCACCATGTCGAACTCGACGACACTTTTTGCCCCGGTCATCGGGATGATGACGCCCGGTGATTTGAATGTCATCTTGCTGCCGTCGACGCGAATGAAGTAGACGCGATCCATGCCGAAGATCGCCTGGCTGGATGCAGCGTCGACATGAGCGGTCAGCTTGATGCCCTCCGACGTCTGCTCGACGGTCTTGTATTGGCCGGTCCAGGCCACCTGCGTCTTCATCTGTCCGACAGCTTCGGCATCGGTGAGGGCCGCGGCGGCCGGCGTCTTTCGGTTCGCATCGAAGAACAACAGCCAGATCCGCGTGGGGGTGATCGTGACATAGCCCGTCGCGCGTTCTCCGAGCGGATAGGAGACCTTGTCGCCGCTCGTGGCGGTCAGGCGGACCACCTTCCAGCTGCCGATGAGCTGGTCCTTTGTCGTTTGTTCGGCGTACGACGGCCCGGCCGTGAGGGCCGCGCCGACCGCCAGACCGGCGACCAACATGGCCGACAACATGTAGCGTCCCTTCATGTTCGTCTCCCTGGTAGGTCGATGGCGCTTTCTCCGGAGCAGGAGGCCGCGCCTCACGACGTGACATGCGAACTCGTGCCGCACGCGGGAATCCGCGTCCATGTAAAAGGCCTGAAAAGTTCTGAAACGTGCTGGCGCATATCTTGAAGCTGCGCGACGCCCGGATTACTGACGATCGGCAACGCGGGCGCTGCGGCGGCTGTGCCGGTTCTCGTTCGCCATGGTCATGAGCATCCACCGCTCATGGAGGAAGCAGATGTCGCGCCGTCGGCTGAAGCGTCGACAATTCCTGTCGCTCGTCGGCGCGACGGCGGTCGCGTGGCCGCTCGCGGCGCTGGCGCAACAGTCAGGCAAGGTTTGGCGGGTCGGGTTCATCGCGCACCGGCATGAGAAATATTACGACGCGTTGTTCGCCGGTCTGCGCGAGCTCGGCTACGTCGAGGGCCAGAACATCGTTTACGAGCGCCGTTATGCGAAGGGGCGCGCGGAGCTGTTCGAGAAATTCGCGCGCGAGATGGTCGAGCTCAAGGCCGACGTCATCGTCGTCGTCACGACGCCCGCGGCACAAGCCGCCATGAAGGTGACGACGACCATACCGATCGTCCATCCGGCGATCATCGATCCCTTGGGGTCTGGGCTGATCGAGAGCCTGGCCCACCCGGGCAGGAATCTGACGGGCGGCGCGAGTCTCTTCGCCGAGCTCACCGGGAAACGGCTCGAGATATTCAAGCAGATGGTCCCGGGTCTTTCCACGACGGCCGTGATCTGGAACTCGGCCAATAAAGGGAACGTGTCCGCGTATCGACAGACCCGGGTTTCGGCCAGCGCACTTGGCGTCGCGCTCCAATCCCATGAGGTGCGGGACGCGAAGGACCTCGATGCCGCGTTCGATGCCATCGCCAAGGACCGTCCGAACGGGCTCTTTCTCATCGAGGATCAACTGACTTTCCAATACCGGCCGCGGATCATCGGCTTCGCCGTGCAGCAACGCCTGCCCAGCTCGTTCGTCGGGCGGGAGGCCGTCGTGGCCGGCGGCCTGATGTCCTATGGGGCCAGCTTTTCCGCGATGTATCACCACGCCGCGACCTTCGTGGACAAGCTTCTCAAGGGCGCGAAAGCGAGCGACCTGCCGGTGGAGCAGGCCACCGAGTTCGAGCTCGTGATCAATCTCAAGACAGCGAAGGCGCTCGGCCTCGACATGTCGCCGCAGCTTCTCGCGCGGGCCGACGAGGTGATCGAGTGATGGCGTTCTTGTGTGCTGTATTTCGTTGTCACCCTGAGCAGCTCGGTTGCGTAGCGACCGTGCCTCGAAGGGCCTGTGCGGTGCCGCCTGCGGGCTTGCTGAACTACCTCGGCCGATCATCCTTCGAGGCTCGCTTCGCTCGCACCTCAGGATGACGGGTGGAGACAAAAACAAAGGGCGGCCCCAGGGCCGCCCTTCGCATTCGTCACGCTGCGTCGCGCCTCACTCCGCTGCCGGCGGCGCCTCGGCGGTCTCGGGCTTGCGCTTCGCCTCGAGGTCCTCGCCGGTCGCCTGGTCGACGACCTTCATCGACAGGCGCACCTTGCCGCGGTCGTCGAAGCCCAGCAGCTTCACCTTGACCTTGTCGCCTTCCTTGACCACGTCGGTCGTCTTCTGCACGCGCTGCGGCGCGAGCTGGCTGATGTGGACGAGGCCGTCGCGCGAGCCGAAGAAGTTCACGAAGGCGCCGAAGTCCATCACCTTGACGACCGTGCCCTCGTAGATGTGGCCGACCTCCGGATCGGAGGCGATC
>Ga0126371_10002961_pt1 | contig 14800 bp, 10 predicted proteins | sample PanSoiMetaPlot_4_FD_110145 | JGI IMG/M metagenome (GOLD analysis project Ga0126371, IMG submission 110145) | Tropical forest soil microbial communities from Panama - MetaG Plot_4 | ecosystem: Environmental > Terrestrial > Soil > Tropical forest > Bulk soil | place: Panama | collected 2016-02-17 | reverse complement strand
TGCGCAGAGTTGGCCACCTCGACAACCGCATATCCCCCGCAGCGGAGGATCCGGGCCATCTCGGCGAACTCCGCTGCCGGGTCAGGCAGGTGGTGGAGCACGCGAATCATCGTCACCAGGTCCACGCTGTCGTCGTCGAAGCGCAGGTGGGCGGCGTCCATGAGTTGCCGCTCGATGATCGAGGTGTCGGGGAAGATGTGGCGTGACAGGTCCAGCTGCTGGGTGCTCGGATCGATGAGCGTGACTCGGTCGGCGTAGTCGGCCAGGATCACGCTCAGCCGGCCGTAGCCGCCTCCGATGTCGACAGCGTGCGCGAACCTCCGTCCGGATAGCAACCTGCGCAAGGCCATGACCTCTGCCTGATGCTCATAGTCACGGCCGGACCAGAATTGCGCATAGTTGAAGGTCGGATCGTTGTAGATATCTGTCCGTCTGCCTGTGGCTGCGCTTGTCGACATATATGTCACCCCTAGCCAGACTTAACCGCACCGCGGTATGCAACGCGCAATCAATGGATTCTTGACCGAGTCTTTGTCCGGCGCCGGCATTCGTGTTGGCCCGCAGCGAGTAGCGCTCTGACCAGGTCGGCCTGCCGTAGCCGGGGCTTGGTCATCGGTATCCAAAAAGCCTGTCACGCCCAGTGCTCTGCCCTGATGACGACGGCGTAACAAGACCGAAAACGGGAAATGGGTCGGACTCGAAAAGGGCATCAGAGCCGACACGGGGGAATGCATGCATCACAAGCTCGATATCCTTGCCGAGAAGGGCTACGTCGTCCTCAAGGACTATTCCGGACCGGCGATCCAGCCCAGCGAGTGGGAGTCGCTGGAGTACATGGACTGGAAGAGCGGCGGAGACACAAACTTCGCTCCGCTCGCGTCGGCCACCGGCGAGATGGACTGCCGCGGCTTCTGGGATCACGGCAAAGCAGACAAGTACGGGATCTGGACCTCCAACCGCAAGATCGCACCGAGCCTCGCCAATTACGTCGAGAGAATCGGCGGCAACTACGGCCGGGTTCGAGTCATCAAGCTCAATCCTAGCGACGAGCCGACAGCGCTACGCCAGCTGCACCTCGACGACAACAACCGGCTCAACCCAGATGGCACCGGATGGGTCGTCAGGTCATGGCTCGAGCTGGACGATACGGCGGGCGAGTCCGTGTTCATCCTGCGCGAAGACAAGACGGACCCGTCAACCGAGTCGCGGGTCGTGCTCCACCCCGGCATGCAGATCGTCATCGACACCGAGCGGTTGTGGCACGTTGTCTGGCATCCGGGCCCGAAGCCTCGCTACGCGCTGATCACATCCTGGGAGAGCGACAAGGCGATCGCGGACTGGATCAAGCACGAGCTGCCAGGCAAGCGTGAGAAGGCAGGCAAGCGCCAGCTGCTCCGCACCGGTCGCTAGTACTTCCGGGCGCGGTGTATGGGGCCGCTGGGCAGGCCGGCTGATCCTCGCCAGCCCGTAGCCGCGCCCGGATCCAGATTTCTGGTCGCAGTATGGTGCGTTTGTTCCGAGGGCGTATTCTGCTGCGGCATGAGCCTGGGTTTCGATGGAATACCCGGTCGGCTCGCCGCGGCAATCATGGCCAGGCGCAATCGCCCTGCGGAAGCTGAGGCCATCGATCGGCTGCGCCCTGCGGCAACCGACACGGTTCTTGTGATCGGCTTTGGGCCAGGAGTTGGCCTGAAGCTCCTGCAGCCCTGGTGTGCGCGAATCTGTGCCGTCGACCCGTCGGAGGTTATGCACGGCACCGCGGCCAAAATCAACAGGGATGCCCTGGCCAGCGGTCAGCTTCAGCTTGCCCGTACGACGGCCGCACGCCTGCCGTGGCCCGCCAAGAGCTTCGATGGCGCGCTCGCGGTCAACAGCATGCAGCTCTGGGACCCACTGCCCGCCAGCATCGCCGAGATCAGCCGGGTGCTGCGGCCAGGCGCGCGGCTGGTCACGCTAACGCACGACTGGGCACCGGACCGGCGCCGCCTGGGCTGGCTGGACCAGGTGTCAGCGCTGTGCGCCGAGTACGGCCTGACAGAGGCCACAATCTGGCGCGGTCGCGCGGAGCACGGCCGCATCATCGGCTTCGAAGTTCGGCGCGCTCCCGTGGCGCAACGGCGCGCGGCACAAGCCCACGCAGGTAGGAGTAGCTAGAGCAGGTCCGACCTTGTGCTCATGACCATGCAGGCGCCTCGTACTTGCCCCGTGGCCCGGCGCCTCAGCTCAAGCCGCAGGCCTTGTAGAGCTCTTCCATGCTTGCCAGCTTGACCCTGGCACCACGGCCGAGCGAAACGCCGAGTTCCTTCTCGGCCGCCTCGATACCCAGCCAGTCGTCATAGCTGACAACGCTCAGGCCGCGCTCAGCCAGCAAGGCTTTCAGCGGTGACTCTCCCGCCAGGCTGCCCTCGGGTAGCCGGAGCAGCCCGGCTCTCGGCAGCTGCACGTCGCCAGGTCCTGGCCCGCCTGCAAGGTCGGCCAGTAGGGAGCGCACCGTCTCGGCCGCGTCCGACTTGTTAGTGCCGATCACGCCGGTCGGCCCGCGCTTAAGCCAGCCTGCTACATACTCGCCAGGCAACGGCTGACCATCGGCTCCGAGCACGCGCCCGGCCTCGTTCGGTACGACGTAGTTGCGCTCGTCGAATGGCACGCCCGCCAGCGGCACGCTCTGATAGCCCACCGACCGCAGCACCATCTGGACGGGCAAGGTCTCGAAGTCACCTGTCCCCTGCAGTCGGCCGGACTCGTCCAGCCGCGTCCGTTCGAGGGCCAGTCCGGCGACCCCGTTCCCGCCCAGAATCTCCGTTGGCCGGAGCCAGAACCTGACGGTGAGCCTCCGCCCGGTACCGGCCGGAACGCGCTGCGCCCAGTCCTTGATCACCGTGTAGTTCCCGCGCACATGCCGGTCGGTTTCGGCCAGCCTGACGCTCTCACCGGTCGCGTCGAATGCCTCAAGATCGGCTTCGCCGTCGCCGACCACTACGTCCACGCCCTCAAGCTCGCCCAGCTCGCGCAGCTCCTTGGTGGTGAACTTCGCCTGCGCCGGACCGCGGCGGCCGATCATGTGCACTTCACGTACTTTGCTGGCCATCAGCGCATCGAGTACCGGCTGAGACACATCGGTTTCGCGCAGCTCGTCGGGGTTGCGGATCAGAATCCGGGCCACGTCGACAGCGACGTTCCCGACACCGATCACAGCGACCGACTCCGCGTCGAGAGTGAAAGCCGCTGGATCGACATCGGGGTGGCCGCAGTACCAGTTGACGAAGTCCGTCGCCGCTATGCTGCCCGGCAGGTCCTCGCCGGGAATGCCGAGGTGACGGTCTCGCATCGCCCCGGTCGCGTAGACGACCGCGTCATAGGTTGCCAGCAGGTCGTCGCGAGTCACGTCCTCGCCGAGATGCACGTTACCGACAAAATGGACACCGTCGTGCTCCAGCACGCCGCGCAGGTACTCCGCGATCGACTTGATCGACTTGTGGTCCGGCGCCACTCCGTAGCGGACGAGGCCGTAGGGAGTCGGCAGCCGGTCCAGCACATCGACCCGGATGGCCTTGGGCGGGTCCAGCGCCGCCGCCTGTTTGATCAGCGCCTCGGCGGTGTACAGGCCGGCCGGGCCAGACCCTACGACAGCAACGTGAAGTGTTTGCATCTTCTAGATTCTGCCTTGTCACGCCTGCCAGCCGTGACCAGCATCGCTGACCGGCCGAAGAAACGCGTCCGAATCGGCCAGAGCGGACCTGATGCTGGCAGGTCATGGGCAAGGTTCAGCAAAGGAAACGGATAGCGAGCCATTTTCCGCAAGGTTTGGGGGAATAGGTCCTGCAGTCCAGACGCGTGCTGAAGGCTGCGCCCTGCCCTGGACATGAGGGTCGTGGTCCGGGGGGAAGCAGATGAGATCGTCCGCCGCGAACGGGGCCCGCCGCAGACTGTCCGCCGGAGTTTTGTACCCGGACGTCATGGCCACCTACGGAGACCGCGGAAACGTCGATACCGTGGTGCGCCGGTGCGGCTGGCGCGGCATCACCGTCGATGTGACGGAAGTGCGGCTGGGCGAACGGCTCGATCCGGGAACAGTCGATCTGATCATGATCGGCGGCGGCGGCGAAGAGCGGCAGCGGCTCATCGCGCGCGACCTCTGCGCCGTCAAGGGGGCGAGCATCAGGGAAGCGGCCGCAGCGGGCGCGGCCGTCCTCGCGGTCGGCGGTGGCTACGAACTTCTCGGACGCTTCTGCCAGCCAGAGCGAGGAGCCGAGCTGCCCGGAGTCGAGCTGTTTGACACCTGGACGATATGGCCAACTGCCGTTCGCGGCGATCAGTTCAGCACCATCTCCGGAGCGCGGGCAGACCGGGCCATCGGCGAGCTAGTCGTGCGCTGGCGCGAGACGCTGCTCGTCGGATTCGAGAACCATGGCGGCGAGACGTACCTCGGCCCGACCGCGCGGCCACTGGGCGAGGTGATCAGCGGGCATGGCAATAACGGTGATGGCACGGAGGGAGTAATCCAGGGCAGCGCAGTCGGCACCTACCTGCGGGGGCCATGCCTCCCCACGAATCCTGCACTCGCCGACTTCCTGATCAGCGCCGCGCTCACTCACCGCTATGGCACAGCTGATCTGCCGCTGCTGGCGGACGAGCTGGAGCAGGCAGCTCACCATGCCGCAGTACTGCGCGCATACGGGGTAGCCGCGCGGCCCGCTCGGGCGAGGCTGCGCAAGGACGCCTTTACCCCGGTGGGCATTGCGCCGGCCAGGCCTGCACGCTCGAGGGCTCGATCCGGCGCGAGTCGATGACGACGGCCAAGCGCAAGCCTGGCCACACCGCTGACGCAGGTCCGACGCCGGAAGCAGGCGCCGCGGATACGGCTGGTGTAGACACCGGCGCGCCGTCGCGGAACGGTAGCCAGACGGCCCTTCGGCGGAGTCCAAGCCTGGCGCGCTCGAGCACCGTGATGGCGCTGGGCACAATCGCTTCACGATTCACTGGATTCCTGCGCACCGCTGTCTTGCTGTACGCGATCGGCACGCAGAGCCTCGGCGACGCCTACAACGTGGCCAACAACCTGCCTAATGCCGTCTACAGCCTGGCACTTGGCGGCATCCTCACGAGCGTGGTCGTGCCGCTGCTGGTCAACGCGGCCAAGAAGAATTCTGATGGCGGTGAGGCCTACGACCAGCGGATCTTTACGCTCGGGGTACTCGCGCTCGGTGGCATCACTATTGTGGCCACGGCCGCCACCGTGCCACTCACGGCCATCTACGGGCACGGCCTGGCGAATCCGGCGACGTACCACCTGACGGTGATCTTCACCTACTTCTTCCTCCCGCAGATCTTCTTCTACGGCGTCAGCTCACTGGCCGGCGCGATCTTGAACGCACGCGGTAGCTTCGCGGCGCCCATGTGGACGCCGGTCATCAACAACGTCGTGGTCATCTTCGTCGGGCTCGCGCTGATCGTCACAGCGGGGACGGACCGCACTGCGCAGAACATCTCCCCCGGCGAGATCCAGCTGCTGGCCATCGGGACCACGCTCGGAATCGTCCTGCAGACGGCAGCGATGTGGCCGTCCATGCGCCGGGTGGGGTTCCGATGGCGCCCCCGCTTTGACTTCCGCCGCGCCGAAGTCGGCGAGATCGGGCGCATGGGTGGCTGGATGTTCGTCTACATCCTGGCGACGCAGCTGTCATTCGTGGTCACGACCATCGTCTCGAACGATGCCGGTGCGCGCGTCTGCAAAACGTGCGCTGGCGCTGGCTATGCGGCTTTCAGCAATGCCTGGCAGCTCTTCCAGCTTCCATACGCGATCGTTGGCATGTCGGTCATCACCGCAATGCTGCCCCGGATGAGCGCCCATGCCTCGGCCGGCTCGGATCGCCTGCTGGTAAGTGACTTCTCGATCGCGACACGACTGTCGTCGGTTATCACGGTGCCGTCGGCCATGATCCTGGCGGTGCTCGGCCCGCCGCTCGCGGTCGGCATCTTCGGCCACGGCGCAACGTCCGTCGCGTCGGCACGGTACCTCGGCATCATTTTCGGGGTCTTCTGCCTCGGCCTGCTTCCCTACACCCTGTTCAACCTGCTGCTTCGAGCCTTCTACGCCATCCACGACAGCAGGACGCCAGCGCTCATCGGCATTGTTGCCATGGTGGTCAGGGTCGTAGCCAGCGTGGTAGCACTGCTGGTCCTGCCGCCGGCCGACGTCGTCGCGGGCCTGGGAGTCGGATTCGGCGTCTCCAGCGTGGTCATGACGGTCTGGCTGTGGCGGATCCTGAGCAGGCGGGTGGGCGGCCTCGAAACCCATCAGATCAACAAGGCGCTCGTCCGCATGCATGTCGCGGCGCTGCCGGGGATGCTGTTCGCCATCGGCACGTCGATCTTGATCGAGCGGGTCGCGCCGGGCGGAACCCTCACTGCACTGGCGATCGTCGCGATCGGCGGCACCGGCGGGCTGGCGCTATATCTGCTGGCATCTCGGGTGCTCAAGATTGCCGAGGTCAGCGACGTAACCAGGATGGTCCGAGCCCGATTTGGCGGCTGACGGCCAGCCGATCGCTATGCCTGCTGCTGAGGTGCCAGCTCAGGTGTGCGGCCCGCGACCATCTCGGTGATCACTCTGGCCAGGTGCTGCGAGGCCAGGCCCAGGTCGTCAAGCAGCTCGGCTCGCTCGCCATGCGTGAGGAACTCCTGTGGCAGCCCGAACGTGCGCACCGGCGTCTCTACGTCCTGGTCTCGAAGCAGCCTGGCGACCGCGTCACCGAACCCGCCGACCCTCCCGTTGTCCTCGACGGTGACGACCAGAGCGTGCTCAGCAGCTGCGCCGGGAAGCGCGTCGTCCAGTGGCTTCAGCCACCGCGGATCGACCACAGTGACGCCGATACCGTGGTCAGCGAGCCGATCGGCGGCGGTCAGGCAGACCGAAGCCATCACGCCCGCGCCAAGGAGCATGACATCCTTGCGGGCGGCCTCGACCGGCTGATGCAGGATGTCCATGCTCCCGAGCTTGCCGATGGCCGGAACGTCCGGCCCGGCCTGACGGCCGGGGAAGCGCAGTGCCGTCGGGCCGTCGTCGACTCCGACCGCCTCGTGCAGTAGTTCCACAACGCGGCTGCCGTCCCTGGGCGCCGCGATTCGCATGCCCGGCACCACCTGCAGGATCGACCCGTCCCACATGCCGTGATGGCTGGCACCATCTGGACCGGTAACGCCGGCTCGGTCGAGCACGAACGTGACTGGTAGCCGGTGCATGGCCACATCCATCATCACCTGGTCGAAGGCACGGTTCAGGAACGTGGAGTAGATGGCGACCACAGGATGCATGCCGCCCATAGCCAGGCCGGCGGCGCTGGTCACGGCGTGCTGCTCAGCGATGCCGACGTCGAATACGCGGTCGGGGTAGGCAGCAGCGAACTGGGCCAGCCCGGTCGGATGAAGCATCGCAGCTGTGATCGCGACGATGTCCGGGCGCGTCGCGCCCAGGTCGGCAAGCGCGGCACCGAACACCTGGGTCCAGGGCCGGGCGGGCGAGGCCGCCGCAGGCGCGACGGACGCGGTCTTCTTGGCGGGGCTCACCTGGTGCAGGCAGTCCTCGTCGTTCTCCTCGGCGAGCGGGTACCCGAAGCCCTTCCTGGTGATGACGTGCACAAGTACCGGGCCGCCGAACTCGCGGGCCCGGCGCAGCGCGTGCTCGAGGATCTGCTCGTCATGCCCGTCGACCGGCCCCAGGTACTTCAGGCCCAGGTCTTCGAACAAGACCTGTGGCTGCAGGACATCTTTGAGGCCCTTCTTGATCCCGTGCAGGGCCTCAAACAGCGGCGGCCCGACCAGCGGAGTGTGGGATAGCGATGTCTTGATGTACTCGAGGACCTGCTCGTATCGCTGGGAGACGCGTACCGCGGCCAGGTGGTCCGCGAGGCCGCCGATGGTGGGCTGGTACGAGCGGCCGTTGTCGTTCACCACGATGACCAGCCGGCGATCGCGGGCCGCAGCGATATTGTTTAGCGCCTCCCAGGCCATACCGCCGGTCAGTGCGCCGTCACCGATGACAGCCACCACGCTGCGGTGATATTCGCCGCGAAGCTGGTAGGCCTTGGCCAGCCCATCGGCATAAGACAGACTCGTGGACGCGTGCGAGTTCTCGATCACGTCGTGCTCGGACTCGGACCGATTCGGGTAGCCAGACACGCCGCCGCGCTGGCGCAGTCCGCTGAAGCCCTGTTGCCGGCCGGTGAGCAGCTTGTGCACGTAGGACTGATGGCCGGTATCGAATACGATCCGGTCGACCGGCGAGTCGAAAACCCGGTGCAACGCGATCGTGAGCTCCACGACCCCGAGGTTCGGTCCCAGGTGCCCGCCGTTGACGGAGACGACTTTGATCAGCAGGTCCCGTATCTCCGTTGCTAGCTGGGGCAACTTCTCCGGGCCCAGATGTTTGAGGTCCCGCGGACTCCGGATGCTCTCCAGCAAGCTCACTTGTGCGCTCCTCATACTCGGCAGGGACCATAGCTGGCCCGCGGTGCTGGCGCGTCCCGGCACCTCACCGGGCGGGATCAAACGAGTCTAATTGCGCTGTGCCTGAACCGGGCACCCCAGCACGCAACTGGCCAAGCCACGCTAGTTCGGTTGTGTGTCACCACTAACGCCGGGGGCGCGGGTCGGAAGAATCGCCAATCGCCTGGCCTGCTCAGACCGGCCGGGCATTTGCATGGCCCGAGCCTCGCCGAGCGTGCGCTGGAGCAGCGGCAACGACAACCCCCTGCGATAATTTGACCGGATTTGTTAGGACCGCCGCCGCGGGTGCTCGGCTAGCTCTTTTGCCGCCGGTAATAGTAGTTTTTTGACTATCTAGATGTTATAAATCTCTACAGTCAGCCCTAGATGACACTGACGTCAGTGCCAGCCATCTGGTCCGGCTGGCAAGGTCGCGGCGGACGGGGAGAAACGTGATGGCTCGCGCACGCACTGTAATCGCAATTGGCGGGGCCGGCGCTACTGCGCTCGCGCTGGGCATCGCCGTGCCGCAGGCCATGGCTGGGACTCAGGCGGGTGCGCGAGCCGTCGTGCCTTCCGCCTCTGCCTGGAAGCTGGTCTACGAACACCACTACGGCCGGGCCGCAGCCCAGAACGGCTTTGACGCCATCGTCGTCCCGTCGAGTCGACAGGCGTGGGCATTCGGCGGCTCGGACAACTTCACCGGACGGCCGGTCGCAGCACACTTCAGCGGCGGCCGGTGGCGACCTTCGCCGCTACCCGCGGGCCTGACTAGCGACATTTTCGCCGCGAGCGCGTCGTCGCCGCGTAACGTCTGGGCGGTTGTCGGGCTCGGTCAGGCGGTCTTGCGCTGGAACGGCAGCCGGTGGTGGGTGGCAAAGTCATGGCACGTCGGCAGCGAGGTTCAGCTCACTGGAGTCACCGCACTGAGCACCACTAATGTCTGGGTCTTCGGTTCCGGTGGCTTCACCGGCGGCCTAGGGACATGGCACTACAACGGGAGCACCTGGAAACACCTGACCAGGGGCGCGGCTGTCGGGATCACGAAGGCGAGCGCGGTCTCGAGCAGCAACATGTGGGCTATCGGCTCGCTGTCCGCACCGCAGGACTCGATAGTGCACTTCAGCCACGGACGCTGGCAGCGGGTGAGCGCGGCGGCCATCGGGCACCATCAGTTCCAAGCGATCTTGGCCCTGTCAGCGACGGACGTCTGGGTCATCGCCACGCCTGCCACCAATCAGAAGACCACCTACCTGATGCACTACAACGGGAACCGCTGGTCGCGAGTGAGCGTCCCTGGCACGGCTGCCCAGAACGGCCAGCTCCTCGGCCTCAATGCCGACGGGCACGGCGGCTTCTGGGTCGAGACCGTGCACCGCATCCTGCACCGGAACGCGGCCGGGCGATGGCTCGCCTCGCATGCCAACACCCACCACGTCTTCAGCCTGGCGCCCATTCCCGGCACCAGCTCGGTCCTGGCGCCGAGCGCGGCTCCCGAGCCGGGCAGCAGTAGCGGTAGCGACGCGGTTGTGTTCGAGAACTCGAGCCTGGGCTGACGCCAGAGCAAGCGCGCAGCCGGACGCGGTTCGCAGAAGTGTCCGTGATTCGGCAATCGAGCCCTACAGTGTGACCCATGACTGGTGACCTCACCCCGGCCGACGGCGTGGGCGACATCCGGCCGCGAGCAGAACTTAGAGCCTCGCACGCGGACCGCGACCGGGTGGTGGAAGTGCTCCGGGTCGCGGCAGGAGACGGCAGGCTGACGGCGGATGAGCTCGACCAGCGACTTGAGCAAGCCCTGACCGCGCGCACGCTCAGCGAGCTCGCGCTCCTGACCACCGATCTTCCCGTGTCTGCTGGTCAGGGTGTCGGTGCAGCACTTCCGGAGGCCAAGGACCTGGTCCGGATCGAGTGCGGCAGTGGCAGCGCTAAGCGTGACGGCGAGTGGGTGGTGCCGCAGCGGATGGAGGTCAACGTCACTAGCGGCTCGGTGAAGCTGGATTTCACCCGCGCCGTCATCGCCCAGCCAAAGCTGCAGCTGACCGCGAGTGTCAGGAGCGGCAACCTGACCCTCGTTACCAGGCCGGGCGTCGTAGTGGACGCCGACGACGTCGCAGTTGCCAGTGGGACGGTGAAGGTGCGGAGGCACAGTGGCCCGGCCGTGCCCGTTACCCTCAGGGTCGAAGTGTCCGGCAAGGTCCGCAGCGGCTCGCTGAAGGCCAGGCCTCCCCGCAGAACCTTTATGCAGTGGCTGCTGCGGCGGCCAGCCGCCTAGCCGCATCGCGACGTCAGCCGGCCGGGACCGTCCTGGCCCGCCCGGCTAGCCAGCCAGTGACGAGCTGAAGCGCGCAGACCACGAGCAGCGCGCCGAGTGGCGCGCTCCAGCCGCCGGTACTGGTGTGCAGGAAGCCGATGAGCAGCGGGCCGACGCTGGCGATGAGGTAGCCGATCCCCTGCGTGAACGCGGATAGCGACGCGGCGACGACCGGATCCGCGGCCCTGGCCATGGTGTAGTAGATGCCAAGCCCCAGGGTGGCGCCCTGGCCGAGCCCGAGCATAAGCACGAATGCTGGTGCGAGGCCGGATGGGCCGAAGCCAGCGCCGACCAGGCCGGCTGCGGTGGCGGCCATCGCCATGGCGGCTAGCCACCGCTGATCGGCAGCACGGTGTGCTAGCACCGGGACTAGTAGCGCCGTCACGCCGTTGCCCAGGTTCATCAGCGCGAGCAGCGTGCCTGCGTAGGCAGCGCTAGCACCATGATCTCGGAACATGATCGGGAACCAGGACAGTGCCGCATAGTAGGACAGGCTCTGCAGGCCCATGAACAGGGTTACCTGCCAGGCCAGCGCGTGCCGGCGCATCGCCAGCGCCCCGACCTGGGAGGCCGGCCCGCTCCCGGGCAACGTACGGAATCGCAGCTGCGGCAACCACATGAAGGCAGCGATGATCGCTGGCGCTGCCCACAGGCCCATGGTCAGCCGGGTGGCTGGCTCGCCCCCGCCCGCTCCGTTGAACACTGGGACCGCCACGGCCGACGCGACGACCGCCCCTACCGCGAGCGCGGCGAGATACAGGCCGACCAGCAGCCCGGCACGCGCTGGCATCCGGCGCTTGACCAGACTCGGCAGCAAGACGTTCATCAGCGCGATGCCGCCGCCGGCGATGATCGTGCCAGGAAACAGCAGTGCACCGGGGGCAGCGCTGCGCAGCAGCAGGCCCACGACTACCAGCAGCAAGGCGCCCAGAAGCACTTGCTCCTCGCCGTACTTGCGACTCAGCGGCGCGCCGAAACCGGAGAAAACGCCGAAGCAGAGGACCGGTACCGCAGCGAGCACGGCCAGGGTGGCCGAGGAAACGTGCAGGACAGATTGCAGCTCAGGGAAGACAGGCGGCAGCCCGGTGATGAAAGAGCGCAGATTGAAGGCCATTGCAAGGATCCCTGCGATCAGCAGCACGCCGCCGGCCGCCCGCAACTGCGTGCGGCCGGTCCGGGCCGGCGTCTGACTGATCCTCATCGATGCTCCATTCGAAACCCTTGAAACCCTCGAACCTCGGCCCGCCGAGCCGTACAACGCCGCCGCCCCCGTCGGCCATCCATGCTCGCACGGTGGGCAGGTGGGGCTAAGTCGGGCGACTCGCTGTCGGCGGTGCCTGATACTAAGGTCGCGATGACAGCGAGCGCGGATGCCGACCCGATGCGGGCTGAGGCGCAGGCCTGCCTGCAGGTACTGGCGGGCGAGAATGCGCAGCTGCGCGATGACCAGTGGACGGCCATCCGGGCACTGGTTGCCGATCACGTCCGGGCTCTGGTGGTTCAGCGGACGGGCTGGGGTAAGTCCGCCGTCTACTTCATTGCCACCGCGTTGCTCCGGGCCAGGGGAGCTGGCCCGTCGGTCATCGTCTCGCCGCTGCTGGCCCTCATGCGCAACCAGATCGCCGCTGCCGAGCGTGCCGGGATCAGGGCCAGGACCGTGAACTCGGTCAACGTCGACCAGTGGGATGAGATCTACGCCGAGGTCGCGGCCGGGCAGGTCGACGTCCTGCTGGTAAGCCCCGAGCGACTGAACAACCCTGGCTTCCGTGACCAGGTGCTACCCAAGCTGATCGCCTCGGCCGGACTCCTGGTCGTCGACGAGGCCCACTGCATTTCCGACTGGGGACACGACTTCCGGCCGGACTACCGCCGGCTTCGGACGCTGCTGACCGGGCTGCCGCCGGGCGTGCCGGTGCTGGCCACCACTGCTACGGCCAACACCCGAGTCAGCCGCGATGTCGCTGAGCAGCTCGGCGCGGGACAGGACGGCCAGACGCTTGTCTTGCGTGGCACCCTCGACCGCGACAGCCTTCATCTGGCGGTCGTCCGCCTGCCGACTGCGCAGCAGCGCCTTGGCTGGCTGGACAGTCACCTCGGTCAGCTGCCAGGCACTGGCATCATCTACACGCTGACGGTTGCGGCCGCCAGGCAGACTGCGGCGTTCCTGCGAGATCAGGGTCACAACGTGGCCGCGTATACCGGCCAGGACGATCCGGCCGACCGGCAAGCCGCCGAGGACAGCCTGCTCGCCGGCCAGCTCAAGGCGCTAGTGGCGACTAGCGCGCTGGGGATGGGTTTCGACAAGCCGGACCTCGGATTCGTGGTGCATCTCGGCGCGCCACCGTCGCCCATTGCGTACTACCAGCAGATCGGCCGTGCCGGACGAGCCGTGAGTCACGCGGACGTGATATTGCTGCCTGGCGCTGAGGACGCGGACATCTGGGCCTACTTCGGCTCGCTCGCCTTCCCGCCCGAGACAGTTGTGCGGCGGACGCTCTCGGCGCTGGCCGAGTCAGAGCGACCGCTGTCCACTGCGGCGCTGGAGGCCAAGGTGGACATGTCCCGTAGCAGGCTCGAGATGATGCTCAAGGTTCTCGACGTCGACGGAGCCGTCAGCCGGGTCTCTGGCGGGTGGGCTGCCACCGGCCAGCTGTGGGAGTACGACGCCGACCGCTACGCTCGCGTCGCAGCTGAGCGAGCTCGGGAGCAGCAGGCGATGCTCGACTACATCGCCGCGCCGGAATGCCGCCTGGAGTTCCTCAGGAGACAGCTCGACGATCCAGCCGCCGGTCCCTGCGGCCGGTGCGACAACTGCACGCAGCGCCGGTGGTCAGACGAGGTGCCGGAGTCAGCTGGCCTGGCTGCGCGCGAGCACCTGCTGAGGCCTGGCACAGAGGTGCAGCCGCGCAAGATGTGGCCGACCGGCATGCGTGATCTTGGCGTCGACGTCGCCGGGAAGATCAGTCCAGAGCTAGCGGCGGAGCCAGGCCGCGCCCTCGGCAGGATTACTGACTTCGGCTGGGGGCCACGCCTGCGGGCCCTGCTGCCCGAGATGCGGGCCGAGGAGACCGCATCTTCGGTCGGCAGCCATGATGAGCCCGTGCCCGAGGATGTGGTGGCAGCCGTCGTGACGGTCCTGGCAGCCTGGCGGTGGGAGCAGCGGCCCGCTGCGGTGCTGAGCGTGCCGTCAGGTACTCGGCCTCAGCTCGTGGACAGCCTCGCCCGCCGGATCGCCGAGATCGGCCGCATGCCGTACCTAGGCCCGCTCGACAGCATCGACGCTAATGGCGGTGCCGCTAACGGCGGCATCGCTCGTCCGGCGCGGCAGTACAACAGCGCTCAACGGCTTCGCGCCGTCTGGGGGACTCTCGCAGTGCCGGAATCGATGCGCCTCCAGCTTGCCAGCCTCAACGGGCCGGTGCTGCTTGTCGACGACCGCATCGAGACCGGGTGGACGATGACGGTTGCCGCGATGCTGCTGCGTGAGGCCGGCGCAGTAGCTGTGCTGCCGCTCGCGCTGGCAACTACCGCGACGTGACGCCGGAGCATCGCCCGCGCTACGCTTTGCCGGTGAGAACTTCGGAGACCCTCCTTCGCCCGTGGCCGCGATGACGCACTAAGTCAGCGCGGCCGCCCCTCATGCGTGTGAGGGGCTTTTTCTTTTCCGGGCGACGACAAGGAACAGGCAGAGCGAAGGGCAACGGCGCCATGAGCGAGCAAGTGGCACAAGCCAGCACGACCGATACGCCGACGGCGACACGGGATGACCAGCTTCCGTTCCGCTACGGCGCCCGGCTTGCTGAGCAGATTGAGCTCTCCTGGCAGGATCGCTGGGACGCGGACCGGATTTTCGACAGCCCCAATCCTGCCGGGGTGCTCAATCAGGGCTTCCAGCGCATGTCGGGGCGCGAGAAGTTCTACGTGCTTGACATGTTCCCGTATGCCAGCGGCACTGGCATCCACGTCGGCCACCCCGAGGGCTACATCGCGACCGACGTCTTC
>Ga0126371_10002960_pt1 | contig 14801 bp, 10 predicted proteins | sample PanSoiMetaPlot_4_FD_110145 | JGI IMG/M metagenome (GOLD analysis project Ga0126371, IMG submission 110145) | Tropical forest soil microbial communities from Panama - MetaG Plot_4 | ecosystem: Environmental > Terrestrial > Soil > Tropical forest > Bulk soil | place: Panama | collected 2016-02-17 | reverse complement strand
CGGGGCCGCGGCCACCAAGTCGGTGATGCTCGGCACGCTGATCCTCGTGACGGCGCGCGTGTTCGTGCCTTACGAGATTCTGCATCCGGCGTGGATGGTCGCCTTCCTCATCCTCACGGCCGTGACCTTCAGCCTGCTCGGCTTCATCATCGGCGTGTGGGCCGGGAGCTTCGAGCAGCTGCAGGTGGTGCCGCTCATGATCCTGACGCCGCTCACCTTCCTCGGCGGCGCCTTCTACTCGATCAGCATGCTGCCGCCGGTGTGGCAGAAGATCACGCTCTTCAATCCGGTGGTGTATTTGATCAGCGGCTTCCGCTGGAGCTTCTACGGAACGGCGGACGTGAACGTGGTGGCGAGCGCGGCTGCGACGCTGGTGTTCCTGGCGCTGTGCGTCGGGGCGGTGGCCTGGATCTTCAGGACGGGCTACAAGCTCAAGAACTGAGGAGCGCGCGCGCCCAACGGCGCCGCGCCGGGGTCAGTGCTTCGCGCCGAGGTCCTCGAAGCGCACGTTTCCGATCCGATACGACTTCCAGTCCCGGTAGTCGAAGTGCCACCACTCGAACTCGTAGACTGCAAAGCCCTGCGCCTCCATGTGCCGGCGCAGCAGGTCGCGCATGCGGCGCTGCCCGGCGGTGCCGCCGGTATAGCTCGGATAAGCCCGTTCGGTAGCCTCGTCGTAGAGGCTCGGCATCGGGATCTCCTGGCCGCTCTTCAGCTCATAGAGCGTGAGGTCCACCGCGCAGCCCCGGTTGTGGCGCGACCCCTCGGCAGGATCGGCGACGTACCTATGCAGATCCGGCGGCATCGCGTCCCAGAAGATCTTCGTCACGTACCACGGGCGGTAGGCGTCGTGCACCAGCAGACCGTAGCCCTCGGCCGCGAGCGAGCGCTGCACGCGCGCCAGCGCCTCCGCCGCCGGCCGCTGCATGAAGGCGCGTGCCTGGCTGTAGAGCGGCGTGCCGAGAAAGTTGCGGGTAGTCGCGTAGCGGATGTCGAGCCTGATCGTCGGGTCGAGGGAGGTCAGCTCGACCAGATCGGGCGGCCGGAACTCGCCACTCTCCGCCGGCGGCGTTGCCGCGAGGGCTCCGGCCAGGAGCTCGACCACGGGCCGCACCGGGGTGACGTGAAAGACGCCATCCGAGATGTTGGTACGATCGGCTGAGATCGCAGGCGCGGCGAGGGCGGCGAGGCACAGCGCGCCCAGCATTGCGACCAGCCGCTTGCCGCTGTGCATGCCCTCAGGCGCCCGGATGGGAATCATGGCGCGTCCGCGTACGTTTTGATCAGATCGTTCAGGAAGTCCCTTCCCACGTACAGCGCGCGTACGCTGCGGCGCTCGTTGAGCCCGTGCACCCCGTTGCCATCAGGGTCGCCCCAGAAGCCCGGCACGCCGTAGACCGGGATGCCGATCGCTTCGAGGTAGATGCCGTCGGTCGCGCCGCTCGACATCGTGGGAACGAGCGGTACGCCGCGAAAGTAGCGCGCGACCAGTTTCTCGGCGGGCGCCATGATTTTCGGGTCGAGCGGCGGCGGCTGGGCGATGGGTCCCCGCGGGTGCTCCGCGGTCACCGTCATGCGCGGGTCGGCGATCGCGGCCACGAGCGCCGCGCGCGTCCCCTCGACGCTTTCGCCGGGGAAGATCCGGCAGTTGACGTTCGCCGTGGCGCGCTGCGGCAGCGCGTTCTCTGCATGCCCGCCGGCGAGCAGCGTCGCGACGCAGGTGGTGCGCAGCATGCTGTGATAGGAGCGATCGCGCGAGACGATGGCTTCGGCCTCGTGGTCGTCGGGGTTCTTCGCGAGCGCGACCATCGCGTGGCCGAGCTCATCGTTGCGCGCCGCGCCGGCTCTGGCGAAGAACGCGCGCGTCGTGTCGGTGAATTTCACCGGGAACTCGTGCTCGCGCACCCCGATGAGCGCGTCGGCGAGCTCGTAGATCGCGTTGTCGCGGATCGGTATCGAGCTGTGGCCACCGGGGTTGGTGGCCTCGACGGTGTAGTTCTGCGCAGCCTTCTCGCCGACCTGCATCGATTCCACCAGCAGCTTTCCGTGCCCGTCGGTGCGGCCGCCGCCGCCTTCATTGAGCGCGAAGGCCGCTGCGATCAGCTCGGGTTTGTTCTTTGCGAGCCAGTCGGCGCCGTTGAAGGCTTCGGTGGTCTCCTCGCCACAGCTGAGCGCCATCTTGATGGTGCGCTTCGGGTGGTAGCCCGCGCGCTTGAAGCGCATGAGCGCATCGACCCAGGTGGCATCCATCCCCTTCATGTCCGACGTGCCGCGCCCGTAGAAGTTGCCGTTCTCCTCGATGAGCGCGAACGGGTCGCGCGTCCAGTCGGCGCGCTTCGCGGCGACTACGTCGAGATGCCCGAGAAGCAGCATCGGTTTCGCGGTCTTCGAGGTTCCCGGGAGCACGGCGACGATGCCGCCCTCCAGCGGGTGATCGGGGACGGAGAACAACGTGATGTCATGGTCGGTGAAGCCGGCCTCGCGCAGGTGTGCGGCAATGCGCCCGGCGAGCAGTGTGCAGCTGCCCTTCGGGTAGCTGGTGTCGGTCTCGACCATCTCCTTATAAAGTGCGCGGAAGGCGACCTGGTCGGGACGCAGGGTGCCCATCGGAGCCTCCACGTCCAGGCCCGCAGCCTGCAGCCTCATCGACAGCCCGAGCGCAGCGCCGAGAGCGGAGAGAATTCGCAGGGACATCAGCTGGGCCTCCTACGGCTGGGGCGGCACGGGGAGCTTCAGCTCCTCGACCAGGGCGCGCACCAGATCCCTGATCGGCAATCCGTCCATGTTGGCGAGCACGGCCACCGCGAAATGCTCCTGCGGGATGATGAAGAGCTCCGTGCTCGTACCGGGCTGGCCGCCGGTGTGCAGCACGAATTTCCCGTGCTCGGGCAGCTCGAATCCGAGGCCGTAGCCGTTCTTGCCGCTCACCGCCGTCGCAGTCCACATCTCCCTCAGGGTGGCCTGTTTCAGCAGTTTCCCGTCGAGGAGCGCCTGCGCGAAGCGCACCAGGTCTTCGGCGGTCGTCACGTAACCGCCGCCCGGAATCTTGTAGCTCGAGTCCATGAGGCTCGCGTTCCTGACCACGCCGTCGATTTTCTGATAGCCGCGGGCGCGGTGCGGAACGATCTCGAGCACGTCATCGACGAAGGTATGGGTCATGCCCGCGGGTTTGAGCACGCGCGCGGCGACGTAGTCCCGGAACGGCTCTCTGGCTGCTCCCTCGATCGCGCATCCGGCGACCGTGTAGCCGTAGGTGCTGTACTGGTATCCGGTTCCCGGACGGAACAACAGCGGATCGGCCGCGAAGATCGCGAAGCCGTCCGCCATCCACTGGTAGTGGCGGGTGTTCTCCATCTCCCCCGGGTTGTAGTGACGGATCCCGGAGGTGTGAGACAGGAGCTCACGCGTCGTGATCGGCCATTGCTTCGGCGGAAACGGCGCGCAGTAGGTCTGCACCGGCGCATCGAGATCCAGCTTTCCCGATTCGACCAGCGTCATGGTCGCAACCGCCGCGATAGGCTTGGCGATGGAGGCGGTGCGGATCAGCGTCTCGGGGGTCGCCGGCACCGAGTTCTCGAGGTCCGCAATACCGAAGGCCCTGGAATACGTGAGCCGGCCCCCGCTCATGACGGCGACCGTGACCGCGGGAATCTGCTCCGCCCGCATGGCATCGTTCACGATCCGGTCGAGCCGCGCGTCAGCCGCTCCCGCCGCCACATCCGGCGCCGCCGACACCGGGCCCGCCGCGAGCAGCAGCAGGAGGAGACTCAGTGATCTCGCGCTCATGTGCGTTACTCTATAGTCATGATCGCACTCAGCGCCAGTGACGTGTTGAGCCTGCTGACGCCCGGCGAGACGGTCGCGCTGGTGGAGGCCGCGGCGCTCGCCACTGCGGAGTCGTCTGACTGGGTCGTGCCGCAGCGGGCGCACGTGAAGTGGGCGCAGGGGACGCTGCTGACGATGCCGGCGATCGGCGCTGGCGCGATGGCGGTGAAGCTCGTCTCGGTGGTTCCGGGCAACGCCGCCCGCAAGGCTCCGGTGACCAACGGACTACTGATCCTCGCAGATGCCGGCACGGGGCTGCCGCTTGCGATCATGGATGCGGCGGCGCTCACGGCCATGCGCACCGGCGCCGTCGGTGCGCTGGGGCTCAAACACCTCACGCCCCCCGGCGCCGCCTCGGTCGGAATCGTCGGCGCCGGCGTACAGGGCGCATGGCAGGCGATCACCGCCTGCGCGGTGAGGCCGATACGCAATGTGTTTACGTTGCGCCGCTCAGCGGGCGCATTCGAGCGCTTCTGTGCCACGCTCGGCGCGCATGCTCCCGCGGTGACGGTCATCGCCTGCGAGACCCCGACCGAGGTGCTCTCGCGCACGGACGTCATCGTGACGGCGACGACCTCGGCCGAGCCGGTGCTGCCTGATGACCCGGCTCTGCTCGGCGGCAAGCACTTCATCGCCATCGGCTCCTATGAGCGTCACATGCGCGAGCTTCCGGATGCGGTCTGCCGGCTTGCCGGCCATCTGGTGCTGGACTCGGAGTGTGCCCGCCACGAAGTGGGCGAGGCCCTCCGCGCGGTGGAGCACGGGGCACTCGGCGCTGCCGACCTTTTCACCATCGGCGAGCTCGCCGCGGGCCGGCGCAGCGTCGATGTCACGCGCACGACCGCCTACAAGTCGGCCGGCATGGCGCTCTACGATCTTTACGTCGCCAAGGCGCTGTACGAGGCGGCGCGGCGAAGGGGTGTCGGACAGGAGGTCACTCTATGACTCGCGTACTCGTCACCGGGGCTTCGGGCGGCATCGGCGCCGCGATCGCGGGCGTGCTGGCCGGGCGCGGCGCCACGATCGTTCTGCACTACGAGTCCAATCGCGCGGCTGCGGAAGCCGCGCTGCGAGCCCTCGAGGGCTCCGGACACGAGCTCGTCAAGGCCGACCTCACCGATCCCGGAGCGATCGAGCGGTTGTGGCGCGACACCGATGCGCGGCATCCGATCGATGCGGTGGTGAACAATGCCGGCATCTACCCCAATCATCCGCCGCTCACGACCGACTACGCGGGATGGATCTCGGCGTGGCAACGCACCCTCGCGATCAATCTCTCCGGTCCCGCCTATCTCTCTTACTTCGCCGCGCGCGCCATGGCGGAGCGCTCCGGCGGCAGAATCGTCAGTGTTTCCTCGCGCGGCGCCTTCCGCGGCGAGCCCATGGCGCCGGCCTATGCCGCGAGCAAGGCCGGCCTCAACGCCTTCAGCCAGTCGATGGCGAAGGCACTCGCGCCGCAGGGCGTGTACGTGTTCGTGGTCGCTCCCGGCTGGGTCGCGACGGCGCGAGTGGCGACGGCGATCGCGGAAAAGGCGGTGCTCGCGGATCAGCCGCTCGGGCGCGTCGCGACACCCGAGGAGGTCGCCCAGGCCGTCACATTCTGCGTGCTCGATGCTCCCGCGAGCATGACGGGCGCCATTCTCGACGTGAATGGAGCCTCGTACCTGCGTAGCTGATTCCGCCGGGAAAAAAGCGCGGTTTTTGCCGACTGCGCCGTCGCTCAGTGGCTGGTCCGCCGGATGAAGTCCGCCACGTTGTCGTGCAGCTGCTTGAGCGAGCTGTCCTTGGCGTAGACCATGTGCCCGGAGTCGTAGAAGCGGTACTCGATGTTGCCGACCAGACTCTGCGGGATCGGCAGGTGCTGCATCTCGTAGACGCCCTGGAAGAAGGGCGTCGCCAGGTCGAAGTACCCGGCGTTCAGCTGCACCTTGAGGTTGGGATCGCGCTTCATCGCATCCGCGAGGTCGGGCATGACATTGGCGGCCTGGCGCGCCGACAGCGGCGCACCCGTCTGGCCCGGCAGCTGGTGGGCGAAGTTCCAGGTGCGGAAGGTCTGGATGCTGGGGTGGAACTCCTGGTTCTGCCCGTAGTGCAGCTCCTTGCGCGCGTAGTCGTTGAAGGCCGCCACGTAGGCCGAGCCGATCGAGGCGGACTGCGGGTCGTAGTCGGCGCGCTGGCTGAGGGGGTCGATGTCGGGACCGGAGAAGCGGGTATCGAGCCGCCCGGTGGTGATGTCGCCGTCGGCCTGCAGGTTCTGGCGGAACTCGCCGCCGTCGATGCGCAGGTCGGCCTTGAGGATGTAATCGACCGGGAGCCCGGTGTACTCGTGGAGCTTGGCGGCGACTGCGCTGCGCTCGCTGCTGCCGAGAGAGGAGCCCGCGGCGAGCGCGCGCGCGTAGTCACCGAGCGCGAACTGCTCGACCTCGGTGAGGAACGCCTCGAGATTCGGATGTGCGCCCGGAAGCTTCTTGTGATACCAGGCCGTGGCCGCGTAGGTGGGCAGCGCCGTCTCGTAGGGCAGATCGATGCCCGGATTGCCGGTCGGGCGATCGGGGCTCAGATCGAAGTTGAGGATCTGCGAGAGCAGGATGAGGCCGTTGAGATCGACCGAGCGCTCGGACGCGAGGTAGCGCGCCACCACGGCCGAGCGCGGCGTGCCGTAGCTCTCGCCGAAGAGGTACTTGGGTGAGTTCCAGCGACCGTACCTGGTGAAGAACTCGGTGATGAACTGCGTGAAGGCGTAGGCGTCGGGATCGACACCGAAGAACTCCTTCTCCTTGTCCTTGCCTGCGATGCGGCTGAAGCCGGTGCCGGGAGCGTCGATGAACACGAGGTCGCTCGCATCGAGCAGGCTGTAGGCATTGTTGATCAGCTGGTATGGCGCGGGCGGCGTGTGCGAGTCGGTCGAGGTCACGATGCGGCGCGGGCCGAAGGCCCCCATGTGCAGCCACAGGGTCGCAGAGCCCGGGCCGCCGTTGTAGAGAAAGGTCACGGGACGCTGCGTGCCGCCGTCCTTCTTGAAGTACGCCACGTAAAACATCGACGCTTCAGCCGTGGGATTCTTCTCCGCGCCTTCGTCGCCGCCGCCCTTGGCGTTCGGGTCGGTCGGCACGTCATCCCAGCCCCGGGGGTGGACGATGAGCGTTCCGGCCACCGCCTCGTAGGCGATCGCATGCCCCTCCACCGTCACCGAGCCGCCGCTCGTGACTGACTCGGACTTGAAGGGCTCGAACCTGTGGCCTTCCGCCTTCTCCGGCTTTTCCGCGCCGCCCTCGGCCTTGCGCTCCTGCGGCGGGTCGGCCGCCACGGCCAGCGTGAAGCCCGCGGCGAGGGCGACGGTGAGCAGCAGACGGGAGGTGAACGGGTGGCGGCTCATGACGCTTCCTCTTGTTCGCACGGCCAAAGGGGAGCGCGAGAGTCTAGCCGAGCGGACCTGGCCTCGCATCACCGTCGCCGAGGTCAGTTACAACAGGTTACTTTGGCGGTGCAGCGGCGATAACGGCGTAAACGCCAGTGAAGCTCATCACCAGCGCCTCGTGACACTTGACGTCGACAGCGACCTCCGCGCGCCCGCGGCCGCTGCGGGCGAGCATGCGTCGCAGCTTCTCGCGCTGTGCGGCGGGCGGTTCGTGGGCGAGCGCGCGAAAGTCCGCGCGCGCCGGCGCGAGGAAGCGCGCCGTCGAGCTTTGCAACACCACCTCGGCCACGAGGGAATCGGCCGCGCACCAGCGCATGACGAGCGTCCAGCCGGCGAGCGCCGCCACCGAGTAGAGGCTCCCCGCGAATCCAGTCCCCTTGTCGTTGAGATTCGCATCGAGCGGGGCGCTCAGCGTCACGGGATCCACGGACTCGACCCTGACACCGAGGGCCCGCGCCGGCGCGATCCGCGCGGTCAGCCAGGCCTGGAGGCTCGCGATATCGGTGAGTTGGGCGTTTGACATTTGCCAGTGGCGTCGCGCAAGCGACGGCCGGGGAGTGTGCGGGACTGCGCGGACCAAGTCGAATTGCGCAGCGCTGCGCCTTGCGTCAGACTCGTCCGACACATAAGAAGATGCGTCGCGGGGAACCATGAGCGCGGCTCTGCCAATCACTACGCTCGACGACGACGCGTGGGAGGATCTCCTCAGTTTCATCGAGGAGCGGCGGGTTATTCCGATCGTCGGACCCGAGCTGCTCATGGTCGCAACCGAGCACGGGCCGCGCCTGTTGTTCGACTGGGCCGCCGAGCGGCTCGCCACCAGGCTCAACGTCAACACCGCCGACCTGCCGCAGCCCTATACGCTCAACGACGTCGTCTGCGTCTTTCTCGCGGCGCGCGGCCGGCGCGAGGAGGCTTACGTCCGCCTGCGCAGCATCATCAAGGATGCGAACGTTGAGCCGCCCGTCGCGATCCGCCATCTCGCGGCGATCACTGACTTCGATCTCTACGTCTCGACCACCGCCGACTCGCTGCTCGAGACCGCGATCAACCAGGCGCGTTTTGCCGGGGCGCCGACCACTGAGGTGCTGTCCTACGCGCCGAACCGGGTGGTGGATCTGCCTTCCGAGCGCGATCGCCTGCAGCGCCCAGTGGTCTATCACCTCTTCGGCAAGCTCGCGGCCGCCCCGACCTACGTGATCTCGGACGAGGACCTGCTGGAATTCATCTGCGCGCTGCAGAGCGAGCACCTGGTGCCCGAGAAACTCTTCCACGAGCTCGAGCACAACCATCTGCTGTTCATCGGCAGCAACTTCACCAACTGGCTGGCGCGCCTCTTCCTGCGCATGGCCAAGCGCCAACGGCTGTCGGATCCGCGCGATGTCGGTGAGGTGCTCGCCGACGATCACTCGAGCCACGATGACCGGCTGGTGTCGTTCCTGCAGCAGGTGAGCGTGCGCACCCGCATCTACGTGGGGGCCGAGCGCTTCGTCGAGGAGCTGCACGGCCGGTGGCAGGCACGGCGCAAGCCCGCGGCGGGCGCGTCGGCTGCTCCCGCGCGCCTTCTGCCGCCGGCGCGCGAGATGCCCGACAACGCGGTGTTCATCAGCTACGCGCGCGAGGATCTGCCGGCGGTGCAGCAGCTCAAGGCCGGGCTCGATGCCGCGGGCGTCACCACCTGGTTCGACATCGACCGGCTCGAGGCCGGCGACGACTACGATCGCAAGATCCGCAGCAACATCGCGCGTTGCTCGTATTTCATCCCAGTCGTATCCGCCACCACCCAGCGCCGCCTCGAGGGCTATTTCCGCCGCGAATGGAGCTATGCGATGGACCGCGCGCGCAACATGGCCGACGGCGCGCTCTTCATCCTGCCGGTGAGCATCGACGCGACCACCGCGGCCGAGGCGCTGGTGCCGGATAAGTTCAAGGCGCTGCACTTCACGCAGCTGCCGGGCGGGGCGGTGCCGGTGGAGTTCGCGGCGCGCCTCGCGGACTTCATGCGGGCGCGCACGCGATGAACGACGTGAGCCAGAAGAGCGCCGCGCCCGCGCCGGCCGCCGCGGTCGACGAGGGCAACCCATGGCTTGGCCTCGCCTCCTTCACCGAGGAGACGCGCGCCTACTTCTTCGGCCGCGAGGAGGAGGTGGCGGAGCTCGCGCGGCGCGTGCAGCGCAAGCTCCTCACGATCCTCTTCGGCCAGTCGGGCCTCGGCAAGACCTCGATCCTGCGCGCGGGACTCGTGCCGCGCCTGCGCGGGCAGGGCTACTGTCCGGTATACGTGCGCATCGACTACGGCCGCGACTCGCCCGAGCCCGCCGAGCAGATCAAGCGCGCCATTCAGGCGAACGCCCGGCACTCGGGGCAGTGGACTCAGGCGGGGGTGGCAATCGAGGGCGAGTCGCTGTGGGAATTTCTCCACCACCGCGACGACGTGCTGCGCGATGAGACCGGCCGCACGCTCATCCCGCTCCTCATCTTCGACCAGTTCGAGGAGCTCTTCACGCTCGCGCAGAGCGATGACTTCGGCCGGGCGCGCGCCGCGCGCTTCGTGGCCGAGCTCGCGGACCTCGTCGAGAACCGGCCGCCGAAGGAGTTCGAGGCGAGGCTCGAGGAGGACGAGTCGGCCGCGGAGCGCTTCGATTTCGCGCGCAGCGACTACCGGGTGCTGATTGCGCTGCGCGAGGATTACCTCGCCCCGCTCGAGGGCCTGAAGCAGGCGATCCCGAGCATCTCGCAGAATCGCCTGCGGCTCGCTCCGATGACCGGCACGCAGGCGCTCGCGGCGGTGATCGAGCCGGGCCGCCAGCTGGTGACGGCCGAGGTGGCCGCGGCGATCGTGCGTTTCGTCGCCGGCGGCGCCGAGCTCTCGAACGCAGTGGTCGAGCCGTCGCTCCTCTCTCTCATCTGCCGCGAGCTGAACGACGCGCGCCTCGCCCAGGGCCGCGGCGAGATCTCCCTCGACCTGCTCGCGGGCTCACACGCCTCGATCCTCAGCAACTTCTACGAGCGTGCGCTCGCGGACCAGCCGCAGGCGGTACGGCGCATCGTCGAGGACGACCTCCTCACCGAGTCCGGGTTTCGCGAGAACGTCGCCGAGGAGCGCCTGGTGAGCCGCTTCACCGAGGCGGGAGCCGCGCCCGGCACGCTCGCGCTGCTCGTCAACCGGCGCCTGCTACGCATCGAGGAGCGCCTCGACGTGCGCCGGGTCGAGCTCACCCACGACGTGCTCTGTGGCGTCGTCAAGGCGAGCCGCGATCGCCGCCAGGAGCGCGAGGCGCGCGAAGCCACCGAGCGCTTGCTCGCCGAGCAGAAGGCGCGCGAGCTCGCGGCGCGGCGCGCCGCCATGCGGGCACGGCAAATCGCCGGCGTGTGCACCGTCCTGGCTATCGGAGCCGTGGCCGCGGCGGTGTTCGCCTGGTTCAGCAGCCAACGGGCGCAGCGCGCCGAGCATCAGGCGCAGGAGACGCGCGCGCTCGCCGAGCAGGCCCGCGGCCAGGCCGAGCACCTGCTCGGCTATCTCTCCGACGACTTCGGCGGCGAGCTCGAGAGCTTCGGGCGGCTGGATGTACTCTCGGAGTTCTCGCAGCGCCAGATCGACTATTTCCACGGCCTCCCCCAGGCGTTGCGGGGAACCGAGACGGTACGCAACGGGGCGCTCGCGCTCGTGCTCCATTCCCGGGCGCTGCGCTCGCTCGGCAAGCTCGATGAGGCGGGCAGCAACGCGGATGAGGCCATGCAGCTCCTCGGCGCCCTGCGTGACGGCGGCGATCACTCCGAGGCCGCGACGGTCGTGCTGGCGCTCGCCGAAGACGCCAAGGCGCGCGTACTCGAGAGCCGCAGCGACCCGGCAGACCTGGCCCAGCACCAGCACGCGGTCTCCTTGCTGCGGCCGCTGATCGACGCGCCCCAGTCCTCCGTCGCAGCCAAACGCGCCTATGTCGCGATTGGGACTCGGATGGGCTTCGAAGAGGGGTCAGCAAGCCATTTTGAGGATGGTATCCGCACCGAGCGCGCGGTGATGGCGGCGGCGGCCGATCTCGGGGCGCGCGATCTGAAGGACCTCGACATGGGAGCCTACTACGCCGAGAGTTGCGGCTGGATGGTGACCGGGCTCGAGAACCTCGGGCGCTACTCGGAAGCACGGCGCGGCAGCGAGGAGTGTCTCAAGGTCGCCGAGGCAGTGCTCGAGCGGCGGCCCGGCTATCGCCTCGCGCTCCATGCCGAGCAGCTCATCACCGGCACGCTGGTCTCGGTCGCGCAGGATGAGCTCAACCCGAAGGAGGCACAGCAGGCCGGCCTGCTCCAGGAGCAGGTATCGGAGACTCTCTTCAAGCTCGATCCCGACAACGTCGTCAGCATCAACAATCTCGCCGTCGCCGAGGGGCAGCTGTGGTATGCCTACTGGTCGGCCGGGCGTCTGCGCGAGGCGATGCCTTACGAGCTCAGACAGCTCGAGCTGGCGCGGCGTGCGACCGCGGGAGGCGCCACGTTCTACCGGAATCTCGGTGGGGTCACCGGCGCGACGATCTACGCTCAGGCGACGCTCGGCGACGACGCGGGCGCCAGGGCTACTCTCGCGGCAATCGAGCCATTTCTGGAAAAGCTTCCTAAGAGTGAGGCCGGTGGCAGCACGCTGGTTGGCCTTCTGCGGGACGCGCACTTGATGCATCAGGCGGCCATGCTGCTGGAACGCGATGATCTTGCCGGCACCCGGCATGTCGCCGGGGAGGCGATCCACGCGCTCGAGGCCTTCACGCCTCAGGGAGATATAGAAAAGACCATGAAGTCGGGCATCCTCCACTTCGCCTACGATCAGCAGGGCGAAGCGGAATATCTGGCGGGCGATCTCTCGGCCGCCGAGCGCTCCGAGACCCGCTCGCTGGAGCTTCACAAGGCGCTCGGTGTGGCAGCGACCGACGATTTGCGCCGGGAAAGCACTATCTCGATGTGGCTTGCCCTGGCTCAGGCGCATCAGGGTCACACGGACGTAGCCGCGAAGACGATCGCACCGGTCGTGAAATTCGAGCGCGCGCTCGCGGTCAAGAATCACGGCGATGCGTGGGTACCGTTCGAGCTCGCCTCGGCACTCTATGTGCAGGCGCTCGCCGACTCGAAGCAGCGCGTGGCGCTGCTTCAGGAGTCGGCCGCGCTCTTCAACGGACTCGCGCCGGAGGTCAAAGCGCTGCACGATGTACGGCGCTGGCACGACTGGGTCATCAAGGCGCAACGCGGTGGCTGAACGCGTCGGTGCGGCTACCGCCCCGGCTTCAGGTACTCGTCGAACCAGCCGACCAGCCGCGTCATGACGTCGACCTGGTCCTCGTGCCTGAAGAAGAAGTGCCCCTCGTCCGGGTAGACGACGAACTCCGTCTTGACGCCCAAGCGTTGCAGGGCGTTCCAGTACTCGTACGACTGAGTAATCGGCACTTCCGCATCGCGGTCGCCCCCCACCATGAGGGTCGGTGTGTGCACGTTCTTGATGAAGGTGATCGGGGAGCTGCGCTCGTAAACCTTGGGATCGTCGTACACCGAGGCGCCGAAGTAGGGGATCATCCAGGTATCGATGTTGTTGGTGCCGTAATAGCTCAGCCAGTCGGAGAGTCCCGCGCCCGACACCGCCGCCTTGAAGCGATTGGTCTGGGTCAGCGCCCACATGGTCATGTAGCCGCCGTAGCTCCAGCCGGCGATGCCGAGACGCGCCGGATCCACCGGCGCGCTCTTCAGCACTGCATCGACCCCGGCGAGAATGTCGCGCAGATCGCCGTAGCCGAAGTCCCTGACGTTCGCCTGGGTGAACGCCTCGCCCTGGCCATAGCTGCCGCGCGGATTCGGCCTGAAGACGTAGTAGCCCTCGCTTGCCAGCACCGCGTCGTAAGACTCGGCGCTCGCCGGGAAGACGGGATAGCTCGCGTGTGCCGGTCCGCCGTGCACCAGCACCACCAGCGGGTAGCGCTTGCCCGGAACCACCACCGGCGGCTCGATGAGCATTCCCTGTACCCTGAAGGAGTCACTCTTCCAATAGATGTTGGTGGCCTTGCCGGTGATCGGGCGAACGGCGGCGTTGATCCGGGTGATCGGCCGCCACCTGCCCGGCGGCCCACTCTCGACCTCGGGCGGCGAGGTCCAGGACTGCCGGATGACCGCCGACATGGCGCCGTTCCTCGAGAGCGAGATGCCGGCGTCGCCCGGGGTGAAGCCGAAGACATTGCTCGCCCAGATCATCTCCGGCCCGCGCCACAGCTCGCGCTGCGATTTCGCACCGACGTCGATCGAGGCGAGCACTTCCTCGCCGGCCGCGAACTCGGTGGCCAACAGCCGCGTCGCCGACCCGTTCCAGGTGATGGTGTGTACGGATGCGGCGAGACCCGGCGTGACGTCGACCGCGTCCCCGCCCGAGGCGGGAATCAGGAAGATGTCGCCTCCGGTGATGGTCTCGTCGCTCATGATGCCGCCGATCCAGGCTATGCGCGTGCCGTCACCCGAGAAGCGTGGCGAGGCGATCTGGAGGCGCGGCTTCGCGAGCGTCGTGATCGCGCCGCTCCCGGCATCACACAGATCGAGCTCGGCGATCCACCAGTTGTCGTCCCCGGAGCCGTGCGCAGCGCTCACCACGAAGCGGCGGCCGTCGGGCGACCAGTCGTACTCGTAGATGTTGAGGTCGGCAGGGCCGAGGAGCCGCGGCTCGCCGCCCGCAGCGGGGATGACGGCGAGGCGCTGCTCGTAGACGGTCGAGGAGAGCACGCCGGCGTCGCGCGCGAGCGGATTCAAGGGCCCGGGAGTCTTCGGCGCGCCCTCGGAGTAGAGGAACGCGATGCGTTTGCCGTCCGGCGAGAAGCGCGGCGTATCGAGCGGGCCGTGCGCGTGGGTGATGATTCTGACGCCCCCGCCGTCGGCCGCGGCGAGCGCGATCTGCGTCTGCTCCTTGTCATCCGTCGTGACGAAGACGACCGATGAGCCATCGGCCGACCAGGCGGCGCCGTGCTCGTCGCACACCGCCCCGGGGCAGGCGGTGAGACGCGTCTCTCCCGACCCGTCCTGCGCGTTCACGAGGTAGAGCGCTTCAGAATCTACGACGGCGCCGCCGCGCTTGCCGCGCACCACGCGGCCGTAAACGAGGCGCTTGCCATCGGGCGACAGCGCAACCTCGTCGATCGCGTGCACGGAGTTGAGAGCATCGAGCGCCCGGCTGATGCCCGGAGACCCGGAGTGGGCGGCCGTCAGCGGCGCGAGGGCAAGCAGCAGGCCAGAGGAGATCGCCAGCCGGCCGCGTGTCAGTCTCATGAGCTCACCCGGATCGTGACGTTCGAGAACCACAGTTCCTTCCAGCGCCTCACCTTGTCTTCCGCGGACAGCGTCCGCGGCGACACCGGCTGCTGCGCTCCGAAGGCGACGCCCTCCACGATATTGGCGTTGACGGCGGCGTAGAGCCGTCCGGCCTCTGGATAGAGCGGGCCGACCAGAACGCCGCAATTTCGGCAGAGGAGCAGCTCCGCCTGACCGCTGCCCTGCGCGTAACGGGTGCAGTCGCGCTCGTCCCGGACGAGGATGAGGAGCG
>Ga0126371_10002959_pt1 | contig 14801 bp, 11 predicted proteins | sample PanSoiMetaPlot_4_FD_110145 | JGI IMG/M metagenome (GOLD analysis project Ga0126371, IMG submission 110145) | Tropical forest soil microbial communities from Panama - MetaG Plot_4 | ecosystem: Environmental > Terrestrial > Soil > Tropical forest > Bulk soil | place: Panama | collected 2016-02-17 | reverse complement strand
GCGATGTCGACCATGCGCTTGAGCGTGCCGGGCCGATAGGTCATCACCAGAATCCGGTCGGCGAGCTGCACCGCCTCGGTGATGTTGTGGGTGATGAGCAGCGTGGTCTGCTTCAACTGTTGCTGGATCTGCAGCACCTTGTCGCCGAGCAGCAGGCGGGTTTGCTCGTCGAGCGCCGCGAACGGCTCGTCCATCAGCAGGATTTTTGGCTGCGACGCGAGCGTGCGCGCCATCGAGACGCGCTGGCGCATGCCGCCGGACAGCTCGGCCGGATACCGGTTTTCGAAACCGTCGAGGCCGACCATCTTGATGAAGTGGCGGGCGCGCTCGTTGCGCTCGCGTTTGGGCCGGCCGGCGATCTCGAGCGGAAAGCCGACGTTCTCGATCACGGTGCGCCACGGGAAGGTGGACTCTTCCTGGAAGACCATGCCGATCGCCGGATGCGGACCGTAGATGCGCTCGCCCGCCACCATGATATGGCCGTCGTAGCCGCCGACGAGGCCGCCGATCAGGTTGAACAGGGTCGACTTGCCGCAGCCAGACGGGCCGATGACGGCGAGGAACTCGCCCGGGGCGACGTCGAACGAGATGTGGTCGACCGCGGTGATCGGGCCCTCGGGCGTGGCGAAGTGTTTCGACACGTCCTCCACGACGAGGATGGGTTTGTCCGCGCGCGCGGCGTCGGCAGGGCGGGGCGAGGTGGCGGCGGAGGTCATGCGCATGGCCTCGCCACCGGTGCGGTGTCATCGCCCGCGAAAGCGGGCGATCCAGTACGCCGTGACCGCGCGGTTGCGACGGAGTGCCCACCACACAGTGCGGCGATTGCTGGATTGCCCGCTTGCGCGGGCAATGACGCCGGGCTTTTTTTCTGAATCAGCGCGTATCCGCGCATTCCCTTCCCTTTTCTTTTCTTCACCCCGTCTGCCGCGTCATCGCACTCGCGACGTTGGGGCCGTAGCCGGGCTTGACGCGCACGTCGACCACCGCGACGCCGCCGGCCTCGACGGCGGCGATCGCCTTGGCGAACACGGGCGCGAGCTCCTCGACCTTGGTGACCGGGCCAAAACCGTGCGCGCCCTGCGCGCGCGCCATCTGGGCGAGGTCGATCTCGGGATCGCCCATGCGCTGGCCGATCCACTTGTTCTCGACCGGCCGGTTGCGCACTTTGGCGACGCGCTCCTGGTGCACCTCGTCGTTATAGAACGAGCGATTGTTGGCCACCACGATCAGCAGGGGAATGCGGTAGTGCACCGCAGTCCACAGCGACGTGCAGCTCATCAGAAAGTCTCCGTCGCCGCACACGCCGACCGCGAGCCGGCCGGACCCTTTGAGCGCCAGCGCGGCGCCGACCGAGATGCCGGGTCCGCCCCCGACCCCGCCGCCGCCGTCGGAGCCGAGATAGTCGAGCGGATGGCGGAAGTGCCACCACCCGCCATGCCAGGAGAGCGAGATGTGGGTGAGCGAGACGGGGCGATCGCCCACCGTTTCGCGCAGGTTGAGGGCGAGATCCTCGACCGCGATCTCGTCGCCCGATCGCTTCGCCTTCTTCGCCGGCTCGACCACGGTCAGCGCCGGCTTCTTGCCCTTGGCGGCATCCTTGGGCAGCGCCTCGACCAGGGCCGCGACGGTGAGATCCGGATCCGCCGGAATGAGCAGGTCGACCGAGGGCAGGCCCTGGTGGTCCATGCTCCAGCCGTTGTGGACATTCTGGTCGAGCGAGACCTGGATCACCTTGGCGCTCGGCCAGCCGCCGGCCGACTTGAGCGTGCCGGCGAGATCGACCCAGTCGAGGCTCATGATTACGTCGGCGTCCTTGATGGCGGCGACGAGCTCGTCGTTGATGAAGGCGGCGGGCGGGCTCACGTGCAGCGGATGATCGGTCGGGAAGGCGGCGCCGACCTTGGTGTTGGTGCCGACCCGGCCGCCGAGACCTTCGGCGAGCGCGACGCGCGTGTTCCAGTCATTCGGGTCGCGCGAGACGCGGCCGGCGAGGATCAGCGGGCGCCTGGCGCCGGCGAGCAGCGCGGCGGCCTTCTGCACCAGCGCGGGCGAGGGGCCGGCGCTCACCTCGGGGATGAAGCGCCGGATGTCGATCGGCGGCAGCGGCTCGTTGAGCTTCGCCTCCTGCATCTCGGCATCCAAATTGATGTAGACCGGGCCCTGCGGCACCGCGTTGGCGAGCCACCAGCCGCGCAGGAGCGCCTCGCGGGCGGCACCCGGCGAGGCCGGCTGGTCGTCCCACTTGGTGTAGGGGCGCACCAGCGCGCCCTGGTCGCGCGCCGTGTGGATCCAGTCGATCCAGGGGCGGCGCTTGACCGCGTCGACCGGGCCGGTGGCGCCGAGGATCATCATCGGCATGCGGTCGCACCAGGCGTTGAAGATCGCCATGGTGCCGTGCATCAGCCCGACATTGGAGTGCACCGCCGCCGCCATGGCGCGGCCGGTGACTTTGGCGTAGCCGTGCGCGATCGCGATTGCGGCTTCCTCGTGCAGGCAGAGCAGCATCTGCGGCGCCGCGTTGCCGAGGTGATTGACCAGGCTGTCGTGCAGCCCGCGGTAGCTCGCGCCGGGATTGAGCGCGATGTAGGGGATGTCGAGGTCGCGCAGCGTCTCGGCGACGACGTCGCTGCCGAAGCCGGGCGCATTGGTTCCGGCCGGATGGGGCCGCTCGATCGCCGCGATCTCGGGATGCGCGGTCGCCGCGTCTGGACTCGACTTCGCCATGGGAGCTTGCTCTCGGGGTTCGGGGAGGAATGTCGGAGCGATTTGAAGCCGATCGGGCGGCCGGACGCAAGGCGGCCGGTCCTTCCGCCTTCGCCCTACTGGCTACGGCGGACAAGTCGAGACGCCCCGCCGAAGCCTTGGCGAAGGCGGGCTCCTCAGGATGACGGGCGCGACGGCGTGACGACGCCGCCCTTGACTTGTGCTCGCGGCTGGCCGGAACTCTTAGGTGCGTGGGAAAACACAGGGGGAGGACGCGTATGCGTGCGATCACCATCGGTGCGCTTGTACTTGCAGTCGTTGCGCTGGGCGGCTGCTCGGGTCCCAAGGGCGACAAAGGCGATGCGGGATCGGCGGGAGTCGCGGGGCCGGCAGGGCCCGCAGGACCGACCGGACCCAAGGGCGACAAGGGTGACAAGGGCGACAAGGGCGATGCCGGACCGGCCGGAGTCGCCGGCACCCTCGGAGCCGTCGGGGCCGTCGGGCCTGCGGGAGCAGCGGGCGTGCCAGGCGCGAAGGGCGACAAGGGCGAGCGGGGCGAGAAAGGCGACAAGGGGGAACGGGGCGACAGAGGCGACAAAGGCGACAAAGGCGACAAGGGCGAGTCCAGCGCCCCGGCCGCGGTGTCGTTCCGCGTCGTGCAGGGGAGCGGCGACAGCGTGACCTGCGAGGCGAACGAGACGCTGGTGTCGCTCGTCTGCAAGGAGGGCAGCCCGAACGGCGAGAAGTGCCCCTCGGCCACCGGCGCGACCGGCCTCTGCGCGCGGAAGTGACGCGGGCCGGTGGGGCGCCGCGCTCGCGATCAGGGGGCCGGTACTGAAATCACTCGGCTTTTCGACCTAGCTTTGTTTTGCACGAGGGCCTCGCCGCGCCCGAACCGCCTCATCGTGGGCGACGCGCAGCGTCGCGTCTCGAACACGCAAGTCGAGGAAGCCCGACTCGCGTGCGATGCCACCTGCGCACGCCATCCGTCGAGACGCGAGGCCTTCGGTCTCGCTTCTCGGGATGAGGCCCTGGTCGTGGTTGGACTGAAATCCTTGGCGTTTTTGACCTAGCTTTGTTTTGCGCACGTGCCCCGATGCGCGTCTGGAGCTAGCCGGCCTTGCCGCGCATGTACGGCTTGATCTTCGCGAGCTGCACCGCGATCCGCCGCTTCGCTTCCATCATGTCACAGGCGTTTTGCAGGCGCAGGAAATAGCCCTCCGAGAGGCCGAAGAACTTGCACAGCCGCAAATCGGTATCGCCGGTAACGTCGCGCGTTCCGTTGACGATCGCGTGGATGCGATTGCCCGGCACCCCGATCGCATGCGCAAGCTGGTTCTGGCTCATACCGATCTCGTCGAGGAATTCTTCCTTCAGGATTTTCCCCGGATGGGGGTTGCGAAGCTGAGCCATGAGACATCCATTGATATGCGGTACGTATCAGATATCACCGCAGCTGGCAAAATTACATCCTTCGACCCGCCTCATGGCGAGGAGCGACGCACAGCGTCGCCTCTCGAACCATGCGGCGGCCCCGCTTGCTCACTCGGCCCATCCTTCGAGACGCGCTCGCTGCGCGAGCGCTTCTCAGGATGACGAGGAGCAAGGTTTTGACAAGGCGTAGGCGGCGCCGTCACCGCCGCCGCGAACGCGCGGATCGCCAGCTTACGTCGCCAGAGCGCACGGCGCTCGTAGCGGTCGAGCCGCCCGAGCTCGCGCAGTGGCCCGGCGGCATGCCGCGGATCGGCGTCGAGCGCGGCGACGAGCGGGAGCTTCGCCTCGCGCACGCGGCGCAGGTCGACCATCGCCTCGGCGGCCTCGCACGCATGCGCATGGCCGTGCGCATCGGCCGGGCGGCCCGTCGCCGATGTCTCGATCGCGCGCGCCAGCGTCTCGACCTCGCGCGACAGAATCGGATCCGCGCGCACCGGCAAGGTCAGGCCGTGCCTGCGTGCGTTGCGCGCGACGGCCGCCTTGCCGGCCGCCGTCTTCGGGCCGGTGCTCTTCTGCGCATTGCGGCGGCTGGCGCGCGCCCGCGCCGTGTCGGTCATGCGGCGGCCTCGGCGGATTGCGGCGCGGCCGGCGCGAGGGGCGGCGCGACCACCGCGAACTCGGCCTCATGCACCTGCTCCGCCGCCTGCACGACGCGGCGCACGTCGGCGCCAAACTGCCGTCGGTAGAAATCGATCTCGCGCACGATCGCGGCCTGGCGCGCCGCGTTCGAGGCGATCATGCGCTCGATGCGCTCGATCTCGCCGACGAGATGGCGCAGCGTCTGCGCCATCACGTGGTCCATGCCGAGCCCGACGGCATCGAGCAGTGCGTCGACCTGCCCGACGGCGGCGAGCTCGCGCGCTGCCCAGCGCTTCGACAGGCTGAAGAAGTCCTGCACGTGCAGCCCCTTGAGCAGCCGCTGCATGCCCTCATCGGCGCACGCCGTCATCATCGCGGCGCGCTGCCGGCGCAGCCGCAGCCGCTCCCAGAAGAGGTCGGCGGATTCGCGCACCCATCCGTGCTCGACCACATCGCGCGGCTTGAGCGCAGCGGAAAACTGCGCCTGCAGCGCCTCATAGGCGGCGCGATCGTCGCCCGGGACGAGCGGCGCGCGACCGAAGCAGGCGGGGTCGACAGGGGGCGGGGAGGCGGCCGGGACGGGCAGGTCGGGGGAGCCGGACATGGGACGGGTTTCCTCTTCTGGATCAATGGATTGTGGCCGGGTCTGAACGCCGTTTGACGCGCCGGGGCGGAAGGGCCGCGGCACGTTTGTTCTTGTTTTGTTCTAGCACGGGGAGGAGCGCTTGGCAAGTCTCGCCAATGTCTTGGCAAGTCGCGGCGGCCGCCGCGGGAGCCCGGTGCAGACGGCCCCGAACCCAAGTTCCATGTGGAAAGGTATCCATTTCCGCGATGTGCGGCGACGGACCCTGTTGCGGAGCTGAATGAGTAGAATGCTACTGTTCGGCCGGGGGGACGTGCGTGCTTATGAAGGGGCATAAGATGTCGCGCACATTATTCGTATCGATTGATTCGTATCGATTGCAGTCGTGGGTCTCTTGGCGGTGCCGCACAGCGCAAGCGCCCAAACCGTCGTTTATGCGTGCCTGAACAGCAACAGCGGCGAAGTGAAGATCGTGCCGCCCGGCACCCAATGCCAAAACAATTGGTCGTCGATCAGCTGGAACTTTACCGGGCCGCAAGGTCCTGCGGGTCCGCAAGGGCCGGCCGGACCCACAGGGCCGCAGGGACCCGCGGGAGCTGCCGGGCCCGCGGGCGCCATCGGACCGATCGGGCCTGCCGGGCCGGCAGGAGCGGCCGGACCCGCCGGTGCAACCGGGGCTATCGGACCCGCAGGACCGGCCGGACTGGTCGGACCTACGGGCGCGATTGGGCCGGTCGGGCCGCAAGGACCGGTGGGCGCGATTGGACCGGTTGGACCGGCCGGGCCGGTCGGACCTGCGGGCGCCATCGGACCGGTCGGACCAGCCGGGCCACAAGGACCCGCGGGCGCGATTGGACCGATCGGGCCTGCCGGACCGCCCGGGGCCACTGGGCCGGTCGGCGCGAGCGGACCGGCGGGACCCGCCGGCGCTCCTGGACCCCAGGGACCGGCCGGACCGCAAGGACTGGCCGGCGACGTCGGCGCGACCGGGCCCGCCGGACCGGCCGGGCCTCCCGGACCGCAGGGACCTGCCGGACCGCCCGGCGCAGGCGTGACGGGAGACACCAACTTCGTGCCCGTGTTCACCTCGCCGACGACATTGGGCGACTCGGTGATCCAGCAGGCACAGCCCGCCGGATGGTCGAACACCGCGGTCGGATTCAACGGCGTGCCGGGCTCGAGTCCGAGCAATACGTCCCCGGTGGGCGTGGACATCCAAGGGACGGTGAGCGAGGGGACCCCGAACGGATTCACGGCGACGCAGTTCTTCGTCGAGGGGACGCTCAAGTCAAGCGGCTTCGCCCAGGCCTATCTGCGCGGCGCGATCATCGATCCGAACTTCGACTTCAGCGGCGGCTACGGCAACTATGCCGAGGGGCTCTTCATCTCGGCGCCGAACCTCACGGCGGGATATGCCAACGTGGTGTCGACCCTGGAGCTCGGGCAACCGGGGCCTGGTGCCGGCGGCACGTCGTGCAGCGCGGCGCTCAACATCGGCCTGCCGAACCAGAGCGGCAACTGTCCGGTCGCGCAGAACCGGGTGTGGTCGATCTACAATGGAAGCCAGTACAACAGCTACTTCGCCGGCAATGTCGGCTTCGGCGTGCCGCTGCCGACCCACCCGATCGACGGGCCCAACGGGTCGTACCTGTCGACCGGGGGCGCGTGGACGAACGGCTCCAGCCGGACGGTGAAGAAGGACATCCGGCCGCTGCCCGCCGACGCGGCGATGCAGACGCTGGCCGCGCTCGAGCCGGTGACCTTCAAGTACAAGATCGGCGACGAGGCGCATGTCGGCTTCATCGCCGAGGACGTGCCCGACCTGGTGGCGACCAAGGATCGCAAGAGCCTGAGCGCCATGGACATCGTCGCCGTGCTCGCCAAGGTCGTCCAGCAGCAGCAGCGCGAGCTCGCGGAGCAGCGCCAGGAGCTCGATGCGCTCAAGGCGCAAGTGCGGCACGCAAATTAGCCAAGCGACCGCACAAAACTGATGTGATGGACTGACGTGATGCCGGGCCCGCCTCCGACCGATCGGAGGCGGGCGCAGGCAAATCCAGGAGGGCGCCCCGGGTTGGATCGCAACATCATCAAGATGCGCCACGCGCCGCGATACGGTTCCGGACGTTGGGCGACGCTGCTCGCAACGGCAGGCGTTGCGGCGCATCGTCGATTTCCCGCAGCACCGGATCATCACGGATGTTCTCGTCAATGGGCGCAGCTGCACGGCGACGACCCGCTACGTGCTCAAGCCCGGCTTCCGGCAATACGCGATGCCGCGATTGACGACGGGCGAGATGGCCTCCTGGGAAAACGCGCGCGTGATATCGTCGTCGTGCACGATCGGCCAGCCGTAACGGGTTGGCTCGAGCGCGTGCGAGACCCGACCTACGCCACCGCGAGCGGCTGGTTCTTTCTGAGAATCCGCGTGAGGGCGGCCTGCTCCTCGGCCACGCGCCGCTCGACGAACCGGCGGTCGTGCTCGGTCAGGCTGCTCTCGAGCAGCCCCTGGTATCGCGCGATGTTCTTCTCATGCGCAGACTTCAGCGCGCTGTCGAAATAGGGCGGCATCGCCGCCGTCCCGGCGGCTTGCTCCCGGTCGCACCGCGCCGTCACGAACAGCGCATGCTCGATCTGCCGCGCCAACGCGGTCACCCGCTCGCGCGTCGGTGACCTGCAGGCGTCGCGCCCGAGCTCCGCCGCGCGTTCCCAGGCCTTGTGCTGCGCCATCGGGCCGGACAGCGCAGCCAGATAGGCGAGCGCGTCATCGAGCGTGGCGAGCGGCGCGCGATCCTTGAGCTTGATCGGCCGCGCGAGGCGCGGACTGACGACGACGGTGTGCTTCCCATGCTCGATCATGACGCAACCCTCGTTTTCTTATGGGCGGCAGCATGCGGGCCTTTGATTAAAGGGTGGTTCAACTTGTAAGCAACCGGAACCCATTCGGTCGGGGCAGTAAATGGGCGATAAGAGCGTGCCCGGCAGTGCGCGAGATCGGTAACGGATTTTTCAGCGGCCGGCCGTGCAGCATCATCCTCTCCCAGCGTCAGATGCGCCGTGCGCGCGGGTCGGCAATGGTTTGTTCACCATGGGCGCGCGGGCGCCTCACATGCTCCCGGGCGTGCGTGTCGGAAAAAAAGCGGTAGGAGCCGCGCGCGTGCGGCAATCCGGCGGCCCTATCGGGTCAGCTCGGCGGCGAGGCATTTTGCCAGCGCGAGCGCGTCCGTCGGCTTGGTGCAGAGAGGGATTGCCGCATAGGTCTCCGGGACCGCGACGCGGTCGTAGCCGGTGGTGAAGACGAACGGCACGCGGCGCGCCGCGAGCGCGTCGGCGACGGCATAGACCTGGTGGCCGTTGAGGTTGATGTCGAGCACCGCGCCGTCGAGAGCGCCGTCGCCCGCGATCTGCGCGAGGGCGTCATGGATCGAGCCGACCGGGCCCACCACCTCGGCGCCGAGCTCCTCCAGGGATCGTGCGAGATCATCGGCGAGCCAATAGTCGTCCTCCACGACGAGCAGGCGGCGGCCTTGCAAAACATCTGTCGGCAATTCGGTCATGCGTTCGACCATAAGTTCAGCTGTGCGTCGGGATCGATTCGGAGATGGGGACCGCAATGACGCAGTAGACGCCAATCGGCCGAAATTCGAGCCGTGTCGCCGCCTTCAGCTGATACGGCAGCGCGCGCTCGATCAGCTCGCGGCCATAGCCTTTGCGGGCGGGCTCGGCCTCAGGCAGCGTGAGCCCCGTCTCCTGCCACTCCAATCTGGCGGTCTCCTGGGGGCCGCTCGCGTCGCGATCCCAGCGCACCGACAATCGGCCGCACGGCTGCGACAGGGCGCCGTATTTGACCGCATTGGTGGTGAGCTCGTGCAATGCGAGGCCGAGCGCCTGCGCCGCGGTAGCGCCGAGCGTCACGCGCGGGCCGGTCATCTCGACTCGTTCCGGCGACAGGCCGGGGCCGAGGTGCGCGGACAGCTCGGATTCGATCAGCGCCCGCAGCTCGATCGCCTCGCGCTCGCCGCGCGAGAGAAGGCTCTGCACGCTCGAGAGGGCCCGCAGCCGGTTTTGGAAATCCTTGCGGAAGTCGTCGAGAGAGACGCCGGCGCGGGCCGTGCGGTTCGCGATCGAGCCGACCACCGCGAGCAGGTTGCGGGTGCGATGCTGTAGCTCGGCGAGCAGCATCTGCTGGCGGTCCTTCAGCCCGCGCAGGTCATGGATGTCCGTGGTGGTGCCGACCCATTCGCTGGTGGCGGGATTGGCCTTGTCGATCGGCTGGGCCCGCGTCTGGTGCCAGCGATATTCGCCGTCCTTCTGCCGCCGCACGCGATGCTCGACATAGTATTTGCCGGCCTGCGCGGCCTCGCGCCAGGCGTTGCGCGTCATCTCGCGATCGTCCGGATGAATGGCGTCGAGCCAGCCCAGTCCGATGCTGGCCTCGCGATCGACTCCCGTGAAATCGATCCATTGCGGACTTGGCCAGGTCCGCTCCCCATTCGCCCGGGTGCGAAACACGAGCTGCGGGATGCTGGTCGCGAGCAGGCGGAAACGCTCCTCCTCCTCGCGCAGATGCTCGTTGGCGGTGTGCTGCTCGGTGCGGTCGCGCGTGATCTTGACGAAGCCCTGTTTCTGCCTGAGCGGCATCATCAGGCCAGAGGCCCAAAATCGCGTGCCATCCTTGCGCTGGTGCCATCGCTCATCGAGCGCGCTGCCGTCGCGTGCCGCCTGCTTGCACTCGAGTGCCGGAATGCCGCCCGTCTGGTCCTCCGGCGTAAAAATCCGATCGGCAGATGATCCGATGATGTCGGCTTCCGGATACCCGAACAGCCGCTCCGCGCCGATGTTCCAGGTCGTGATGGCGCGGTCCGCATCCATCGTGAAGATGGCAAAATCGGTCGCGCTCTCGACGATCAGTCGAAACAGTTCAGCGTCGTTCGGCGGCGCCGGTCGGGTTGACACGGACCAACTCCCGAATGCCGTCCCTCTCACACAAACCAAAGGCGGCGCGGCCATGTTCCGTCCGATGGCCGACATGCGGCGGGCATATTTGTCATCTTGCCGAGCACGCGTGCGCGTCGGCGAAGGTCTGACATCCGACAGAGTTTGCCGGCCGAAGATGTCAGTGAACCCCTGCGGCGCGAACTGGATCGCCCGCGCTGAACCGCGCCGTAGCTCGCGAAGCGGGCGTAGGCGGGTCGGCCCTCGCGCGTTGCGCTACAGCGAGACTTGGACGCGCGACGCCATGCGCCTGAGCTCGGCGAGCAGGCGGTCATGATCGAGCGGCTTCGGCATGAAGCGCAGGCCGGCAAAGATCGCGGGCAGCTGCTCGCGCGAATAGCCCGAGAGGGCGATGATGGGAATGCCGGAATGAAGGAGCTTGCGCGCGATCGGCTCGGAGGTCTCGGATCCGAGGTTGACGTCGAGCAGGGCCGCCTCGCAGCCGGCGTTCTCCTCGAGATGCCGCAAGGCCTCGCGCACCGACGCCGCCGGCCCGAGCACGTCGAATCCGGCCTCGGTCAGCACGGCGGCGATCTCCATCGCGGGCAGCGCTTCGTCTTCGACGACCAGGATCCGTGAGCGCCCGGGCGGGGTCGTCGAGACGCCGGCGGGCGCCGCCGCGGCGGCCGGGCCGAGCGCGGTGCCCGCGTTGTCGACGACCTCGTCGAGCGCGCAGCTCAAAGTCCACACGAGCCCGCTCGCGGCAAATTCCATGCGGGCCTCCGCCTCGAGGCTCATGCGGGCAAAGCCTTCGAGCACCGTCGATCCGAACCCGCGCTTGGTCGGCGCCTGCACGGCCGGGCCCCCATGCTCGGTCCACCCGAGGTGAAACCGCGGCGCTCCGCCGCCGTGCGTTTCAACACGCCAATCCACGGCGACGCGTCCGCTCGCGACCGACAGCGCCCCGTACTTGGCCGCATTGGTGGAAAGCTCGTGCAGGATGATGCCCAGCGTTTGCGCCGCGGCGGCCTTGATCTTCAGGCTCGGCCCGGAGAGCACGATGCGAACGTCGAGAATGTCGGCGAAATGGGCGAGCTGGGTGCGGACCAGCGAGTCGAGCGGCACGTCCTTCCAGCCGCTTTTCACCAGCAGGTCCTGGCTCGCCGCAAGCGCGTGCAGCCGCGCCTCGAAACGCGCGATGAAGTCCTGCGGACTCTTGAACGCGGTCTGCCGCGCAATGGCCTGCACCAGCGAGAGCATGTTCTTCGCCCGGTGATTGACTTCCTGCATCAGCACCTGCTCGCGCTTCTCGGCGCTGCGGATATCCTCGATGTCGGTGCAGGTGCCGAACCAATAGACGATCTTCCCCGTATCGTCGCGCAGCGGCACGCCGCGGGTCTTGAACCAGCGATATTGACCGTCATGGCGGCGGATTCGGTACTCGAGATCGTAGTCGCCGCGGTCCTCGCAGGCGGCGCGCCAGCATTCGAGGGTGCGCGCGCGGTCGTCCGGATGGATCACGCGGTCGAGCCAGTTCAACCCGAGCAGCTCCTGCTCCGGGATGCCGGTGTATTTTCCCCATTGGCTGCTCAGCCAGTCGCTTTGGCCGTCCGGCAGATCGGTCCAGACGAGATTGGGCAGCGCCTCGGCGATCGAGCGCCAGCGCGTTTCGCTCTCGCGCAACGCGGCCTCGGCGCGGTCGCGCTCCTGCGCGCGGCGGGCGATCTTGTCCGACGCGACCGCAAACGCGCCGAGCGCGCTGTCGTATTCGCGCACCCGGCTCGGCACGGCGATGACCTGCTGCTCGGAGCCGATCCGGCCCGCGGCGTCTTCGAGGAGTGCGGCGCCGCTGCTCAGCCGCCCGGCGACGATGCGGGCGAGCGAGAGGCCGAGGATCAAGCCCGCGGCGGCGATTGCGGACACGATGTAAGTTGCTTGGCGAAGCGGGGCCTGGATGCGGCTGCGCGGGATGGCGAGATTGATCGTCCAGCCCGATATATGCGACCGCAACAGGGAGGTGAATGTGGGCATGCCGTCGCGCGACACCGCTTCGATCCAGAAGGCGTGCGGCTCGGCGAGGTGAGCGCGGACCTCCGGGATGGTGGGGGTGCCGATGAGATCGGCGCCGTTTTGCGCCGGTTGCCGCGCGATCAGGATGCCGTTGCGGTCGACGATCGACCCGATGAAGCCGTCCGGTACGTACGCCTCGAGCAGCGCCGAGAGATAGCGCGGCTCGACGCCGGTCGACAGCACGTAGCGGATGCGGCCGTCGATGCGGACCGGGACCTCGATCGAGATCACCGGCCTCTGGTCGATCGTCGCGGGATAGAGATCGGAGACCTGCGGCTCGCCGGTCGCAAGCACGCGCTGCTGCGTCTCCGGATGGGCGCGGGGCGGGATCGCCTCGCCGGGTTTGGCGCGCGTGTTGACCAGCTGGCGTCCGCTGTCGTCCGACAGCAGGATCACCAGGAGGCCGAGCGATTGTGCCGTCTCGGCGGCGCTTCGGCGGAAACCCTCGAAATCTCCGCTGCGCAGGGCCGGCGAGGTGGCGAGCGACTGCAGCACGCGGATGGTGGCCTCGATCCGCCGATCGACCCCCTCGCGCAGGAGATAGAGCCGGCTCTGGAAGTCGGCGCGCTCGTGCTCCACGGCGTCCTGCACGAGGTGCAGCGCGAAAAAGCCGGCGACCAATGCGATCGGCAACACGCAGCAGCAGGCGAGGGCGATCAGATACGACCGGACGGACCAACCCGCATGCTTTCGCTGCTTCGTCGCCATGGTTGCTGCGTGCAGGCGCGCCATGCCGGCGCCTCATCGCCCGTCGCGGCGGCCATGCGCGGCGCGGCCGCGATCTGCCCCAAGGTCACGCGCGAGGGCGTCGGCTTGCCGGCGGGCGACCCGCGAAAAGCTCCTCCCAGTCTCGATCCCGCCCATTCTGTCCCGCCCCCGCGGTCGATGGGTAACCGGCAACGGGATATTCAGTTCCATCCGCGGGACGGGCCGGAGCGGCAGGATCACATCGCATTTGAGGCGGGCGCCCGCGCACCCTCTCCCCGCGCAGTTTCGTGATGGCGATTACGACCAAGCTGTTCCCTAAGTAACACTAAGGAACAGGAGTCCCATGCGATAAACCCGATCACCGACAGAAAGGAGCGATGGTCGCCTCCCGTCGGAACGGAAGGGAGCATTACGATGTTCGTCGTCCTCGTCACACTCGGTGTCCTCGCGGACGCGGACCCTGCCAAAGCAGCATTTAGGCTTACCAATATCCGCGTGAACGCGAACGGTCTTTCGGGAGGAGGAGGAGGAACAACGACAAAGCCAGGCCCGTCTCCAGTGATATGCGGGGGCCGACGCTGCACCCCCTCCCGATGTCCCACTAACGATAACAATGCGGTTCAGTGACAGCGGCGGCGCTGCGCGAAACACGCGTCAATCGAAATTTGCGCAACCGCAGTCCGACCATTGCGTGCGGCGCCGTTTCGCCGGCATTTCCAGATCGGGTCATGAGCGGAAAGCCTCAGACTGAGCATATCGAGTCCGCTTCGCCCCCAAGAGCAGATATGATGCGGACATCCAGGATTGTCCGCTATGTGCCACAAGCTGCCGTCCGCCGATTTCCTCCGAATGGCGCCACACTTGCCTGGGGAGGGCTGATCGCTCCGTGGGCTCGCGGTACACTTCTGCTTCTATCTGGAAGCGCAATCTCGTTAAGATTGCGACCAATGCCGATGCGGCCGCTGGCGGGCGTCATGCACGGCTCATGAGCGGGGGTCGCGGAGATGAAGAAACCACGGAAGTGGCTCGACCGGCCTTCCTTTTGGAAATGGGCCATTCCGCTCGTGCTGGGGCTCGTGGCTTTGGCGATCCTGAATGTGAGCGGCGCCGTTCGCTCAGTCAGATTAGTCGGAGGAGTCAACGCCCTTGTCATTCTAGTGTCTGCCATGGCGTTAGTCCGGCTGGTTCTCATTGTATTGCTTGCCATAGTGTTAGCCCGCCGCTTCCGAGATGTCGGATGGGCAGCGTGGATCGGTCCGACCATTCTGCTTGTCACAATGGTCGGCCTGCCATTTCTCGTCGTCGGCTATACGACCGCAACCGCGACCTACGATAGCGACATCTTGAGGTGGACTCCGGTGGTCAATTGGATTTCCGACTCTGTGAGCCTCGTGCTGGTGATCGTGGCGGGTTCTATGCCGGGGAAGGCCGCGCGCGCTCAAAATATCGAAGTCGCGCACGTATTCGAGTGAGATGCTTGCGGTTCCCTTTAGGCTGCAGGTCCGCTCCGGGTCAGAAGCGGCGGGCCCCGTCGGCCCTTGGCGAGCGGGCTTGTCTGCAATTGTCCCAACAGCGGACATTCGCCGGCGAATGCGTCCACTTCCGCTAAGTGCCGATTGTGTTGAAAAACTCATTTGCGCCTCCGAGCGCGAAAGATTGATTCAAGATCAAGCCCCGACGCGCAACAATGATTCAAGAACCGACCCGCCTGGATTCCTTTATTGCAAATTTT
>Ga0126371_10002957_pt1 | contig 14812 bp, 17 predicted proteins | sample PanSoiMetaPlot_4_FD_110145 | JGI IMG/M metagenome (GOLD analysis project Ga0126371, IMG submission 110145) | Tropical forest soil microbial communities from Panama - MetaG Plot_4 | ecosystem: Environmental > Terrestrial > Soil > Tropical forest > Bulk soil | place: Panama | collected 2016-02-17 | reverse complement strand
GTAATCGGTGAGGATGCGGCGCATGTCGGGATGGCCGGTGAAGATCACGCCATAGAGGTCGTACGCCTCGCGCTCGAACCAGTCCGCGCACGGAAACACCTCGATGATCGAGGGCACCTGCGTGGTCTCGTCGGCTTCGGCGCGCAGCCGGATGCGCGTGTTCAGGGTCGGCGACAAGAGGTGATAGACGACATCGAAACGCTTCTCGCGGCCCGGATAGTCGACCGCGGTGATGTCGATGATGTTGACGAAGCGGCAGGCGGGATCGTCACGCAGATATTTGACGACATCGACGATCCTGGTCGCTTCCACGGTCACCGTGAGCTGATTGAAGGCCAGCGAATGGCCGGTCGCGGCGCCCGGAAGCGCGCCAACGATCGTCTGCCCAAGGGCGTCGAGCCTGCCGTCGTCCATCACTTGAAAAACCTTTTAACGTTCGATCGTCCCGGTGCGCCGGATCTTCTTCTGCAGAAGCAGCACGCCGTAAAGCAGCGCTTCGGCGGTCGGCGGACAGCCAGGGACGTAGATATCGATCGGCACGATGCGATCGCAGCCGCGCACCACCGAATAGGAATAGTGGTAGTAGCCGCCGCCATTGGCACAGGAGCCCATCGAGATCACATAGCGCGGCTCCGGCATCTGGTCGTAGACCTTGCGCAACGCCGGCGCCATCTTGTTGGTCAGCGTGCCCGCGACGATCATCACGTCGGACTGCCGTGGCGAGGCGCGCGGCGCAAATCCGAAGCGCTCGACATCGTAGCGCGGCATCGACACCTGCATCATCTCGACCGCGCAGCAGGCGAGCCCGAAGGTCATCCACATCAAGGAGCCGGTGCGCGCCCAGGTGATCAGGTCATCGGCCGCGGCGACAAAGAAGCCCTTGTCGGAAAGCTCATGATTGACTTCGAGAAAATACGGATCATTGGCGCCGATCGGCCTGCCGGTCGCGGGGTCGAGAATGCCGGTCGCGGCGGGGGCGATGACGGCTCCTGTGGCGGGTTTTGCGGCGGTGGGGCTCAATCCCATTCGAGCGCGCCTTTCTTCCATTCGTAAGCAAACCCGACCGTCAGCACGGCCAGGAACACCACCATCGACCAGAATCCGGTCGCTCCGAGCTTGCCGAACGCCACCGCCCAGGGAAACAAGAACGCCACTTCGAGGTCGAAGATGATGAAAAGGATGGCGACCAGGTAGAAGCGGACGTCGAATTTCATCCGGGCGTCATCGAATGCGTTGAATCCGCACTCATAGGCCGACAGCTTTTCCGGATCGGGCTGCTGGAACGCGACCAGAAACGGCGCGATCAACAGCACCAGCCCGATCGCGGCCGCCACACCGACAAACACCACAAGTGGAAGATAATTCAGCAGAATGCCGTTCATCGGCGCTACCTTTTCCCGCGGGCGGTCGGGGAATCCGCGGATTCGTCGATCTGGAGTTATTCTTGGATTAGCGCAGCGCAATAGGTGGCGCAAGACAACGTATTTTAACGTCATTTGCGGCATGGGAAAACCTCATGCCTGTGTCGATCCTGCATCGGCGAGCCTGCGTCTTTCGCCGGTCAGCCTTGCGGTCGGCCACGGTCTCGCGCCACGGCCAGCATGTGCCAACTGCCGCTTGGGCGGACGGCTTTGGCGATCAGACCGCACAACATGAGATCGGCCGGCGTCCAGCCAATCTGGCCGTTGTTGATCCGTCATCGAATGCGCGACATGAGCGGGCTTTGGCCTGACAGGGTCCGGCTCGGTGTTGAACGAAACCATTTTGGGGAACCCAAGAAACCAATTTGAAACACAACGGGCGTACCGATTTGGCCAACAAGCGGTGCCTTCAGGCACCCTGGAGGCTCACATGAACCATTCCTTTCACTCAGCCGATCGCGCGACCCATTTGAAGATCGTGGCCGTGGCGCTGGTGGCAGGTATCGCGGTAGCGGCATTCGGGATCGCCGCGCGGAGCAATGTGGACTACAGCCAGACCGCCCATGTCATCAAAGCCGGCAAGCCGGTGGTCATGACGAGCTCGGACATTTCGGCGGTCCGCTAGGTTTTTCCAATTCCAAGATGGCAATGGCCGCCCGCGGGCGGCCTTTTTCGTTGTACGGGCTCGCGTTTTGGTGACGTCTCAATTGGGGACCCGCTTGCCCGCCTCGGCCGGCGGGGCCTTGCTCTCGTTTGAGAGCTGGCCATAAGGTTCAGGAAGCAGGGTCCTGCCGATGGCGGCCACAAGAAATTTCGCACCTCTTTCCGAAAGGTGAACCATATCGGTTGTGACCACATCCGACGCGGACGGCCCCAACCGCGTCAGGCACCCCGCTTCATCGCACAATATCTGTCTTGCCGATATGTATTCGATGCCGGCGCCTTTGCTGAAGGACTCCATCATCCTATCGCCCTCCGGCCCCCACATGCCCGCGCTGATTCGCACCGGCAGGTCATGCGAAAACCGGTAATGGTTGATCAACGCATGAGGAAGGGTCCGCTTCCAGACCGGCACCGGTCCCAGCAAGACGATCCGAGGCACTTTGCTCGCCCGTAATTCGCGGATCGTGGCGGCCAGCTTCTCAAGATTCGTCGTCGTGCCCCACATCGCGTGCAACAGGACGACGTCAGGACGCGCGGAGCGGACAAATCCAAAAACTTTGCGGTTATCCGCGTCGCATTGCGTGTTCAGTCCAACCTCCAGGATTGGGGCGCAGCCTGCCAAGGTGAACCTCGCCAGCCGAAATGAACCGAGCCTATCCTCGGCGTCTTTCAGGGCCGGATACAGCGCCGCGGCCGTGGAATCTCCCCAAAGGAAAACAAGAGACCGGTCACCTTGCTCGACGCAGCTCGCATCGAGTGACGCTCCCGCGGTTTCCGAAAAGCAATGATCGGCAAACCCCGGATTGTCCTCGACACGGATGCGCGCGATGTCCTGCAGGACTGGCGGAAATCGAACCGCGAAACCAGATGTGACGATTGCGGCGATACCCATCACGCCAATCGCCGCCAGGCCGGCGGACAGCTTGGGAACCATTTCCGGCCGTTTCCGAAGTGGAATTTCGACGAATCGATAAGTCACCGCTGACAGGATCACAGCCATCGCGACGGCCGCCCAGATCTCCAGAAAATTCGGCACTCCATTCCGCAAGATCGAGAGATAGGACAACAGCGGCCAATGCCAGAGATAGAGCGGATAGCTGATGAGCCCGAACCAGACAAAAAGCCGGCTCGACAGAACGTAGCGGTTCAGCAGCGAATTGGGCGAAGCGATCATCAGGACCGCGCCAATGACGGGCAACAGGGCGTAGGGGGCGGGAAACGGACTGCTATTGTCGAGCGCGAGCGCCGATCCGAAGATGGCCAACAGGCCCGATACGCTCGCGAGGTTCTCCGGTATCGCGAAGCGGCGACTGGAGAGATGGGTACCGGCAAGAATGCCGCCGGCAAGTAGCTCCCATGCGCGTGCGAGGGGCGAATAGAACGCCCAGTCCTTGTGGCCAAAGAGGCCAATGAGACTGACGCCAAAGGATACCGCTGCGAGAACGCCGAACCATGGCGATCGCCTGATCGATCCCGCGATGAGCAACAAGGCTGGCGGCCAGAAGATGTAGAACTGTTCCTCGACACCCAGGGACCAGAGATGCAGCAACGGGTTCTCCGCGACGTCAGGTGCGAAGTAGCCGGCCTGGCTGATTTGGAACAGATTTGCGGCAAAGGCGACACTGGCGGCAACGTTCTCGCCGAGCAGTTGCATCTGGTCGGGCAGAAGGATGAACCATCCCATCGCATAGGTTGCAACGAGGACGACGATAAGGGCCGGAAAAATGCGTCGGACGCGACGCCCATAGAAATTGGTGATCGAGAAGCCGCCAGATTCCATCTCGCGGAGCAGGATGCGCGTGATCAGAAATCCGGAGATGACAAAGAATATGTCGACTCCGATGAATCCTCCCGGAATCAACCAAGGGTGCGCGTGATACGCCACCACAAGAAATATCGAAATTGCCCGTAGCCCGTCGATTTCGGGCCGATAAGGCGTCCCCTGCATAGGCATGGCGGAGTACATACCCGCTTGGCGTTTGCCGTTCTAGATCCGCGCGGATCCGCGCCTCAGCTGTCAGGGGAACAAGTTGAAACCGTACATCACGGCTTTTTGACGCTGCCGCATCCTAGGAGCATGATCCGGAAAAGTGGAAACCGGTTTTCCCTCGCGACAAACGCGGAACGCGTTTGCGCGGAGATCATGCTCAAACAAAGAGCTAGAGCATGATGGCGATTCCGCCTAATCACATCACGCTCTAGCGATGCATTCCGCCGGCGGCCGTCGTTTGGTGCTTGCGTCGCCTCGTTCTGGCGCGCTTTCTCCACGCGAACCGGTCCCACCCCGCATCCGAGTGCGGGGCAGGCTTTGCCGGATCATGCCCTAGGACACGGCGGTGACGACGGCGTCCTCAACTATTCCGTCCACGCCCGCATTTTCGGATGTCGCGCCCGGACCCATCCCGAACTTGCCGAACGCCGCCAATGCGGCTCCGCGGACGGAGTCATGGGTTACGCGCGAGATCCGCTGCTGGTCCAACATATGGTCGAGCGCGAGCAGAATTCCGTCTCGGGCCTGCAGAAAGGTGGGATTGGCCGGGGTCAGCTTCAGGCCGTCGACCACGATCTGCCATCCGAGCCTGTACCCATCCACGTCACTGTCCAGCGCAGCCCGGATTCGGCGGACCATCATCATCAGGACCGCGCACCAAATCTCCCCGACATCATGCTCGTCAGGCAGGCTCGTGGCGGGGTCCCGGGAAAGCGTGGCCACATTTCCATAGGTATGTGGATAATGATCGTCATAGGGCTTCGACCGCAGACCGTTCGGGCTGTTGATCGCCCAGTCGCCGATGACGACTCTCTCCGGCTGACCGCTCCGCGCCCGGTGGTAGTTTTGGATCGTAAGCGCAAAAAAGTCGCTCCAGCCCTCGCCCATTCCATGGCTCTGCGGGGCCTCCAGCGAATGTCCCTGACGCGTGCCGCCGACAAGGCGTGTGGTCAAGCCGTGACAATATTCGTGAAACACGACGTCCGCATCGAAGGCGGTATGACGCTTGGACTGCGTGACGAGACCCATATTCATGACGGGCGGCAGTCCGTCGGCGGCAGTCGACATGTTGGCCGTGCCACTGACCGGGCCGCCATGCGCGCGCGCACGAACGGGATCTCCGGCGGCTCCCGAATGAGTGACGTTCGTTTTCTGAAAATTTCCGGAGGGTTCGTCGAAGCCGAGAATGTACAGGAAGTCGTGCATGTAGTTGCAGTAGTAGAAAATGTTCAGCAGCTTTTGATCGTCTCCATCAGGGTCTTTTGGGTGAAACTCGACGAAGTCGCCGTTCCGTTCGCCAATCAGCGATGTGCTCGAAAAATTGAGTGTCGCAACAGTCGAATTGCCGATGGTCTGGTTCGCGTCCACCCAATCGGCGGGGAAGCCCGCAAGCGGCGTACTTGGCATGATCGGGTAGTCGGTGACAGGCCGCGGCATCTCCACGACCTTGCGGTCCGCCACCCCGGGGCAGAATTCGAAAACGGTCGCGCGCGCCCGCGCCCGATGCATCATGTCCTTCGCGTAGATAATCTCGCCCGGCTTCGCGTCAGCCGAGACGATGATGGCATATTGTTCGAACTGCTCCTCACGCGAGAGCACGACATACCAGCCAAGGCGAACGGCATCCCGCTGATCGAACATGACGAGATGGACCGGCACGGGCTGGGAAAACGGCTTGCTCCCCCGTTTTTCGGCCGCCTCGTCCACAGCGACCCAGTCGAGCACCGTTGGTTGCGTCGGTAATGACGGGAAGCCGGCGATCACCTTTGGCCTGAAGCCGTCAATCGAGAGCGGCTGCTCCGTAAAAACTCCGCCGAACTCGTCCTTGAACTGGCCTGGGCTAGCCGAAGCGAGATGCCTTGCGGCCGCTTCGACCGCCTCCTCGGCCCGCAGGGTCGGCGCCGTATTGATCTCCTTGTCGAGCACGACACTCTCGCCAAGCACATCCGCATCCTGGCCTTGCGGTGCAAAGCGCACCGTATTCCCGGTCCGGAAAAGTGGAATGCCTCGGTAGAATTGCTGGAAGTGAACGATCTGCGCGGCCGAACTGGTCCGTTGCGGAACGGGATCCGGGATGAAATCGGAGCCGTCTGAACTGCGTGACGCCCCGAACCCCACGCTGCGGGTCCGTTCGCTGCGGAGCAAAGTCAATGCCCTGCCGACGAGCGATCCCGTGTCGTGGCCCGCTTCAGAAGCCGCACCCGAAGCCGCAGGCGCCGAGAAGGCCCTGACCATGTCGGCCTTTGCGTCGAGCCGCAGGCGGCGCGGCCCGGACGCACCGGGAGCGGCGGACGGGCCCTTCGCAAAAGATGCAGGCGCCGTGCTAAAATTTCCAGTGTCGATCTCGCGCGAAGCCATGCGCTTTCCTTCTCAGGCTCGGTTTATTGGTGTCTACGAAAACTGTGGCGGCACCGAATCGGCCGGGGGAGGAGCGGGACTTACAGTCCGGCCCGCAACATCGCACTACACGTCAGGTAAATGCCGCTACACGATTTCATGATGCCGCATGCAGACACAATGGTAGATCGAAATGGTAGATCGAATGACGAATGAAGTTATTTGTCCGACGACAAATTTATAAAATTGCCGCCGACGTTACGTCACAAGGTTGGCGATGTATGACGAATGATCAACCACAGCGCGATCAGCCCCAGGATGACGTGTCATCGCGTTTTCGAATCGATGCGATATCGACCGTCGCGATTGTGTCACTGGGCGCGCGTAGCTCGATTACCGATGACTGAAGTCAGGCTCGTCAACTCATCTTCAATGCGCGTGCGAACGCTTACGGCGATGAGCAGGTTTGGCTTGCTTCCCGGCGTAAAATGGATTGACCACGCACTGGGCCGCTCGGCCGGACGCTGACGCCTGACACTGAGGGATCGATGTATATCTGCACTCGAAATAATAGTGCACCATGTCGTCGTAGATCTGAAGGCAAACCGGGTAGTTTGGATCGTAAGTTTGAGCCTGCGCGGGCGCGGCGCCGTAGACCGCCCCGATCGCCAGAATCACCAAAGCCAGAATACGCATCAGAACCTCCGCCCGATCGTCGTCGAAAATCATCCTCCAGACTTATCAGGAAACCTTTCGCTTTCAAGGATTCCAAGCGCGCCGGCGCGGGCATCTCGGGATGGTGATCTTGCGGCTATAGAGCGGCGGCCGCCGGCCCCGCGCTATGGGCGGCTTGCCACTCGGCTCCTCACCCGCGCGCATAAAACAACGCCCGCCGACAGGTGCCGGCGGGCGCTTATTTGCATCATGCGGCTTTGCAACTATGCGACGAGTTCCTCGGCACGCGCTGCACGCGCCGCGAACCGCTCATACGCTTCTTGTAGAGGATCACGCACGTCGACGAAATACGACGCTCCGATCCCGAGCAAGGCGCGCAAGTGCGCTCGCCCTGTACTTAGGTTCGGCGCGACCATTGGAATTGGCGAACGGGGATCGTTCGGGTAAAGGCGCTCGTACTCGAAGAAGTTGGTGAACAGATCGAGATTTCCACCACCCTTGGTCTCGGCAGCGGCCCCCTCGGCCCAGATCACTTCATGCGTGTTGAGCACGATCTGGAAATATTCGAGGGTTTCCGTGTCCTGCGACACGGCCGGCGCGATGGTCGTCCCGTTTACGAGATCCCTCGCCTCCATGAGGAAGCCGTCGACAAAAAGGGCGTGTCCAGGCGAGAGATAAAGATCGGTGTGAGGCGCGTGATCGTCAATGGCGAAGCGCGAGATGCGGATCGGCATGACGCTCTTGTGCCAGGAAGCTCCGCTCCGCCTGAAGGTGTTGCGGCCGATCCATTTGATCGCCAGATCCTCGCCGCGCATCGTTTTGACGAGATCGCCGATTTTAAGATCCTCAATCGGTATCTCGCCGCGCGGAGTCAGGATGCGCGTACCTTTGAGTAGGCAGTGACCGTGACCGCCACCACCGCCACCACCCCATCCTCCTCCTCCATGTCTCGCTTTCGAGCTCGACGGCAACGCTACGGATGCGAGCGTTGCGACCGCAGCCACCTTGGCAGCGAACTTGGCGGACGAACCTACGAAGTGACGGCGCGCGGGGAGGCGGGCGTTGGTTATTAGATACAGACACTGCGACCTCCCTGGGCTTTATTACTAAACCTGAGGGTGATCCGAATCCGCGTAGCGTCAACGGGCTCCGCGAGTCTTCTTGCGGAGTACTCCTTCGGAGGCCGTGACGGAGCATGTTCGCTGCATATGGCTGTGCGCTTAGAGCGATAACAATGCAAATTGAGAAGCGCATGCGGCGCTTGAGTTCGTGGATCGGCGTAACCTTCCGACGAGTAGAGCATGATCCGGAAAAGCATGCCCTCGGGCTTGACCCGATGGGTGGAAACCGGTTTTCCCTCGCGACAAACGCGGAACGCGTTTGCGCGGCCATCATGCTCAAACAAAGAGCTAGAGCATGATGATGATTCCACCTGATCACATCATGCTCTTGAGCGTTTTAGAGCGAAAGCGTGCCCGCACTGGATGCGAGGTGTGTACTGGTGTGTACTGGTTCGCGCGAAGAAAAAAAGAAACAGATTAAAGCCTCCGTTTCGATTCAATCGAAACGGAGGCTTTAATCATATCGAGCGCAAGCGTCTGAAAGCGAAGACTCAAGCCGGCGCTGGTATCGGTCGTCGCTATGGACTTACCGCGCCGCCGACGCGTTCAAGCCATCGATGATCATCGGCGCCGTTGCTTCGGAATCCCGATGCAAGTTGTCGTGCCATCGGTTTCGCGCGCAGCAACGCCGCAGGGCCGCGCCGCGACGATGACCGTCGACAGCCCGTCCGCCCCCTGGCGGGACAGCCCGGTTGGCGAGAATGGCGTGTTGTCCGAGAGGCCCGGCGACACCCTCGATTCCGCGGCCGGAGCTTCCTGGTTCGAGGCGTTTGGCGAGGATCCAGCGTTCGGCGCGGCAGGTGCGGCTCCGCCGGCGGCGTCGGTCCGGGCAGGCGCGGTACCGGTCGTGTAACTTCCATAGCTACCGCCACCAATGGCGCCTCCGCGGGAGGTCGCGTTTGGAAGTCCCGGCGTGTTGGTGCCATTTCCCAGCGAACCGCTACCGAGTGCATTCAGATTGGGGTTTCCGGTTCCAGCCGCTCCGTTGCCTGCCGGATTGCTCGTGCCCGGCGCGCCACCTCCAACAGCGCCGGCGGGGGCACCTCCGCCCACGCGTCCACCCGGCGGTCCGGCGCCTACGGAAGCACTGCCGACGCCGGCTGCCCCGACGCCGCCGCCAAGCATTGCACCGCCGCGGCCACCACCGCCCGCGAATGCAAACCCCATCGGCACCACGGTTAGAAGCAGGACAAATGCCAGACCTCGCGGGCTGCGAACAATCATGAGGAGATCCTTTCCGATCGATGCGTGAAGATGATGTCGGTGGCAGCTTCACTGACTGCGTTGATCCGGATCAAAAGATTTTCCAGGCGCTGATCCCCGGCGACAACAAGTCCGTCGTCATAATACAGCAGAGATAGCCTGTGTCACGCACCGCGGCGCCGAGAGACTCAAGGAATCGACGGATGGCTTGAACGGATTGCAGAGGCGTTGATGGACGCAATTTGATCGTGCGCGCTGAACGACGATCGATCGGTCCCCGGCCCGATCTAACGCGCGATTTTAGGCGCGCCGCAGCACTCGCTACGCACCGCGCACGCGCATTTTCCCAGACATCGAAGCAGGAGTGATTGCTGAGGCAGGTTTTATTTTCCGCGATGTGGCGAATCTCACATTGAGCGATAGCATCAGGACGTACTTTTCCGGACGCGATTGAAGGCTCCAGCTGATTATTTCAAGGGAGCATGCCATGAAGAAAGTCATACTTATTACGATCGCAGTTGCTTCTCTTTTGGTGTGATGCCGATTGCCGAGTAACAAGGTTGGGGGACGGAATTGGGGGACCTTTCCGCTCTCTCGACCCATCCATGTGGCGGAGTTTGAGCCGCTCGCCTCGCCAATGTGCCAAGTTTGCAAACTCGCACCCATCAACGTCGCAGACCGCGATCGCGTGCGGCTGATCACGCACGGTGGCCATCGCTGGTCACCCGCGATGGAGCGGGTGAAAGAGTCGTTCTCGCAATTATCGCCGATCAGGTGGTCAGCGACCTGTCTCCGCATTCGTTCTGCGCGTTGGCTTGGTGCCTCTCTCCGCGCATCGCACCCCGGGAAACTACGGGTCACGATATGATTTACCATCGACTATCTATCGACGATGATGGGACCAAACATGTAGGAGGCGTATGATGAAATCACCAGTCGTAAAGCGCTCGATCGTGGTCGGTGGTCACAAGACGAGCGTCAGCCTCGAAGAGGCGTTCTGGAGCGGCATGAAGGAGATTTCCGGAGCACGCAGCATGACGCTGTCCGAGCTGGTTGGCGAGATCGATGCCAATCGTCACCAGGGCAATCTGTCATCTGCGATCCGTCTGTTCGTGCTCGACCACTTTAAAAGCCGCTCCGAGGGGTCTGGCGAGCCCAGGGCGCGCGCCAATCGCGCTCAAGATCTGGCAGAGTCGCCCCTTGAGACAAGGTAGTTGAAACGGCAATCGTGGTGCGACCGCGGCTCGCAAGGCCGGCGGCTGAATCGCGCCGCGAATGCACAAGGCTGCGCCGGCTGAACGTCCTCCGGGCTGATGCCGTGCCATGGCTACAGCCATTTGCGCCATATCGCTACGGCAAAAATCAGCAGCACCACCACAAGCAACCAACCTGTCAGACCGGCTTCGATAACATTCATGGTTGCTCCCTCGATTCGGCTGCCGCTCAGCATGACCCGGGTTCTGCCTGATCAATCGCCGGTCAGAGTGAATCGATAAGGGTTTCCTTTCGCCATCGGCTGTGGATACGGCAAAGAACGCTAAGCCGCCAGGGCGATAAAATGCGACTTGCATTCTGCGTCTGGCCAAACCGACATTGGCACGCATTGACTTAAGACAAAAACACGAGATTGTCGCGCCTTGCGTCACGGAGCCGGTTTGCATGTCGGGTTGTAGCAGCCATTACAGATTGAGATTGCGCCTATACTATCACATACCCACCCGGCGCCTTTGCACCTCGAGCAAACGCCAAGCAGGGCGGGCTTCGGCTTCGGCTTATTGTCGCCGAGCATCCGCATTCTGATTTCGACGTAATTATAGATCAGACTTGTCATCTCGGACCTTCGTCTTTGCAAGTCAGAGAACCGCACCGTCACTTGCGGCGACGGAAGTCGATTTCTCCGGCGTAAACTTGCCTTCGTCCATGTTCGCCGTTGCGGAGCGCGGTGGGCCGCCGTGATGCTCGCTCGGAAATTTGAGTTCATCAGCGAAGCGATGCGGCCATTGCGGCGCGTCTTACTCTTCTAAGACACGCGACGCAGCGCGATTTTAACTCTCTCAAATTCACCACGGCTTGATAAATCGGTCGTCCGCTGATTGTTCCAATTGGCCGGCAGTCTAGGCCGCCGCGCGGGCCATGATTTCTCTCCAAGAGATTTGTGTGTGAACAGCAGCTGGCTCGAAGCGAGCCAGCTGCTCACCCGCGTTTGATGCCTGAGATTCGTTTTTCTCTCTGTGAGAGAAATCACGGGCGCCCGACGGTGGCAGTCAGCCTTGTTGTGCTTGATGGCGTGCTCAATGGATGACTAGCCCGAAATGATCAAGCGACGGCAGTTGAGTTGCGGCGCGAGTTCGCCGCTGCAAGGCGAAGATCGTGACGTATGACGTTGGTTTCAGGAGGAAAGGAACGACAGATCGCGCTCGCCATCGTGGTGCGCGTCGCGGCCGCCGGAAACGCCCAGCGGCCGCGGTACGTTTCACATCGGCACGACCTTCATCGGCGGACCGTACGCCGGCATAGGGTAGTAACCAGGGGTACCCGGATTGCCGGGGTTACCGGAGTTACCGCCGATGGCGGCACTGATAGCGTCATCAACCGCCTTTGTGATGTACTTGCCGAGGTCGGAGACCCCGCCACACACGGTCTCTACTTCCGTGTCGGTCAGTCCACGCATTTCACTCATGAATTTCCTCCTTTGCATGTGAACAACATCTGGCTCAGAGCGAGCCAGTGCCTCACTCGTGTTTGATGTCGGAGGATAATTTTTCCATCTGTGAGAGCAGTTACAGTCGCAGTCGGCCGTAATATGTCTTACAGCGGCACAACCATGAGTCGATCGCTTCCCTCGTCAGACGTGGCGATAGGCTCGAGGGCGCCAAACCGCCCTGCCCGCTCTAGACTTTGCTACCAGCCAAAACAACGTAGGCGCCAATCGCAAACCAAAACGCATAGTCGCTTATGATCGGAATGCTGGCGAAAATTCCGACAATTGAGACGATGACTAGAGCCAGCGAAAGGATAAAGATAAAGTTCATACGCACTTCCTGTTGGTCGGCGAATCTCGCGATCGGTTGCGGACCCGGGCCTACTTGTGTCTCATGTTACAAATGTGCCCAAATACTATTTGAGGAGCAGCGATCCGCCGAAGCCTGGCACAGTGGTCGCGAGGCAACTTGACTGCTGGTTGCGGATGAGGAGCGCAGGCGGGAGCGGAGAATGACGCGCAGTGCCGGTCCTATGGGCACGGGCCCGGCTCCATTTGCAACTTTCTGTTGCACCAAATGCTATGCTGGGTTGTAGCTTTCGGCTTGTAACAAGTCAGCCTTTTCCGGCCGTGCAATGGATGACGCGCTCTCGGGCTGCGACGATCGGGGAACGGCTTCTTTTAACGCGCCCGTGGCATCTTGATGCCGAGCGCCCGCTCGGCGGCAGACATGACCGTCGACTGCGGGCTCGTCTGGCAGAAATCCTTCACTGTCTTGGCGGCTTCTGCGAATTGGTAGAGGTCGATGACAGTGTTGCGCACGCTCGCATTGTAGTAGCCGCTCAACCACATCGTGATGCCGGCAAAGTCCTGGAAGCCGAGCTTCGTCAGCTCGCGGCAGGTCATCTTGCTCATGTCGACAACCATTTTGTCCTCGGCTGCCGCGGGCGCGCCCAGCCACAATAAGATCGCGATACCGACCAGCAATGTGCGCATGCTTTCCCTCGGCGTTTGTGCGCATCGGGCAGGACACCGGATGCTCCGCACGCGCAGGGGTGTGGGCGCGCGCGGCATTGATAGCCTTGATCTGAATCAAGGGATGGCCCCTTAAGGGCTCCCACGGCCGACACGCCGGACGTCGACACCTGCACAACCGATGCCTATTTGGATGACAAAGGCGATCAGCTCGTGCTCGATCAAGGGCAGCTCAAGGGCGTAGCGAAGATCGTTCGTGACCGAGGAGCGCCGATCCATGGCTACCAAGCACGACCTGAAACGCATGATGGAGGAAGTTGGCGAGCTGGAATTGCCGGATGGCGCCCATTGGGCGCTTGTTCATGAACGCCTCGGGCTCGAATACGGCGACGCTTTCGATATCATCGGCGAAGACCCTGCGTTCTTTGGCGCCGTCGAGCAGGATGTGCGCGGGATGACCGAATTTTTTAGATGGTACTGGGCTTGGTTCTTTTCTTAGGATCAGCATGGTCGCCGAGATGATGGGGCATTCGCAATATGATGAATCTGTTGATTTCGTTGCTTGTATTCGCATTGATATTTAGCGGCGCCCTGGCCGGGATGGCCGTTCGGCCGTTTTTGTTGGAACATCACCTGCACTCGGACTCCAAGGACGTCGTAAAGCTGACCGCGGGCCTGGTCGGCACGCTGACTGCACTCGTATTGGGTCTGTTGATCGCATCCGCAAAAACCACGTTCGACCAGAAAACGAACCAAGTCAGGCAGCTGACCGCAACGGTCATCCTTCTAGACGATCTCGCCACGCAATACGGGCCTGAAGCGACCTCTCTGCGAAAGCTCCTGAGGCAGAGCATACCACCGATGGCTGATCGCATTTGGCACGAACAAGCGAACCCGGCCGGGAAACGCGGCGGCTTCGAGTCCAGTGTGGAGGCGTGGGCATTCTATAACGAGCTCGAACGATTATCGCCGACCAACGATACGCAACGTTCGCTACGGTCTCGCGCTATTGCGGCGTTTACGGAAGGCGCGCAGATGCGACTGCAGTTGTTCACGCAGGCCGGCAGTTCTATTCCGACGCCGTTTCTGGTCATTATGGTATTTTGGCTGAGTGCGATCTTTGTCAGCGCCACGCTGTATGCACGGGCGAATCTGGTGGTCACGATCTCGCTGTTTGTATGCGCGCTATCGTTTGCCGGCGCGATCTTTCTGGTTTTGGAGCTGGATGATCCCTTCACGGGACTCATGGGGATTTCAAGTGCGATATTGCGGAGTGCGCTTTCGCCGCTGAACTCGTAATGCCCTTGGAGGTGAGGATTTTGGGTTCCCTAGACCGCTTCCATCTCAAGAGCCCACGATCGGCCGAAAATGCATAGGCGGGCATGGCATTTTTTCGCAAACTTTTTGCAAGGCGTCTCGGATGCGTTTGCTCGCGCGGCGGTTCGAAAGGGTGGAGTTGATCGGTTATCCAAACCAAGGGAGAACGACCATGAAACTCGCGACCTTAGCACTAGCCTTTGCATTTGCGCTCTCAAGCACGTATGCACTTGCAACGACAAATCATCATAAGCACAAGTCGGGCACCAGAACCTACTACTCAGGGCAATCGAACTACAATCGGTATTCTGGAAGCTACGGCCGGTACAATGGCAGCTATGGTGGTGGTCGGTACTACGGCAACCCGAACGATAGAGGCGGATTGGTTGGCGGCGGGGACCCCGGTACC
>Ga0126371_10002956_pt1 | contig 14812 bp, 15 predicted proteins | sample PanSoiMetaPlot_4_FD_110145 | JGI IMG/M metagenome (GOLD analysis project Ga0126371, IMG submission 110145) | Tropical forest soil microbial communities from Panama - MetaG Plot_4 | ecosystem: Environmental > Terrestrial > Soil > Tropical forest > Bulk soil | place: Panama | collected 2016-02-17 | reverse complement strand
GAGAAGAGATTTATGCCAACCAGTATGACGACTTAGAACATTTGCGTGCGAACATCGAAGGCTTCATCGAGCAGTATTACAATCGGCAACGCTTGCACTCGGCTTTGGGTTACCGTTCTCCAGTGGATCGCCTACCAATCCGACGAGTCTGAGAGTGCGGAAGTTTATATCGCGCCGTTTCGCGAAAGTGGCAAGTGGCAGATCTCCACGGCTGGAGGGAGTGACCCTCTCTGGCGAAGCGATAGCAAGGAAATCTTCTATCTAAGCCTCAATGGATCTCTTATGGCAGGCCAGTCGGAGTGGAAAACGGCAATTGAGGTTGGGTGCGCCAAGGCTGCTCTTTCGATTAAACACCTCTTTCTATGATGTCACGCCTGGGGGACAGAGGTTCATGCTGGGTACGGTTGGCGGTCAACGCTCAGATGCGATCACGTTAGTCGCAAATTGGACGGCAGACTTGAAGTAACCGCATGAATAAGCAAATTAGCGACCGACGTTCAATACACCAATTACCAGAAGCTTCTAGCTCGCAGCTCGGCACAATCTCAGATACTTCAATGCCCGGGAGAGGTTTTTTACTAATCATAATGCGAGATCGGGAAACACTACGAGAAGGCTGTGTTCCACTTAGGTACTGTTAGAACTCCCAGTTGCCGGGGCTCAACTTGTACTGCACGCTCACCTGTGAGGCTGCGTATAAACCAGTTTGGCATTCGTGTTAAGCCCATATGTGACCTGCCTGTTAGACAAACACATGAAAGACCACAAAGCAGTACTCTCAGCACTCAGGGCGTTACTTGTTTTGGCGCTTGCAACACCTTCTACTTACTCACAAGAAAAGGCTAATCCCGGCGGAGTTCACGTTCACCTGGTTATTACCGATATGGCCCTCCAGGAAGATAAGACCCCGCCTCGTCTTCAGCGCGAGGACGTGAAGGCCAAACAAGGCAAGAGTTCTCTTCCAGTGACACAAGTAATTCCTGCTGAAGGCGAAAACGCTGCGCTCCAGTTGATGATTTTGATCGACGACACGCTCAATACATCGACTGTAGGGAACAATCTTAATGATCTCAAGGAATTCATCAGCGCTCAGCCGGCGTCGACGGTTATCGGCGTGGGCTACATGACGAATGCGGGCGTCAACATCACGCAGAATTTCACCGCTGATCACGATTCAGCCGTCAAGGCCATCCGCCTGCCCAGAGGTTCTTTGTCGACAATGGACAGCCCATACCTTTCATTAATCAACCTGGTCAAGGGATGGCCACAGCAGAAGGTGCGGCGCGAAGTGCTGATGGTTACCGATGGAATCGACCGGCTGCGTGGTGAAAAGCCTCAGCCTTCGCGTCTAGGACCGCACTTCGGTCCGATCTACCACAGTATGCCGAACATCAGCATCGACGCGAACTCGGCCAGCGAGGCCAGCCAACGCTACAACGTAATTGTCTCCTCGCTCTATTCACCAGGTGTTGGGCGTGCCGGTCGAAGCTCGTGGGATCTGCAACTTGGGTTGTCGGGACTCACGAAAATCGCAGATGAAACCGGTGGAGAGTGTTTTTCTTTGGGAACTTCAGCGTTAGTCAGTTTCAAGCCCTATTTGGAACGACTGCAGAAGATCCTCAACAATCAGTACTACGTAGTTTTCCAGGCTGTACCCAAGAAAAAGGCTGGATTTCAGCGTATCAACATCCAGACGGAAGTTCCCACTTCTGAGCTCTTGGCACCTGACAACGTGTGGGTTCCCGCTGCGGGAAAGTAAACAGCTTTTGTAGAAAATTGCGTCCTTCTGCTCCCCCGCTGTACAGACTGAAAACGCTCAGTTCAATTGAAGGAGGTCATCCTCAATGGGAGACAATACCCGCGTTCACGCAAATCCTGGAAGAAGACACTTTCTCAGGACTGCTCTTTCAAGTGCAGTTGTCGGATTTGTAGCCCGGACTGGAATCGAGCTATCAGCGCCGGCGAAGCTCAGCGCCCAAACGAATCTGAGTCCCGATGCTGCTCTACAGGCATTGGTAACGGGCAACCAGCGTTTTGCCGGAAATCAGCTGACGTCGATCGAACACGACCTCAACGTCCTAAAAGAGCGGACGGTAGACAAGCAAGAACCGTTTGCAGCAGTGCTTTCCTGTGCCGATTCTCGCGTGCCCGTCGAACTGATTTTTGACCAGACGATCGGGCACATCTTTGTCACACGCGTCGCCGGCAATATTGTGACACCTGAGATCATTGCGAGCCTCGAATATGGCGTTGCCGTCCTTGGAGTCAAAGTTCTTCTCGTGCTGGGCCACAGTAGCTGTGGAGCGGTGAAGGCGGCGATCAAGGCGGACGGTGTCCCCGGACAAATCAGCACGTTGTACGCGCCTCTTCGCCGGGCAGTGGAACAGTCCAGCGGGAACTTCGACAAAGCCATTGAAGCCAACGCGAAGATTCAGGCCGAACTGCTGCGCACTTCGTCAACCGTCATTCGCGATGCCGTCAAGAGTTCCAAATTGGAGGTAAGGGCGGCAGTCTACGACCTCGCAACCGGCAAAGTCGCTTTGAGCTGAACACCGAGGAGTTCCGTCTTGGGAAGCGCGCGAATTCCGTTGTCAGGCGTAAAGCAAATCGGCAGCACAATAATCCTACTGGCAGTATTGTGCGGTTGCGGACTTGTTGGTACTGTCACGGCGCAGCAACAACCGCCCCCGGAGGATCCCGAGGATGAGAAGCAGGTTGGGCTCTGGCTCGACCAGGGTATTTCTGCTGGTCTCTCAGCCAACAAGTCTCTGGAAGTTGAATTCCATGAGCGCTTCGACGAAGGCGCTTCGAACTTCTTCGAGTATTTTGTCCAAGGCGGCGTGGCTTTTCGTTTGCGGCCGTGGCTCACAGTGCTTCCGAGTTATCGCTATCAACGTTTTCCGGCAAATCCCACAATTGCTTACGAAAACCGGTTGCTGCTGAACACTACGCTGAGCACCTCAAGAGGAGCTTGGCGGCCTATCCTGCGCACACTGGTCGAAGGACGCTTTCCTGATAGTCGAATAGCGTCGGCACGACTTCGATTTCGGCCAGGCGTCGAATACACTTTGCCGCTGCGTATGACTCGGCGTCCCGCGCTCGTCGCGAACGACGAGTTCTTTATCGTTCCCGGCACTAACAGCTTCGCCGCCGGAGGCAGCTTTACGCAAAATCGCTTTCAGATCGGAGTTCGTCTACCGCTGGCAGATTCGTATTCCATCCGGCCTTATTACATGCTGCAATCGGTGAATCTGCCCGCTGGTTGGGAAAACAACGAGATTATTGGAATCTCGATGGGCTTCAAGTTTCGCGGTAGGACCAAGTGAGAACACTCCGGCGTACCTACCGCAGCACTCGGTTCCGAACTGTAATTCATCCTCGCTGTCATTTGTGGCAGTGTGCCAGGCAACCGGTGTTTTATGTAATGGTGGGCTAACGCAATCGAAAGGACCTCGGGAGGATGTCGAGATGTTCCAAGGCGGCTTTAGCTTTGCCAACTTCTTCGTAGACGCACTAACGCTGTTCGCATTTGTAGTCTGGTTTTGGCTGCTCATAACGGTTTGCGGTGATCTGTTCCGACGGGATGACGTCTCCGGTTGGAGTAAAGCCCTTTGGGTAATAGTACTATTGCTGGCTCCGTATATCGGAGTCTTTGCCTACATGATCTCCCAAGGTCAATCCATGGCTGCGCGCAATGCTGCGCGAGTTCAGCAGGCGCGCGAGGAGTTGCGAAGCGTGGTGGGCTTCAGCGTAGCAGACGAAATTGAGAAGCTCGATCGACTCAAAAGCTCGGGATCGATCACGAACGACGAATTCACTCTTCTTCGAGCCAAGCTGGTTCATTAAGAACCGATCCCTGTAGCAACTAAATGGACCTTGTGGGAATTTTTGTTGCGTTGAGTTGATTGGTCTCTGCAAGGTGACGAATGGACTGACATGTCGCATTTCAGAATTGTTTTCACTGTCGTTTCGGCGATCGTGTTGTTCTTATACGGACTGGAGGCGTTCAGCCATGAAATTCAGTCGGTCGGAGGAGCAACCTTAAGAAATTTACTTGCCCGCCTTACTCAGAATCGTTGGCGAGCTGTGTTGTTGGGTGCGGCGGCGACCGCAATTGTTCAATCCAGCAGTGCCATAACAGCGTTGACTGTGGCCTTGGTAGATGCGGGGACGATGTCGTTTCGGTCGAGCCTCGGAGTTCTGCTCGGGGCGAATATAGGTACAACATCGACGGCCTGGCTTGTTTCTCTCAAACTCACGTCTATTGGACCGTTCTTTATCGTCTTTGGCACCTTGCTGGGTGCACTTCCCATCCGCTTCAAGATGCTCGGTAAAGCGGCCTTTTATTTCGGGTTCATCTTTTTCAGCCTTGACCTTGTCAGTTTCACTTTGAAACCTCTTGCGCAGAATCCGGTGTTTGCGGAAGTACTCAGCCGATCCAGCAGCCCGCTGATGGGGGCCATGGCTGGGATGCTTATCACGGCGCTTGTACAGTCGAGCAGCATCACCACCGGTCTTTGCATTCTTCTGGTCCAACAGAACATCATGACTGCAACGGCAGCGATTCCGATCGTGATCGGTGCCAACATTGGGACAACTGCTACCGCACTTGTAGCCAGCATGAAGATGCAAAGAACCGCGCGACGCGTTGCGCTGGCGAATCTCTGCTTCAACGCATTTGGGGTTGTTCTCTTTCTTCCTTTTTTGGGGCGATTCGCGTCGTGGGTTGTGGTATTTGCTGGGGCGCCCGGAATGGCTGTGGCATGGGCACAATTGATCTTCAATGTCGTGATGGCGCTAGCAGTGATGGCAGTTTTGCGCCTCTTTCAAAGGCGTCTTGAACGTTTCGATGCGACTGAAACGTTTGCTGCGGCGGCTGGAGGTTAGAACTACTGCAAACTAACGTTGCTGTAAATAAGAGTCCATTGTCCGTGCAGATGGCTCAACGCGCAACACCAATGAAGACAGTTACCGGTGCGTACCAGGAATGCCAGAGCAAGAATTTACGTCACTGACAGAACTGTCAGCTTGTAGCGGCAGTTTCGATCGGCAAGACTAAAGCGATGAATGAGAGCTGTGCTTCGAGGAGAACTGTTTGCCAGTCCGTGCTTGGGTATGGCAGATCAGAAGTCGGCACCTGAAAAGCGCCGCCTGACAGCTTCGAGTGGTGAGCAGTCAGTCGGCAGGGACCAAAGATGTCATTCAGCGCACTGATAGTCGAAGATCACGAACACCTTCGTCGACTCTTAAGGATTACGCTGCAAGGCAAAACTCAGTGTACAGTCGTAGGTGAAGCTTCGGACGGAGTGCAAGCTGTTCAGCGGGCGGAGGAACTTCGGCCGGATTTGATTCTGCTGGATCTTGCACTTCCGAAATTGAATGGCATGGAAGCGGGCAAACAAATTCGTAAAGTCTCCCCCAGTTCCAAAATCATATTCCTCAGTCAAGACTCCGAGCCCGAAGGTGTACGAGGAGCCTTCCGCATAGGAGCGTTTGGTTATTTACTGAAGTCTGATGCAGCAGAGCTCCCGATTGCCGTCGAAGCGGTTCTCCAAGGCGTGCAGTTTGTTAGTCGCCGTCTCAGAGACCATCGTCAGCAGCTTGGGACTCACCGCCACAACCTCAGCCAGATTAAGGAAGCGGTTTATCGCATGGTCTGGCCAGGTAAGCAATGAAGTGCAGTCCAACGTTCAGGCGCCGCGTCTTGGTTTACAGCATTTCACATAGCTTGCGACTTCCATCTCCCTAGAGCTGCCCGACCTAATGTCGCTGTATTGAGGTCCGTTACAGTAGTGCATCGCCAGATCCAGTTTCGTCGGGCGCGGCTGTAATTTTTCGCAGTTCCGTATGAGTTCCTGCTTATCTAGAGTTTTCTTCTGCGCCACGCGCATGAAAAGGTGTGCTTCAGGAGTTGCCATCGAAGGCATCGATGAAAAATATTAGGAGATAAAGCAATGAATTCAGGATAGAAAGCAGGAAGAAGTCTCTGGTCTCTAAATCTTGTGATTGCGGTGTTCCTGGCACTTCCAAGCACTGGAGTGGCGCAAGTCAAAACTACTAGCGGCCTACACAGGGAAAGGCCAGAAAGACAGTATCGGTTGAACGCGGCACAGTGCAGTCGGTGTCCGGAAACGATCTGTTTGTGCAGATGGAAGATGGTTCAATCCGGCAACTCGCAAACGCTCCCGAAAGTGCGCGTATAACGTTGATGGTCAGCAGCTCGGCATTCATGACCTGAAGCCTGGAATGCACCTCCAGCGCACCATCCCTACAACCACTACACCGCAAACGGTTACGACAGTCCAGTCGGTCACAGGAAAAGTATGGCACGTGACCCCGCCCGAAGTCCGTCATCCTCACGTTGGAAGATGGCACAAATCAGCAATTCACAGTACCCGCAGGACAGAAATTTACGATCAATGGACAACAGACGGACGTTTGGGGACTGAAGAAAGGAATGCGTGTTTCCGCAACTAAAGTCACCGAAGTACCGGAACGGGTGGTCAATCAGCAAAGAAGGTTGACCGGGACGATGCCGCCTCCGCCACCCCCCGTGCCGGCCGATCAGCCAATTCTTGTTGCCGTATTAGCGGTTCCGGGTCTCGCCGGTGGCAGAGTCAACCGCGACAACTTCGACAACCCCGGTTCAGCCAACGTCGTTGCCCAAAAGCGGAAGTCCAGTTCCGTTGATTGGAATCCTGGATTGTTGTTCTCTACCTCAGGGGTTTGTCTCCGATGGCGTCGGCGGTCGTGTGATGCTCCCAAAGTGTCCACCTCACGATAAACGTCGGTGACAGAGAGTCGATGCACTCGTGGTTTTCATGGTCTCTTCATGGTCCCACATTGGAACAGTTCCCCGCGGCAAACTTGGAACCAGGCATTTGGCTCCGACTAAGTCATTGAAAACACGTGTATGCCCCTCCCCTCAACGTCAGCCGCTGCCGCCTAAGGCCGAAGACCCGCCTCTTTTTCCTTGGAAATCAGCGGATAGTCAGCTGAGAGACCGCTCGGGCCCACTGGCGGCGCTCGCAACCGCAGAAAGATTAAGTCGCAGCTGAACGCACAAGCTCTGCGGGTTCAGCTAAACCTGGCCTGCTCGCCGCCGAAAGCTCTGAGTGAAGAGACGATCTGGTGAACGGAGGACTACTTTGTTACGGCTCTTTGTCAGAAAGCCGGCGTGTTGCCACGCTCGCAATAAGCGGCTTGTACTGAATCGGGTGATGTTGGCTGCGTCTGCAAGTTCCTCGTTGGTAATGTCGAGCTCTGTGCCTTCTTCTATGGGATTGCCAATATCATGTGCTAATTCGAGAACCACGTGAGCGAGTCTCTGCGGCGCAGAATGGGAAACCTGGAGCAGATGGCTTTGGATATACCACTCCAAATATTCGGATGCTGTCACTAAAGCATTTTCCAGAAAACGCGGATAGCGCCACGCAAGATTACGGATGCGACTACGAGTCCAAACCAGGAGTTCACCGTCTCTTATCGCTTCTGTGCTTAAGAGATAAGCGGCGGGAAGGTGGAGAAGCGCCATGCCACCGAAGACTTCTCCGGGTAATATCGAATGCAGAAGCACGCGCCGACCATCCTTCGTGAATGTGAAGTATCGTGCGCGACCGCTCAATACCATGATTAGCTGATCAGCTGGCTCTCCTTCTGTGCTCAAGAGGGCGCCTCGCCGACACTTGCGTTTTTCGGCGGCGGCAATGAAGAGATTGACCTCCGCTTTTGTTAAGCCTTCGAACAGCGTCGGACGTAGTTGGTTAAAAATCAGCGACGCTGCGCCAATCTGTGACTCGGCGATCGCAGCAACTTCCGAATTGGCAGTGTTCACCATACGACGGCGTCCAGATTGAGGTTATTTGGAATTGCTGGAGAGTTGGCACTGTGAGAACTGACAGAATTCCATCGAGCAAATCATACAGCGACGCTCATCCAGAAGATATCCGTGCGACTCGAGAGGAAAGTGGCTCGGTGATCCGGCCTGATCCTGAACTGGTTGAAGTCGTAGCGAGAGTCTTACCGGAATGATCGCGCGTGAAAATATTCGCCGGTTTCGACGTCAAGCTCAGCTAACGCAACATGGCAGGCATGGCTGTACGGATCTCTTTGCAACCCCTTCTGCAGAGCCGCTTCGGCAGCTACGACGTGTGTGAGCTTTGGTAACCCTACTTGACCGCCTGGTGAAGGTCGTCAGGGAATCGATGCATCGCGTGTTGAAATTCGCAAGGAGAAGGAGAAGGTGAAGGCCGCAAAGACAGTCCTGTATTGGGTGCCCGGTGGCGGTAGCTTCTCAGCTGAAACACGACTGCAATCGAAAAGGCGTCTCTCGCTGCGACTTCACCGAAGAGGAAGTAGCGAGGTACAACAATCGCCTTTTTTTTTGCCCGTGTAAAGCAGCAACGTGCGCAAGCCTGAAAGGCTCCGTGCTAGCCGTTGGTGACTTCGGCAAATGGCAAGCCGCCGGCCATGTGCAACGGAAGGCCAAACACGCAAGAGGCGAACCTGGTGGTCCGCTTTCAAGGGCACCGAACCTCTCTAACGAGTACCGGCGGTGAAATTCGGGGAGAGGAAGCTGTGAAGAAATTGGGCGAGAGTGACTCGATAATGTTATTGCACGAATCTTGAATGCCCGTAGACTGCAGGTGTGATGAATGATTCGAAGGCTCCTTCTCCGCGATTAGCATCCATTGACCGTCGCCAGTTGGTGTTGCGCGCCGTAGATGTCGAGAGACTCATCGAAGAGGACCAGTGCGCGTTCTATTTGGGAACTGGTGGGACGATTAGACGTCAGTGTTTATCAGGCGCAGATTGAAGCCGTCGAGGGCCACGCAGGCCGCGACCATACGGACCCGCAATTGTTGATCAGCCTTTGGCGGTATGCCTACAGTCGGGGCATCAGCTGCGCCCGCGAAGTGGCACGACAGTGCGAGTTCGAACCAGGCTTTCAATGGCTCTGCGGCCGGAACGCAATCAGCCACCGAACGCTGTCCGGTTTTCGCTCGGAGAACAAGGCAGCGTTGGACGATTTGTTTGTGCAGGTGCTGGGCATGCTGAGCGCCGCAGGCCTGATCACGCTGGAACGGGTGACTCTGGATGGCAGGAAGATCAAGGCCAACGCAGGCGGCAACACGTTCCGGCGCAAAAAAAAACTCCAGGCACATCTGGAACTGGAGCGCGAGCAAGTGCGAATCCTAAACGCGGAAGGGGAGCAGGAGGAGAGCACAACTAAGCGACAGGCCGCAGCTCGACGCCGAGTGGCACGACAACGGGGGAGTCGGTTGGAAGCGGTCGTACGTGAAGTGGAGCGCCTGCAGGAAGAGAAGAAGCACGATCGCAAAGACTTCGTGGCACGCGCATCGAGCACGGACCCGGAGGCACACGTGATGAGAAACGGGGAGGGCGGCACGGTGCCGAGCGACAACGTGCAACTGCTCACGGACACTACTCATGGCATGGTGGTGAATGTGGAAGCGACTACCGACGCCATCGATTACCGTCAGCTCAAACCGGCTCTGGAACGGTGCACAACCAATTTAGGACAGATACCGAGGCAAGTCGTGGCCGATGGAGATTACACGAACCATGCGTCGGTGACAGGGGCTGCAGATTACGGCGTGGACTTCTACGGATCGTGGCAGGATAGCTGGAAACCGGGGGAACGCGACGCGTGCGGCCGCAGCGGCGAGTTCCTGGCCAGCGCTTTTCCTTATGATCCGAAACGGGACTGCTTTACCTGTCCTGCCGGACAAGTCCTCACTCGTCGAGTACGCATGAACCGTGGCCACGGAATCATTACGCATGTCTATCATGCGGGAAAGACAGTTTGTGCCAAGTGTCCGTTGCACAGCCAATGCGCTCCAGCCAGTGCGAAACTGGGATGGAGGCGATCGGTGACACGCATCGGAGAGCCTGCAGCAACCACGGCATTCAAGACCAAAATGGCCACCGAAGAGGCACAGCAGATCTACGCACAACGCTCCCAGATTGCCGAGTTTCCACACGCCTGGATCAAGGAGTGCGGACTGCGACAGTTCCGCTGTCGAAGTCTCTTACAGGTGAGTATGGAAGCAACTTGGGCGTGCCTCAGCGATAACATGGCCCGCTGGTTCAGCATACGACGTAAGTTCAAGATGAAACCGCGCACGCTTAGTACCTGTGAATCGTTGAACCTGGATAGAGGCACACCCTACGCTCTAATCCGTTCCGATCTGATACCAGCAAACTGATGCTACGAGAAACATGAAGTTACGACAGAAATGCTATTTCTTCACAGCTTCCAGACGGGACGTTTCCTAGAGTGGGAAGGCAGAGTATATTCTGTCTATCGTGTTTTCCAGCAGAGTGCGTAGTTTGAAGACCGGCGGGCGTGCGACAGCTGGCCGTGCGTTTTCCTAACTCTGCGAATCTCTAGTAGTGGGAAAAGTCTGGTTTAACCGCTGCGCTTCTTCGCGCTGGAGAGATTCTTCCTGCGCCTGGGCCCGTTTCTCAGATTGTTCTTTCATGCCGGCACGTTTTTCTCTGCTTTTTCGGAGGGTTTCCGCGAATTTACCTTCAGGTGGGGCTTTGGGCGTTTCGTTTGCCATGCTGCATGATGGCACACTCAGCGTGCGAAAGCGATAGCAACCCTCGATTGGGAGTATGATCGAGGTACATCGCACATCTCCGCCGCGCATTCGGGTGACGGTCTTCTGCGACGTTTGCGGAAACCGTGCAGTGGACCCCGGACCTGACTCTACCACCGCACTTCAGTTCACAATCGAACGAGTGATGCGCATCTCTCTGGAGGCAAGCAAACAGCTTACGGTCACTGGATCTGGTGGAATAACTGCCTCACAACACTGTAAAAGCTTTTGAATCGTAAGGAGACGATATGAAAGAGGACAAGCCGAGATGTGAAACCTGCACTTACGACAGCAGGTGCGATCCCGTAACCCCCGAGAGCAGGTGTTTGTACTGCGGGAACTATGCCCTGCCAAAGACGCCGACCAAGGTGGCGCAACCGCAAAAATGACATTCCCAGATTGGTCATGCACACACATGGCTGGAATCGAGTGGCTCTATGGCGTCCCAGGGCTGTAAGTGCGGGCATCTAAAGCGCGATCACAACATCGTGAAGTTCAGCAATTACGGCTCCTGCAAGATCTGCCTGTGCAACTCCTACCAGGTGGTCGAAGCAAAAAGTAGTTGCGCCACTTCCAGCGGCGAAAGATCCGGAGCAAGATTAGGGCGAACCCGTTATTCCATGCGGGGGTATTGATGCTTCCACGTCACAGAAAAGCGATCTCAGACATGAAGTCGGCTCAGAAGAGACTAAAGGACGCGCGGAATAAACACGCCAAGGCACGCCAGGCGCTGGCGAAGGTGCAGAAGGAAATCGCCGCCGCCAAGGCCCGCCTTGCCGCTGCACAGGAACTCCTGGAGTCGTAAGGCCGGCTTCAACGCTGGGGAACCAATGCCGACCGCAGTACGCCGGATCGCCTTTGCGTTAGATAGTGATCTGCGCTTCTCGGGCGATTCTTGCTACCGCCTCGCCGAAGGTTTCTCCCTTTGGCGTCGTCTTCGACGGGGAAAGTTTCAGGGCTTGTTGGCGGGCACGATATTCGTCATTCAAACGCGCCAGACGTCTCTTAGCAGCTTCGGCGTTGGCCTTCATCCGCTCGATCGTTGCCTGGGAGTGTTGACTTGGATTTTTCATCAGATTTCACCGCGTGGCCTGGACACAGAAATAACCGCATCAGACAGATCGAAGCATTGCGATTAAGCGCAGCCTTTATCTTCGATGAATCAACGTCGGGTGAGTTAAGGTCCGGGCCACAGCGATTTGCGGCTCCGGTGCACATAGATAAGATGTCAAGCGCATCCATGGAGTTGCAAACATAATGAGCTATGCAATTTGTTGGTTGACCCGACGCTATCCGTGGAATTGGAATAAGGTCTTGATTGATTAGCTTCTTGCATGTGTTGTGGAGTAGCATCTCATCGAGGCTCAGAAAGGTAGGCTATGGCACGAGGAACAGTGAAGTGGTTTAACGATCAGAAAGGTTTCGGATTCATCAGCCCGGATGACGGCGGTAAGGATCTGTTTGTGCATCAATCCGCCATTCAAGCGAGCGGCTTCAGGTCACTGAAGGAAGGCGACCACGTGGAATACGAGTCCCAGCAAGGACAAAAAGGTCCGCAGGCAGTGAACGTTCGTCCAGCGTAGTCGTTCGGGATTACAGCTTTCAGAGTGTCCCAAAATGGAATCGGCAAATCCCTAGTGATCCCCTGTTCTACTCTTGAGGCTTTGCGCGAAACGGCGCTAACCTTCTCTGTCCATTGGAATTACGACGAAATTCCGGGCTCCCTGTTAGCACCCTCAAGCTCACGGGCTTTTTGAATTTTAGGAGCCCACGTTCTTGACTTCAGTGGGAGCCCCGGATTCATTCGGGGGAGGGGCTTTCAAGCCTCGCAAACGCGCGCATTCATCTTTTTGTTTGCGGCTTTAGCCGCGGGATTTTACGTCGGGAAGGCCCGGGGCTAAAGCCCAAAATTTATTGTGCGATCGCTCCTTTGCAACGCTGAAGCATGGCCCCACGCATAAATGCATGGGCTCCCACCCAAAAAACCCAAGCGATTCCCACGCATCCGGGCGAAGCCCGTACACAGGGTGGGCTCCCCCGGATTCATCCGGGATCTGCGGTTAAAGTCATAGATTCTGTATGCCTTGTCACCTTTTTTGTGGCAGTCGTTCCAAAAGTATCAGGGATTCCCCAGGGAATTTTTCATCCCAAAATGGAACCACCGCCAGACGAGAACCCAGGATTGTACGTGATCCACAGAGGTTTCAGCTGGCCGAATAAAGGCTCTATCGATCAGAGAATCTCAATAACTCCGCTTAGAAGTATGAAGAATGGAAGATCCGACAGGTCGTCTCCCAGAAAGCTTGCGCGACCTCTACTGAATTGGTGCGGCGTATTGCTTCCGGTAATGCGCCCGCAAAAATGTCGGATATTTCGCATTAAGAATCCGTATCGTTATCTTGTGTAACTTACCGCGATGAAGATTCTCGGTTGGATGGTACCCGAGCACATACTGGCTTCTGAGTTCCCGGCTGATCGCAGCGGCTGCCCCGGCAATGTTGTCGCTATAGCCTAAAGAAACTGTTCGCCCGCCAGACGCTTCGGTGATCCCACTTAGTAGGTGATTTCCTAATTTTTCCTCGATGGTCCGAAACACAGGCAAAGCCTCAACTGGACGAATGGCATAAACCAAAACGTCTGATTCCTGTACCAGATCCCTTATCTCTCGATTGTTGAATCGGCTCGCGTTTTCTCCTCCATCGGAAATAATCAGAATGACCTTTCGTTGATGACGCGCTGACTTCAGTTTGCTTAATGCAAGATAGATTGAATCGAGCAGAGCGGTATGACCAGAGGGTTCTATTGCTGCAAGCTTAGCCTGGATTCGGCCGACGTTCCGGCTTGAGTCCGCCAACACTATTGGAACGTTGGAAACACCGATCGCAAAATACTCATCATCGGGATTTGCATTCTCGAAGAATCGGCCCAGGGCATCTCGTTCAACTGACATCCGGTTCACCATACTGGTGCTTACGTCCAAAACGAGAGCCACCGACAGGGGTTCGTCTTCCACAGAGAAGAACCGGATTTGTTGCTGCCGTCCAGCGTCCAACAGCTCAAAACTGTCCTTGTGAAGATTGACGACGGGACGATTTGACGCGTCTGTAACCGTGACTGGCACTAGCACAAGGTTTACCTCGACGCTGATCGGTTTTGTCCGAAGTTTCCCGTTCGGGCTGTCAGTTGAAGCCGGAACTTGCCCAGTCAATGTCCCCGGTAGATTGGACTCTACTTGCCTGATCGCGTCCAGATGGATCTCCCCGACGGATCGGCCGAGTACAGTCATGTCCGCGGCCAGAGGAATTGCGAGACACGCTGACAGACAATGCACGCAAAGAAGGAAGCTATGCCGGCCGAGTCCGATCATAAGTGCTCCAACATCGGGGGAGCAAAGGATCTGAACGAGAGCAGCGGAAGAACGAAGAGCGGGAAACTCTGCTGAGAAAGCTTCCCGCCGAACCTGAGTTACTGCTGGTTCAACTCATCAATGATGGCCAAAGTTAAAGTTAACCCCCGCTGAGTAACGGAAGTTGTTCTGATTGGCGTTAGCCTGGGTAAAGAAATTCCCGAAGCGGGTTAACAGGTAATCGAGCTGCGCTGGCCGAATCGAGACCATGTGATTGATTGGAATATCGACTCCACCTCCGAACATCACGGCCCAGCCATTGTTTGAAGGTGAGCTTTTGACACCGACGCAGCCTCCAGCAATCGGTTGGCAGATTGTCTGGAAGGCGCTGCCGTAAACATTGCTGTGTGCCGCGCCGACCAAAACTTCCGTTAAGATCTCCGCGTGCTGGCTGCGAAATTTGGCTTGCGGACCGAAAAGATAGGTAAACAAATTGCCTGACACGGTGCCATGTGCCCCCGAAGGAATTGTTGGATTGGGAGCGATAGTGAACGTATCCGTAAAGCTTCCGTAACCCTGTAAGTCCATCTTTACGCCAAGGACGTGGGTGAAGTTGTAAACGAATTGTCCACCGCCACCATTCAAACTCTTGTTGTTCGTGTTCGCCTGGGCCGGGGCAAAGTGCATGTAGGAGTAGTCGAGAGCGAGCTCTGCCCTAGGGTACTCTTGCGCCACAGCCGCCATTCCGAGCAGCAGAACCGTTCCTAAAACAAACAGTTTTGTGAAAGTCATTTCTTTCCTTCTTCCTCCGTTTCTCAAGTGCAGTTCGAAAGGCAGGCCT
>Ga0126371_10002955_pt1 | contig 14814 bp, 8 predicted proteins | sample PanSoiMetaPlot_4_FD_110145 | JGI IMG/M metagenome (GOLD analysis project Ga0126371, IMG submission 110145) | Tropical forest soil microbial communities from Panama - MetaG Plot_4 | ecosystem: Environmental > Terrestrial > Soil > Tropical forest > Bulk soil | place: Panama | collected 2016-02-17 | reverse complement strand
TGCCCGGCAAGTATCGCGTTGACGCGGAAAAGACCGGGTTTAAGCGCGTCAGCAACCCTGAAGTCGTCGTCGAAGTCGGGCAGACTGCGCGCATTGACCTCGCACTGCAAGTCGGCGAACGGACCGAAACCGTGGAGGTCACGGCGACCACGCCGCTCCTGCAACCGGAAACTTCTTCGCTTGGACAAGTTGTCGAACAGCGCAAGGCCAATGAATTACCCCTTAATGGCCGCAACGTATTCAGCCTGATTACCTTGGCTCCATCCGTGGTCCCACAGGGCAGCGCGGGCAGCACGCCCGTGGGCGTCAATCCCTTCGGATGGGGCAACTATCAGGTCAACGGCTCTTTTGGCAACCAGAGCGCGGAGTACCTGGATGGACAGCCCCTCAACATTGGCTACATCAACCTCCCTGTCGTTATTCCTACTCAAGATTCGATTGAAGAGTTCAAGGTGCAGACCAGCAACTTGGGTGCGGACTGGGGTAAGTTCTCGGGCGGGGTCATCAACCTGAGCACCAAGTCTGGAAGCAACGGTCTGCACGGTGAGGCTTATGAGTACTTGCGTAACAAGGTGCTCGACGCGAACGATTTCTTTCTGAATAAAAACCACCAGAAACGGCCACCCTTCACGCAAAACCAGTTTGGTGCCAATGCCGGCGGCCCACTCATTATTCCTCACGTTTATGACGGCAAAGACAAAACTTTCTGGTTTTTTAGTTGGGAAGGCTTCCGTCTACGCACCGGAACAGCGTTCACGACAACTGTGCCTACCGCAGCCGAACGAAATGGCGACTTTTCGGCCATCACGACAGCGGTGAAAGATCCCTGCGCGGGAACTGTCAGTACGCTACCGGCTTCCAATGGCGCATGCCCCGGCAGCGCGGCGACACCCACGCAATTCGTTTCGTTCCCCACGGGTCCCAATGGCAATCCGGCATGCACAATAGCCGCAGGGTGCCCCAATGTCATTCCCACGGCCCGCCTAAATGTGACTTCGCTGGCGCTGCTCAAATACTTCCCAATGCCTAACGTGGCGGGAACAGTTGATCCTAAGAGCGGCCTCAACACAAATAACTTCGTCACTGCTACCAGCGGCGGGGGCAACCAGAACCAGGTGGTTGGGCGGCTCGATCACGCCATCACCAATAACCAACATATCTTCTTCCGTTACACCTATTGGAACGTGCTGGATTTACCGGTCGACCCGCTCGGCACGGGTCTTTGTGCGGACCGCTGCTCGGAAAAGTATGACAGCACCGCGCCAGCGTTGGGATATAACTACACGCTTACGCCGACCACCATTATCGGCATCAACGCCAGCCTTAGCCGCTTCGCCTATAATCGCTCGCCCAAAAACTCCGGCTTCGACCTCACCACCATAGGTTGGCCGGCGCAGTACAACGCTGCCATCCCCTCGGGTGCCCGTACACCACCCACGCCATGCGTATTTCAATTTACCGATAACATCATGTGCACGCAGGGCCAGAGCTTTATCACGGACCGCAATACCCAGTGGAACTTGGGCCCTAATATCACTCTCGTTCGCGGCAAACATACCGTGAAACTTGGTTTCCAGTTGGAAATCGGGCGCGACAACTACGCGCAGACCAACGTGGCCAGCGGGTCCTTTGCCTTTTGCGGCTCCGGCTTGCCGTGCTTCAGCAGCTTTCCGTTTGCCGATTTTCTGCTCGGCTATGCAGACAACCCAAGCAGCGTGGAAAACCACTTCTTCGGCCAGGCCGTCGTTCCCGCGCTGGTCGCCGGCCAGCAGATTTACCGCGGCTTCTACGTGGATGACACCTTCCGTGTGACGAACAAGCTCACTCTCAACCTTGGCTTGCGGTATGAACTTCAGGGGCCATGGTCGGAACGCTTCAACCGGCAATCCCAGTTCGATCCGAACGCGGTGAGCTGGCTGGCCAACCCTGCTGTCAGTGCAGGCTTGACCAATGTTCCGGGCTTGCCGGGATTGAAGGGAGACGTCTCCCTGGTCCCTCTTAGCAAGCGGACCAACATTCCCCTGCCCAAGGATAATGTTGCACCACGCATAGGCTTCGCCTATAGCTGGGATTCCAAGACCGTCATTCGCGGCGGGTATGGAATCTTCTGGATTCCCAACTACGTTTCCTTCGGTTTAAATCCGAACAACGACTTCGTGAACGACGCCACGACTTCCTACACAGGGACCATCGACGGTATTCACCCAATCACCACCATCAACTTTCCGTTCCAACCAGAAGTCGTGCCACCAGTGGGGCGTTCGCTTACCGCGCTTGGCACCAGCCAATACGCGACCCAGGTCGTACAGAACTTTACTATCGCGGATTACAACGACCATCCATTCGGCTATGTGCAACAGTGGAACCTCAATATCCAACGGAATCTGCCGCACAACTTCTTCGTATCCGCGGCGTACGTCGGTTCTAAGGGTACGCACCTGGCACTCTACGATTCCCAGATCGACCAGATCGGGGATAACTTCTTGGGCGTCGCTGCTGCGCAATGTGCAGCACAAGTGGCAATAACCGGTGCGCGATGCGTAGCAAATGCTGCGGGAGCGCCCCCAGTAGGTTTGTTGCAGAGCGTACCCAATCCCTTTTTCGATCCGACGGCAGGGCCTATGGGCACGGCCTATGCCTTGTCCGGGCCAACCACCACGGTCGGCCAGTTGAGCCGGCCGTTCCCGCAATTCACCGGCTTGAAGCTCGCGGGGCAGGGGAACTACGACAGCACCTATCATTCGCTCCAGTTGACGGTCGAGCGTCGCTTTGCGAGCGCTGGTTCGCTGCTGGTGGCTTACACCAACTCCAAGCTCATCAGCAACGCGGACACCTTGACCAACTGGCTGGAAGCCGCCACGGGCAGCATTCAGGACTTCAACAACCTGCACGGCGAGCGGTCCTTATCCTCGCAAGACGTGCCGCAGCGCCTCGTCATCAGCTACGTTCTCGACCTGCCCTTCGGCCACGGCAAGCAGTTTATGTCCGATGCCACGGGCGTGGTGGACAAGCTGGTTGGCGGCTGGGGCATCGACGGTGTTACGACATTCCAGAAGGGCTTCCCGCTCGTGTTCTCCAATGGCAATGCCAATTACACCACTCTGTATGCCGGTGGTTCGCGTCCCAACCGAGTTGCTGGTTGCAACACTGCAGTGCCAGCGGGCGTTTCGAAACTCGACGAATGGTTCAACACCGCATGCTTCATTTCACCCTCGGACTTCGTCTTCGGCGACGAGTCGCGTACCGATCCCCGACTGCGCGGTTCCGGCGTTAACAATTGGGACTTCGCGGTCTTCAAGCGCACCCGGTTTGGCCCAGATGACAAGCTCGGACTGGAATTTCGGACCGAGTTCTTCAACCTCTTCAACCGGACGCAATTTGCTCCGCCGAATACCAGTTGCTGCTCGGCGGCGAATACCGATCTCCTGATGGGGCAAACTCCCAATTCTAACTTTGGTAAGGTGACCAGCACTTACCCTGGCACCAATCCAAGACTGATCCAGTTCGGATTGAAGTTCGTGTTCTAAACCCAACCACCCCGGGAAGAGCCGGGGACGGGCCGCAACCTCCCGTCCCCGGTTTTCCTTTTCTGCTCGATGCTCCGAGACAATCTGACTTCACACGGCGCGTCCTCGCTCTTCTCTGCTTCGTGTTAGCCTATCTTCTCGTCTCCAAATTCGGCCCCCATTGGCCCCGCACCACAAGGAGTTGCGCAGAGCTATGACCCGGCGGTTTTCGCGGCGTAATTTCCTGAACCGCGCGGCTCTTGCGGCGGGCGCGCCGATCTTTCAGATCAAGCCGCTCCGCGGCGTTGATTTCCTGCTACAGAACTCCCCCACGCCGCGCAAATTCCTGATCGAAACCATGCCCGGCGGCGTGGCTCTATTCGATTACAACAACGACGGCTTGCTGGACCTCTTCCTGGTCAACGGCGGAAAGATCACGGAGGCCCTGCACGTCCCCGAAAACTTTGCTCGCAGCGATGCCCGCTACTGGAACCGCCTCTATCGCCAGAACCGCGACGGCAGCTTCACCGACGTTACCCAGTCCGCGGGCCTCGCGAATGCCGGCAATGGCAACTACGGCATGGGCGTCGCCGTAGGCGATTACGACAATGACGGCCTGCCCGATCTTTTTGTCACCAATTACGGCCGCAACACGCTTTACCACAACAATGGCGATGGCACCTTCACCGACGTCACTGCCAAGGCAGGCGTCGCGGGTGGCGGCTGGTCCGTCTCCGCCGGCTTCTTCGATTTCGACAACGATGGCCATCTCGATCTCTTCGTGACCCGCTACATGGACTGGGATTCCGACCACAACAAGATTTGCGGCGGTGACTGGCACACCTACTGCCCCCCCGGCACGTTTCCCGCCACCACCTGCCTGCTCTATCGAAACCGCGGCGACGGCACATTCGAAGACGTCAGCGTCCCCGCGGGCATCACCGCGAAAAAACATCGCGCCCTGGGCGTCGCGTTCGCCGACTACGATGGCGACGGCTTCACAGACATCTTCGTTTCCAACGACGGTATGCAGCAGTTCCTGTTTCACAACAATGGCAATGGCACCTTCACGGAAGTCGGCCTCGAAGCCGGCGTAGCCTTCACCGCCGACGGCAAGGGACTCTCCGGCATGGGCGCCGTGTTTCAGGATTACGACAACGACGGCAAGCCCGATATCATCGCCACCGTGCTGCCGCGCGAAATCTATCCGCTCTATCACAACGACGGCGGCGGCCTGTTCACATACCAAAGCCTCGAAGCCGGCCTGGGCTCCATCACCTCGATGAGTTCCGGCTGGGGCGTGGGGCTGGAAGATTTCGATAACGATGGCTGGAAAGACCTATTCGTTGGGCAAGGCCACGTGCTCGACAACGTGCAGCAGATCGATGCTTCGCTGAGCTACAAGGAGGTTCCTTTGCTCGCGATGAACCATCAAGGCCGCTTCGAACGTGCAGATTCCGGCGTCGCCACACCACTTTCGGCGCGCGGCGTGGCTTTCGGCGATATCAATAACGACGGCTGGATGGACACGGTGATTTCCACGCTTGGTGGCCCGCCGGTTCTGCTGCTGAATCGCGGCGGTGAAAACCACTGGCTATCGATAAAACTGCGTGGCACGCGCAGCAATCGCGACGGCTATGGCGCGGTGGTGCATGTCAACGGACAAACGCGCTTTGCCACCTCCGCGGGCAGCTATCTATGCGCCAACGACAAGCGCCTGCACTTTGGCCTGGGTTCTGCCAGCAAGGCTACTGTTGAGGTAATCTGGCCTTCCGGCGAAACGCAGGTCTTGAAAGATGTGGCCGCGGACCAGTTCCTAGAAGTCGCCGAACCGGAGCGCTTGTAATGGGATGGTTTTTCTTTCTTTGGCTGGCGGGGCAGGGTGGATCGCCCGATGCGTTGCAACACGTGCGGGCCGGCCTTGAGGCGCGCAAGCAGCGCCAGGTAGACACGGAAATCGCCGAGTTCCGCAAAGCCACGGAAATCGATCCGCACCTCGCCGACGCCTTTGTAAACCTGGGTGCCGCGTTCATGGAAAAACGCGATTACGGTGCCGCCATCGCTCCGCTGAAGCGCGCGCTCGAACTCAGCCCCGATCTTCCCGTGGCGCATCAGCTCCTAGGCTACGCACTGTTGTCGCAAGGCTATTCGGCCGAAGCCCTTCCGCATCTGCAAAAGGTCAGTGCCTTGGAAGCCGCCGGCATCGCGCAATTGGATACCGGCCAATATCCCGAAGCTGTGGCAAGTTTCACCGCCGTGCTGGCCCAGCGTCCTGATGATCCCGATCTTCTGTATTACCTCGGGCATTCGAGCGGCCTGCTCTCGAAAAGTGCCATTGACACCTTGCTCGCGAAACATCCGGACTCGGCGCGCGCGCATCAGGCACTGGCCGAAAACTATTACGTCCTGCGCCAGATGCCGCAGGCCGAGACCGAATTCAAGGAGGCTTTGCGTCTCCGTCCCGAGTTACCCGGCCTGCACCTAGAGCTAGGGCAGGTGTACGCCAATTCCGCGCAATGGCCCAAAGCGGAAGAGGAATTCCGCGCCGAAACCAAGTTGCAGCCTGGCAATGGCGAAGCCGCCTACCGTTTGGGAAGCGCGCTTCTCCAACAAGGGAAACCTCAGGAGGCGCTCGACGCATTGAAACGTTCGAATGAAGTGAAGCCCGACATGCCAGAAACGCTTTACTCGCTGGGGAAAGCTGCTTCGCTAACGGGAGACGCACCTACCGCGGAAAAGAGCTGGTTGCGCGTGGTGGAATTGGAAAAAGACACCTCGCTCGCGGCACAGTCGCACTTCGGGCTGGCTGCGCTTTACCGCAAACAAGGAAAAACCCCACAGGCGCAGAAGGAAATGCAGGAATTCCAGAAACTGCAAAGCACCATCGGGCCGCCACGCTCGCAATAACCTCGCAAATCCAACCGCTCATTTCAGTGCCAGCAGCTTGACGGCGTTCTCTTTCAAAATCAGCGGCCGCACTTCACTACGAATGTCCAGCTTCTCGAAATCCGCAATCCACCGGTCCGGAGTGATAAACGGATAATCGGATCCGAACAGGACTTTTTCCTTCAACCGACTATTCGCATATTGCACCAGTGTCGGCGAAAAATATTTTGGCGACCAACCGGAAAGGTCGATGTACACGGTGGGTTTGTGCAGGCAGATGGAAATGGCCTCGTCCTGCCACGGGAACGACGGATGCGCCAGGATGATAGGCATTTCCGGGAAATCCACGGCCACATCGTCAATCGGCATGGGGTTGCCGTATTTCAACCGCACCCCGCCGCCGCCCGGCAAGCCGGTGCCGATGCCGCTGTGGCCGGTGTGAAAGAGCACCGGCAAGCGCGCCTCCGCGAAAACCTCGTAGAGCGGATAGACCATCTTGTCGTCAGGTGAAAACTGCTGCACCGGCGGGTGGAGCTTCAACCCGCGTACCAGTCCATCGCCAACCAGGCGCTTTGCTTCGCGCACGCCTTCCTTCCCGCGATGCGGATCGATGCTGGCAAATGGAATGGCTACGTCGGCGTTGTCCGCGGCGAAGCGAATCACCTCTTCGTTCGTCACGCGCGGCCTGCCGGTCAGCTTTTCGTCCACAGCGAAAATCACGAAGGCCATTTTGCGCGAGCGATAGTATTCCGCCAGCGCCTTGGGATCGCGCGATGCGCCGCTTTCGCCAAAATATTTCTTGGCGGCGGCATCCGTGGCGGTGGCGTCGTTGACAGCCTCGAGGTGCACGTGCACATCAATGGCGGTCAGCGCGTTAACATCAATTCGGTGACGTGGGCTCATCGGTGATCCCCGGGATATCAGTCTTTTCGCATTTTAGAGCTTCCGCTCACGATAACTTGTGCAGTAACCAGCACACCGGTCGGCGCGGAGCTTCCGGGCGATTATCGCTCAAAAAGCGAATTCGCGCCGGGACGCAATCATTGACAAAGTCGCAGCCGGGGGAGTAAGGATGGGCGATGACGCGGCCTCCGGCGCCGCTTACCGCCCTTGTGCGCTACCGCGGCGATCTGCCCGCAGATTCAGGGGAGGAATCACGTGGCCAACCGAATTTTGCAAGTTCTTACGCTTGTAGCAGTCGCATTCACCCTTCTGGCCGCAGCAAGTTACGGCCAAACGCAATCCAAAGAGGTCAAGAAAGAGCCCATCGGCATGACTTCGCCGGCCTCTGGAAGTGAAATGTTCAATTCCTACTGCGCGCCGTGTCATGGGAAGGACGCCAAAGGAAACGGGCCGGCGGCCACAGCCCTGAAGAACCCTCCGGCGAACCTGGCGGAGTTGGCCAAGAAAAACGGAGGCAAGTTCCCGGCGGATCACGTTGCCAGCGTGCTGCGCAGCGGAGTTTCCGGCGCCCACGGCTCCGCGGAAATGCCCGTCTGGGGTCCGCTCTTCTCTGCGGTCAGCGGCAAGGACGACTCGATCGTCCAGATGCGCATCTCCAATCTCATTCACTACCTGGAAAAGCTCCAGGAAAAGTAAGCCGCCCGCGCCAAATCGCCGCTCAACCGGTCCGGAACGACTGCGCCTCGCGGTAGTGTCTCCGGTAAGGCCCGTAGGTCAGAAAGCAGATCAGCAGCATCAACAGGGAAGCTGCGCCAATGGTGATAGCCATCGAAGCGCCGATTTTTTTCTCGCTGTGAAAATAATAGTCATTCAGCAGGCCGGGCAGGAGCGGCCCTAAAGACAAGCCGCCCAGGCTAAGGATAAACAGAAACAGCGCGGAGACCTGGCCACGGACCTGGTTGGGAAAGATCAATTGTACGGCGGCATAGGAACACCCGATAGGCATGGCCAGGAAAAAAATCGCCACCGCAAGAAGCATAGTGGTTACCGCGGGATTGCCGATGGTTACCGCCGGCGGAAAGAAAACAAATGTTCCCGCGGCGCTAAGCACAGCAACGCGCAAGGGAGCTTCCGGAATGCCGCGACGCTGCCACTGGTCGCATAAGGCTCCGCCGAGATACATGCCTGCGCATCCGAACGACAGGCTGAGAACGCCCAGCGTGTGCCCTGCTTGCCCCGGCGACCACCCATAGTTGCGCTGGAGAAACGTCGGGCCCCACGCGAGAAACACGTAACCGCAAAGCGCCTGAAAGACCATCCCGAGGGAAATGCCCGCGAACGATGCGATGCGTTTTCGAAGCTGCTCCCACACCACGCGCAGAGGGGCTTGCGCGGATTTGTTATCCGTTCGGAGCAGCGACCGGCGCCGCGGCTCGCGAATGGTGAGCGTCAGCAGAGCGATTAGCAGCCCCGGCAGACCGACTGCCAAAAAGGTCGCTCGCCAGGAGGCAATCGTGCCAAGAACCGGTAAGGTTAGAAAAGGAGTGCCCGACAAACTTTGCACCACCGAGCCGCCGACAATCATGGCGATGCCCGAACCCAAATAAATGCCCATCGAATAAACGCTCAAGGCCAGGCCCAATTGGCTAGTGGGAAACGCGTCAGCGATAAGCGAAAACGCGGCCGGAGAAAGAGCCGCTTCGCCTACTCCCACTCCCATACGCGTCAAGAAGAGCGACCAGAAATTTCTTGCCAGGCTGCAGGCCGCTGTCAGCAGGCTCCACGCCACGATTCCGGCGGTAATGAGTTTTCGCCTCGGATGGGAATCCGCGAGTTTCCCGAGTGGCAGGCCGGCCAGCGTATAAAAGAGCGCGAAGGACAGCCCTTGCAGCAGGCCGATGCGCGTATCGTTGATATGCAGATCGCGCTTCATCGGCGCCACCAGGAGGCTCAGAATCTGGCGGTCAATCAGAGAGAGCGCGTAACAAACCATCAGAACAAAAACCACGTACCACGCGTAACGCAGAGAGAATGAGCGGTCAGGGGTCAATGCGTGTCAGCTCGTTTGCAAAAAAGCGATGCCCGCGATTCTACCGCATTTATCCTGTTGGCCAGCCGCGGAGCTGGAGACTGCTCGCGGGGGCTTGCGATTATCGGGCAGTCGTCGCGCCTATACGGCTCGAGCGCACTTGACACTCCTTCGTTCCAACGATAGGAAAGAAATGCACGAGCGCAAGTAACCGTAGCCTCGCCCACGGAGCAAAATCGAATGCGATGCTTTACCGAGAATTTCCCAAAAGGCCAGGCCGATAGTTGCCGACTTAGGTGTGCACTGTGGACCGTGGTGCTCGTGTGCGTATGCCTGCTCGCTGTGACAGGGTGTGGACAATCGCCATCGTCCCCGACAACACGAACGCCGGGAAAAGGCATTGCGGGCGTGGACGCCGCGGCCATCACCACCGCCGACCAGGCACCCGGAAACTGGATGACCTACGGGCGGACGTACACGGAGCAGCGTTTCAGTCCCTTGCAACAAATCACCGACAAAAACGTGAATCAACTCGGCTTGGCCTGGTTTTTCGACATCGATACCCGGCGCGGGCAGGAGTCCACGCCGCTCGTGATTGACGGCGTGATGTACTTCACCACGGCCTGGAGCAAAGTGGTAGCGCTCGATGCGCGCACGGGCGCGAAACTTTGGTCCTACGATCCCAAGGTCCCGCCGCCCTGGGCCGTGAATGCCTGCTGCGACGTGGTCAACCGCGGCGTAGCGGCGTGGAAGGGAAAAGTCTTTGTCGGAACTCTCGATGGCCGCTTGATCGCGCTCGATGCCGCCAACGGGCAGCCCGTCTGGGAAATGCAGACCTTTGAACCGGGCATGCGCTACACCATCACCGGCGCGCCGCGTGTAATCAAAGGGAAAGTGCTGATTGGCAATGGCGGCGCGGAGATGGGTGTACGCGGGTATATTTCCGCGTACGACGCGGACACCGGAAAACTCGTCTGGCGCTTTTATACCGTACCGGGAGATCCCGCGAAGCCGTTCGAAAGCCCGGCCCTCAAAGAAGCGGCCAAAACTTGGAACGGCGAGTGGTGGAAAAACGGTGGAGGTGGCACCGTCTGGGACGCCATGGCCTACGATCCACAACTCGACTTGCTGTATTTTGGCACCGGCAACGCCGATCCATGGGCGCGCAAGGTTCGCGAACCCAAAAGCGGGGACAACCTTTTTGCCTCTTCGATCGTTGCCGTGCGGCCGGATACCGGGGAATACGTCTGGCACTATCAGGAAAATCCCGGCGACGAATGGGACTTCGACTCCGCAGAGCAGATATTACTGGCGGATCTTTCGATTGACGGAAAAGTTCGCCAGTTGCTGCTGCATGCGCCCAAGAACGGTTTCTTTTACGTGCTCGACCGAGGGACGGGAAAACTTCTTTCCGCGACGCCATACACGCAAGTCACCTGGGCCACCAGCATTGACCTGCAAACCGGCCGCCCGGTGGAATCCACTGCCGCGCAATACGAGCACAGTGATAAACCCGCACTGGTTTCCCCAGGTCCCGGCGGCGCGCACAGTTGGCAGCCGGTTTCCTTCAACCCGCAAACGGGGCTCGTTTACTTCCCGGTGCTGGAGGCAGGGTTTGCGTATAAGTCAGCTGAGAATTTTCACCGCAGCCCGCTGGGATGGAACACGGGAATTGATGACGCGGCCGCCGGCATGCCGCAAGTTCCCGAAGTGAAGAAAGCGATCCTCGGCAGTATCAAAGCGCACCTGACGGCGTGGGATCCCATCGCGCAGAAAGAAGTGTGGCATGCGGATCGCCTTGGGCCCTGGAATGGAGGCGCGCTTTCCACCGCGGGAAATTTGGTTTTTGAAGGCACAGGCTACGGACAGTTTGAAGCCTTCCATGCGGCGACGGGCGAAAAGCTATGGTCCGCTTCCACGGAAAGCGGTATCACTGCAGGGCCGGTCTCGTATTCCGTGAACGGTGAGCAATACATCGCCGTGCTGGTCGGCTGGGGAGGCGTGCTGCCGCTGGCCGCGGGAGAAGTTGCTCTGCAGAAACCGCGCATGGCCAATGTTCCGCGCATGCTGGCGTTCAAGCTTGGAGGAAGAGTCAGCCTGCCGCCCGCGCCCGAAGTGAAACCCGCCGTTCTGGCGCCGCCGAAGAGCACGGCCAGCGCGGCAACGGTGAAAAAAGGGGAAGCGATTTACGCGCGATTCTGCGGAGGATGCCACGGCGATGTGGCGGTAAGCGGTGGCGTGCTTCCCGATTTGCGTTACTCCGGCGCGCTGGCCAGCGACCAATGGTTTCAGATTGTTCTGGGTGGCATGCTGGAACCTTACGGCATGGTGAATTTCTCGAAGGTGCTTTCCAAGGAAGATGTCGCCGCGGTGCGCGAATATGTCATCTTTCGCGCAAATCAAAGCCTTGACGAGCAGTCGGCGGCTCGCAAATAACACGCAGTCAGTGCACTTTCCGGTCGACGCCTTCCCAGTAAGGCGCGCGAAGCTTCTTGCGATCAATCTTCGCCGCGGCGGTTTTGGGAATTTCTGCGCAAAACTCGACGGACTTCGGTGACTTCACGCCACCCAGCTTCTCTTTGCAATGCGCGATGACCTCTCCTTCGGTTAGCAAGGTGCCTTCGCGAAGCACCACAAACGCCTTCACCGCCTCGCCCCATTTTTCGTGCGGAACGCCAATCACCGCACATTCGAAGATAGCGGGCAGCGCCATGAGGCAGGATTCCACCTCCGCGGAATAAACGTTGAAGCCGCCGGTGATAATCATGTCCTTTTTGCGATCCACGATGTAGAAGTAGCCGTCTTCGTCGCAATAACCCACATCGCCGGTGTGATGCCAGCCGAAGGTGCGGATTTCCGCGGTCGCTTCGGGCAGGTTGTGATAACCGGGGGTCACCAGCGCGCCGCGCGCGACAATTTCTCCGGTCTGATTCGGCGGGAGCAGCCGGCCTTGGTCGTCCATGATCCCGAGCCGCACGCCGTAACTTGCCTTACCGCAGCTTCGCAAGCGCTCGGGGTGATTGCCCACTGCTGCAGCCGCCACGGTTTTCCGGTCGAGCCATGTCATGATCATGGGCGCTTCGGTCTGCCCGTAGCTCTGACAGATGCAGGGGCCGAAAAGTTCCACACCTTGCTTGACACGGTCCGGCGAGACGGGTGAGGCGGCGAGCAGAAGCAGTTTGAGGCTCGAAAGATCACGCTGCCTGGCTTCGGGATGCTCGAGCAGAGCGTAGAAGGCCGTGGGCGGCAGAAAGAGATGCGTCACGCGGTATTGTTCTATGTGCTGCAAAACTGAGCCGGCAGCAAAGCGCGGCATCACGACGTTGGTTGCACCGAGGGTGAAGAGTGCGTAGGCAATGACGCCCGCCGCGTGCGAGAGCGGAGCGGTGCTCAGGCAAACGGGTGGTCCTTCCTCGATTTGCCAGTAATGCGTGGCGATCTCGATGAACGCGCCCCAGGAATCGCTGGTGACACGCACTCCTTTCGCGGGGCCGGTGGTGCCGCCGGTAGGGACCAAACCCACCAGGCGGCTGGGATTTCCGCGAGGATCGGCCCAATCGGGAACTTCTGCCTGCGCGCTCTTCTCCATGAATTGCGCGAGGGATGGGCTGGCTCCATCCGCGGCGTCGATGCAAATCAGGTGCTCGAGTGAGGGCACGCGCGCTTTCATCTCCTGCACTTGCTCGCGAAAGATGCTGTGGTAAAAGAGCCACTTTATCTCCGCATAGTTCATGAACTGGATGTTGGCGTCGCTCGCATTCCGATGGTTGATGGGCACCCACGTGGCCCCGGAACGCATGATGGCGACCATGCAGGTAAGCACACGTGCATCGTTTGGGGAGAAGATGGCCACGCGCTCTTCGGCTTGCACTCCCGCGACGTACAACGCGCGTGCCACACGCTCGCTGGCTTCGCGCAACTCACTGTACGTGAGTCGCATGCCACCATCAATCAAGGCAACGCGTTCAGGAAAAGATTCCGCGGCTTTATCAAAATAATCGATCGCGCGCATGTGTGGTCAGGAAGCGAAATATCGCATAGTGGTTTTGAAGGCGTGCGTGGCCATGCGTTCCAGCGGCCACTCGCGGGCTTCGCCCGAGAGAACCTCGATTCCCCACGGCCCCGCGTAGCCCAGCCCGTACATCGTCTCCACGAATCCTTTCACATCGAATTCGCCTTCGCCGCAAAACCGGCGGTGATTGACGGTGTCTTCGTGCAGGCTCCAGGGAGCCTCGAAGGTTCCGTCATTAAGTTCCACGCTGACGACGTATTGGGGTGGGATCTTCGCGATTTCCTCGTGGGGAATACGAAGTTTCGCGATATGCCACAAGTCGAAGCAGATTCCGCCGTTCTTCGCTCCCGCTCCCTGAATCAAAGTCAGAGTGTCCTCGAGCGAATCGACCATGGAGAAGGGCATCAGTTCAAACCCCACAGGAACCCCGTACTTCGCGGCTTCGGCGCAAAGCGCGGCAAAGCTCTCGATCAGTCGCGGCATGGGGCATGATTCATGAAAGAAATCGCCAATCTTCAGATGGTGGGCGTGCAACGCCTCGCAGACCTCGAGCAGCTTTTGTCTCTGCTCGTCAGATTTCTTTTTCCTTTCGCCGTCGAGAAACCAGTCCAGCAGGAATTCAATCTCGATCTGGATGATTCCATGATCGTCCAGAATTTGCCTCATCTCTTTCAACGTGCGTTTCTGAAGCACGTGATCGAGATCCGCGTGCCAGAAGCCCATTCCCGTAAAACCCGCTTTGGCAGCGGCCTGGACTCGCTCCTGAAAATCAAACCGGCTGTATTCCCGGTCGGTGTGTGGATCCGCGCCGGAGATTGTCCAGTAGGAAGCCAAAAGGTCCGGTTTGTTCGTCATCGCCATGCTAAGAAGGTTACGCTTCGCCGGTTACACCGCCGTTGCATGGCGTCGCAGAACTGACTTGACGGCCTGGACGATTTTGGTTTCGTCCGGCAAAACGAATTTTTCCAGAGGCTCGCTGAAGGGCACCGGCGTGTCCGCGGCGGTGACCAGGCGAACCGGCGCCCGTAAGGACGAAAACGCATGCTCGGCGATTTCTCCGGCGATGACCACGGCCACAGAACCATGGCGCGGCGCCTGATCCACGAGAACCAGGTGACCGGTCTTTCTGACTGAGTTGACGATGGTGTTCACGTCCAGAGGCGCGATGGTACGCGGGTCGATAACGTCGGCGCTGATTCCTTCTTTGGCAAGCATCTCCGCGGCGGCCAGCGATTTCTGCACCATCCAGCCGGTCGCGACGATGGTCACGTCGCCGCCGGCGCGCTTCACATCCGCCACGCCAAACGGAATCAAGTAATCGCCGTCGGGAACTTCTCCCTTTTCGAGTGTCAGCAGAAAATGCTGCAGGTAGACAACTGGATTGTCGTCACGAATCGCCGCTTTCATCAGGCCCTTGGCGTCCGCGGGGGTCGACGGCAAGGCAACTTTTAATCCGGGTGTGCCCATGAAGAGGTGAT
>Ga0126371_10002954_pt1 | contig 14814 bp, 5 predicted proteins | sample PanSoiMetaPlot_4_FD_110145 | JGI IMG/M metagenome (GOLD analysis project Ga0126371, IMG submission 110145) | Tropical forest soil microbial communities from Panama - MetaG Plot_4 | ecosystem: Environmental > Terrestrial > Soil > Tropical forest > Bulk soil | place: Panama | collected 2016-02-17 | reverse complement strand
TGCTGCGTCCGCGGGGATTGACTTTCGATTGGTCTGTGGCGGTCCCGAGAAGAACTACATCATGGAGTCGATGTGTGGAGGGGTGGCGATCTTTGATTTCGACAATGACGGCTGGATGGACATTTTCTTCGTGAACGGATCAACGCTAGAAGATCTACGAACGAACAAGTGTCACGCGAGCAAGTTATTTCGAAACAATTATGACGGAACGTTTACCGATGTCTCCGCCAAGGCCGGTCTCGATCATTGTGGCTGGGGCTTCGGGGTCGCAGTGGGGGATTATGACAATGATGGATGGCAGGACTTGTACATCACCTACTTCGACGGTGCTGTGTTGTACCACAACAACCACGACGGAACTTTCACTGACGTGACAGAAAGGGCAGGGGTCGGGAATCGCGGCCGATGGGGTACGAGCGCGGCTTTCGGCGATTACGACAATGACGGTCTGCTCGACCTATACGTCGCGAACTATGTCGATCTTGACCCCGATCATCTCCCTGAATTGGGTAGCAGTCCGTTTTGCCAGTATCGCGGAATAGCCGTATCCTGCGGTCCGCGCGGCCTCAAGGGCTCTCGTGATCGCCTGTTTCATAACAACGGAGATGGGACGTTTACTGACGTCACGGAAAAACTGCATATCGATCCTGATGGCTATTACGGCCTCGGAGTTCTTTGGCTCGACTACGATAAGGACGGATGCCTTGACCTTTACGTCGCCAACGACTCAACTCCAAGTCTTCTCTACCTTAACGACTGCCACGGTGGTTTCAAAGAAGTGGGTGTTCGTGCCGGCGTGGCGTACAACTCCGATGGTCGGGAAGGAGCGGGAATGGGAATTGACACTGCCGACTATGATCACGATGGCTGGTCCGACATAATAAAGACCAATTTTTCGGACGACGCCAACAACCTTTATCACAACGACCGAAATGGCGAGTTTACAGATTTGGCGGGCGTTGCCGGAGTCGGGCCCGTCAGTATTGCTTTCCTTGGTTTCGGCGTTAAGTTCTTTGACTTCGACAATGATGGATGGGAGGACTTATTCGTAGCCAACGGTCACGTCAATCCACAAGTGGATCACTATTCTTTTGGAGTGACTTACGCCGAACGCCCGCTTCTCTTTCGCAACCTACACAATGGCACGTTTGCCGAGATCGGTCGTACCGCGGGCCCAGGCATGGCGAAGGCTCGTGTGGCCAGGGGAGCAGCCACGGGAGATTTCAGAAATGATGGGAACCTCGACATTGTCGTCACAGCCCTGGATAGCGCTCCTGGGCTGTTGCGCAACACCAAACCCTTCGCAGGACATTGGCTACGAATCAAAACGGTCGGCTCAAAGTCGAACCGGAATGGCTTCGGATGTCGCGTAGAGGTGAAGGCCGGGCCGCTATCCCAAATCCAGGAAGTTCGCGCCAACAGCAGCTTTGAGTCTGCCAGCGACCCACGGCTTCACTTTGGAGTCGGTTCAGCAACGAAAGTCGATGCCATCACGCTGCACTGGCCTTCCGGTGTCATCGACACTGTGAAATCGGAAGCGACGGATCAGGAATTGGTGATCGAGGAAGGAAAAGGAGTGGTCGCGCGCATTCCGATCGTGAAAACCCGGCCTGTCATGGGCATGCGAAAGCAGAAACACTGAAGTCTCCCCTAACGACCGCTGCCCCCCATCTTCCCGCGAACTGACCTCACATCAAGATCTACAAATTGCTGGATTCCCGCAGTCTCCCCATCTTCAATCCTTCATAGATGGAACCCTGTCCTTCATGCCAACACCTCGTCATGTCTAGCACTTTGTTGCATCTGTACATTGTCTCGAAATGGACCGCAAAATGCTCAATTCGTTGCAGAGAAGAAGTTTCTGGTCGATCGGGACTACTTAACAGATGGTTTCGATTCAATCATTTGACTTGACAAGCTGACAGCTGCGCCACACAATGTGCAGCCGCACACGATTATGTGATCTCTAGCACGTACGGGTGTGATTGGGTTGTTGGCCGTCGCTTTTTGGGTCCGAATATTTCGATTTTTCGCTCGGGGTTTGTCGACGAGTTCGGAGGGGTGGGCGATGAAGAAACTTCAGTTTTGGGCCGTAGTGTTTTGTCTTGTAGCTTTGACTGCCGTTGCGGTCGGACAAGTAGAAAACGGTGCTATTACCGGCACCGTGCTTGATCCGAGCGGCGCAGCCGTTGTGAATGCCAAGATCACCGTCACCAATCAAGCCACCAATTTCTCCGTCACAACAACGACAAATCAGACGGGTTCGTACAACGCCCGCGAGCTACCCGTCGGAAACTACAAGGTCACCTCTGAGGCGCAAGGTTTCAAGACCGTAACCAATACCGGTATCGCGGTGAATGCCGGCACCATTTTGCGCGTTGATATGAAAATGGAGCTCGGCCAAGCCCGCGAGATTGTCGAGGTGTCAGGCGAGGCAGCCATCGTCGAGACGGCCGATTCGAAACTCGCCACGACAGTCAGCTCAACCCAGATCAGCAATCTTCCATTGAACGGGCGAAACGTATACGACCTCATTCAACTAGCTCCCGGCGCGGTAAATGTCGCTGGAGTAGATTTCGAAAATGGTCATAACACCGTCGTCAACGGTGTCCGCGAGAACTTCAATGGATTCATGATCAACGGGATCGACAATAAAGGTCTCAGTGGCGGTGTGGTGACGACTCCGATCGAAGACACGGTGCAGGAGTTCCAGCAGCTTACTCTGAACAACTCTGCACAATATGGGAGCAGCGCGGGCTCAATCAATAATCTTGTGACCAAGTCGGGAACAAACAATTTTCACGGTGCTGGTTGGTATTACGGTCGCAATGACGTTTTTGATGCAAATGAGTATTTTCTCAACCAGCAGGGTGTCTCGAAGCCGCCACTCCGTTTTAGCCAGTATGGTGTTTCGCTCGGTGGACCGATTATTAAAGACAAGCTCTTCTTCTACGGCGCGTTCCAAAATGATCATTTCAATACGTCGGCTCCTCCAGCTACGGTTGCGCAGGAAGACCCAGCGTTTGCCGGCGCGGTAGAGCAGGTGTTTCCGACGTCCGTCTCCAGCTTGCTCTACAAAACTTTTCCCTCAGCGCTTAACGGGACGCAGGCGTTGACGGTCTCGGATTACATTCTTGGCCAAAACTCACCGACCGGTTTTGCAAGTTTTGGCGATTACTTGTGTGCTGACAAGTATTCCGCAAATGGGTTTGGGGTTGACGACCCTGCCGGAATCGGACACATACCTGGGCTGTTTGCTCAGTTCTTTGGATACACCCCAGGGGACGACGCAGGCTGCGGGAATACGGCTAATGCGAACGGTGTCGCGTATAACACTGACCCTGCCGCGCTGGCCCGGCGCAATCTGCCCATGGTCGATACTGGTGTTGCGACGTTCGCCTCCCAAGCACAAGTTCTCGGTAACCTTTTCAACGGAAAAGAATGGTCTGGAAAACTAGACTACACACCAAACACCGCAAATCGCTTCTACATCAATTATGCCTGGTATCGCGCAACGGACAAGTACGGTCCTCTGAAGCCGCAAGGCGTCCGCGGATTCTCGAATCCGCTGAGAAACCTTTATCCGAGTGGGCAGATCAGCTGGGTTCACACCTTTAGCTCTAATGTCGTGAATGAGGCGCGTGCAGGGTACACACAGAACAACCAATCCATTGGTGCCGTAGATCCCGGTGTTCCTCAGATCGGTTTTGACGATGGGAGTCTTGGATTCGGCTCTTACGCGGGTTATCCGCAATTTTTTAAGGAAAACATCTACCAATATTCTGACATGGTTTCGGTGAGTCACGGAAACCACAGCATAAAGGTGGGAGTCGATATTCGTCGCAATCTCGAAAATAGCGAATTTAACGTCGCTCGTCCGTCGTACTATTTCTTTGATCCCCTGTTTTTCGCCATAGACTCTCCACACGACCAGACCGCTGGTGTGGACCCTGGAATCTGCAAGCCGCCGTGCAAGTCATTTAACCAGTCGCCCGTTGGTCAGCTGTCCAGCAACATTCGTCATTGGCGGAATATCGAAGCTGGTTTGTACTTTCAGGATGATTGGAAAGTTACGCGACGCTTAACTCTCAACCTCGGTTTAAGGTGGGATAAGTACCAACGGCACAATGAACTGAACAATCTGGCCACTACATTCGTGCCCGGACCTGGAAACGGTGTAATCGACAATATTTCCACAGGGGCGGGATACCTGCGAGACGCAAACACTCCCGCCGGTGCAACCGGTTGTACCTCGACATCCCAAATGGCGCTCGCCCAACTCGCCGGTGTCTGCGGCCCTGGCGGGTTTGCGCCCGCTAGCTCGCTAGGTCAAGGCAGAAGCAAGGATTTCGGACCCAGGTTAGGTTTTGCATGGGATGTCTTTGGGGATGGAAAAACTTCACTGCGCGGCGGGTTCGGCATCTCCTACGAGGGTACGCTCTACAATCCACTTTCAAACTCTCGTTGGAACCTGCCGTACTACTCGTTCAATGATGCTACCAATTTTCTTGGCGGCGATGTAAGCAGCATTGTTTATGGTCCTTACAACTCAGGTTGTCCGAACTGCACGATTGCGCCGACGTTCAGCGGACCGGCCAGCAATATCGGGCAGGGAGTCGGAGCCCAGGCTGCGGGCAATCTCACGGGCTGGGTCTCGAGCAATGCTAATCTGGCTTTCCTGACGGGTATTATTTTGCCCAAGGGAGTCGACGACCCTTATATCTATAACCATTACCTGAGTGTTCAAAGAGAGCTTCCTGGAAAGTGGGTGCTCGAGGCTGACTACGTTGGGACGGCTGGGCATAAGCTGTTCCGCTCAGAGGATATCAACCGTATCCCCGGCGGGAGATTGCCAGCGGGAGTCTGTGTGACGGACTCGTTCGGACGCCAGCTGTGTAGTCAGAGAAGCTCAACCAACGCCGTGGGCCGACTTAATCCGAACTATGGCAGGTTACGCGAGTGGGAAAACGTTGTAAATTCGAATTACAATGCGATGCAACTACAAGCTAAGAAGCAGATGGGCCACGGCTTATTGTTCAATGTGAACTACACTTGGAGCCACTCCATTGACAATGGCTCAGGCTGGCACAATTCCGCTACCGGGGCGAATGGGGCGGGTGGAGGGGACGGATTTACGACGGATCAAACGTTACCGGGTCTCGACCGTGGGAATTCCATATTCGATATTCGGCACAGGCTTGTCGCGAATTACGTATGGCAAATACCGGGACCCACACATGGACTTCTCGGTGCGGTTGCAGGCGGGTGGCAATACAGTGGAATCTGGGCGTTTCAGACAGGTGCTCACTGGGAGCCGTACAGCGGAACCGGTAGGAGCTTAGTAAGCACGGATCCAAACACCAACTTCTGTGCCTCAGCAACATTTGATCCCACGAAATGTGCCAACGTTGGAGGTGACTATAACCTGGACGCCGTGGCAAATGACCGTCCCGACTCGAATATCGCTGGATTCAGCGGCGAGAGTCGAAGTCAATGGGCCAATGGGCTAGGAAAAGCGTTCACCTCGGCACACTTTTCAGCTCCGTGTCTAGCTTGTTCAAGCAACTTGGGGCGGAATACTTTCGTAGGGCCGGGACAATGGTACGCAGATATGACGTTGTCAAAGATATTCAAGTTGACAGAGCGGTTTAATTTGAAGTTCGAGGCCCAAGCATTCAACGTGTTCAATCGTGCGAATTTCCTGCTAGCGACGCCACAAGCGAGTGCACATAATAAAATTACAGACTCACATTTTGGACAAGCAGTGAGCACGTTGAATTCACGCAACATGCAATTCGGGCTCAAACTGGCATTCTGAGCTTGGTTTAGGAATTGCAAAGGCCCGCTTCCGTTGCCTTCCGGAACGGGCCTTTGCTTTTGATTGAATCGCGGATTTTGGCATGCCCCAGACCAACAGGGCGATACGAATTGGGGTCCTGCTCGCCATTGCGTTGGGCACAGTGCTTCACGGGCGGATAGCGACCGCCCAGGCGCAGGTAGGGAATATTGTCGGCGAGATTCGCATCACTGATGTGGGCTTGCCAGACCGACAGATTCTGGTAAACCTGCAAGCCCGTGGGGCAACGATTAATAGTGCCTACGCTGACACCGACGGCCGTTTCGGCTTCTACGCCTTGCCAGATGGAGTGTATTCCATTGTGATTGAAGCTGAGGGCTATGCACGAGTGGACCAACAGGTAATACTTAACCTGGCGATTTCGACAACTTCTTTTGCCCGGATCAGTCTGCAAAAAGTATCGAATAAGAAAGATCCTGACTCCTCACGAGGGAATGGTGCAAATCCCGATATTGTGGATCAGGCGGAGTTTGTCAGGAAGTTTCCGAAGAATGCCGTGAAGGAGTACCAAAAAGGATTACGGGGGCGCGACAACGACCCCGACGGGGCCGTGTCGCATTTTCATAAAGCAATTGAGATCGCCCCCGAGTTCTATCAAGCGCACAATGAACTTGGAAGAATTTATCTCGCACGCTCGGAGTTCGGCAAAGCCGAGCAAGAATTCTCGACGGCGGTACGTCTGAACCAAAGCGATTCACAGGGTCACTTGAATTTGGCGAACGTCTACCTTCTTACAAAAGAGTATGAGAAAGCCTCTCGCGAAGTGGATGATGGACTTCGGAAAGACCCTAACTCAGCACTCGGTTATTTTGTTTTGGGGTCAATTTACGAGCGCATCGGCAAAATGGGTGACGCTGAGTTGGCGCTCCGCCGGGCTCTCGAGCGCGACCCATCTATGTCGAAGGTGCACCTCGAGCTCGTAAACTTGTATCTTGGAGAAGGTAAGAAAGGCGAAGCGATCAGCGAGCTTCAAGTATTTCTACGCGACTTTCCGAAGGATCCCTTGGCCCCCAAAGCGAGAGATGTGCTGACCAAGCTCAATTCCACGCCATCTCGTTAGCCCTTGGGTATTTTTTCCGTCGACAGAATCAGTTATGGCAACTTGCCCTGTGGCAGAAACTGACAGAAGTCCTCCTTTAGGCGACATGCTTCGTTATATTCCCTCATCGCTGCCTGTGGCAGGCTTCGCCTCTGATAGACATAAGCCAAATTAAGATGCGCTTGTGCGAGCGTGGGGTCAAGTTTCAAAGCATTGTTGTAACTCTCTTCGGCTTTGTGAAGTTGACCGGTCCGGCTGTAGCAGATTCCAAGAAAGTTAAACAACTCCGCATCCTGAAGGCCGCTGTGAGTCGCCTGACTCAGGTAAGGTGCGGCCTGGGAATAGTTTTTCTGGCCAAAATACAACATTCCGAGATCGCGGTGAGCCATGCTAAAAGAAGGTTGGATAGCAAGGACTTTTTTGTAGTCTGCGATCGCCGGGCTCTTATCGGCAGAGTCGGCTTCGATGTGCGCGAGTTCATACCACGCACGAAAGTCTTGTGGGTTCTGTTTAATAGCCCGTTGCAGCCAAATCTTGGCCTCCGCTGAATTCCCTGACTTTGCCAGGGCCTGTGCCAACCCTGTCATGGCTTGATCGAAGTTGGGATTGAGCTTCAGGCAGTTACGAAATTCTCTGCCTGCCTCCTCCCATTTCTCCTGGCGCAGGGCGCCCTCCCCCTTCATAAACGGTAAGAGATACATCTCCGGATCCTGCATTTGAACGTCCGCAAGCAGTGTCTGCGCAGTCTCGTAATCGCCCGCATGAAACGCGTCCTGAGCTCGCAAGATAGCGTTAAACTCCCTTAGCTTGCTTTTCGGGTCTGCAAGGCCGTGACTAGTTGTTGGGTTGAAGGCCGGCGCTTCGTAGACCACGTATCCTAGAGCACGCAGCTTCTCACTAGATGCTGGATTCAGTCCTGTTGTGCCCGATGATCGTAGTTGGAAGGGATTGTGCTCGACCCTCTGTCGTATCTTTGACTTCATGACCGCAACAATCGCTGGCTGCTGCTCAACCAGATTATTCTTCTCCCCCGGATCTTGGACGATGTCGTAAAGCTCAGGTTCAGGCGCAGCGATGAAGTGATACTGCTTCGTCTGCAGGCTGTGAAGGGGACTCCATCCGAAAGAACTGAAAGGATACAAAGTCTCACTGTAGGCTGCTTGTTCCGCATCTTCGGCCATCAGAAGCGAGGACGTTTGGAACTGTTGCTTAATCGCATCCTTCACTCCTGCCAGTTCGAGCAAGGTTGGCCCAGTTGCGGAGATCTCGACCGGTCTGACGATGTGGTCGTGTTGAACGCGGCGGGAAGCCGGCGCTTTGATAATCAAGGGAACGTGTATTGTCGAGTTATAAATGAAGAATCCGTGTTCCTGCTCCCCGTGATCTCCTAGAGACTCACCGTGGTCGCTCACAAATGCGATTACTGAATTGTCGTACTCCCCGCGGTTCCTGAGCGATGCGATCAAGCGTCCAAGTTCGTGGTCGGCGTAAGCGATTTCACCATCGTAAAGATGATCCTTGTAGAGACTTCGGTACGGCTCAGGCGGGTCGTATGGACTGTGCGGATCATATAAGTGGAGCCACAGAAAGAATGGACGCTTGGGGGTTTTCTTCAGCCAGTTCAATGCATGATCGACGCTCTCCTGCGCCTTTCTGTCGACCAAAGCCAGATCTCTCTGCTGAAATGCTGTGGCGGAAAATGCGTCATCGTAGTAGTCGAAACCTCTTGCCAGGCCCCAACTGCGATCCAGGACGAATGAGCTGATCACCGCTCCGGTTGCATAGCCGGCCTGTTTGAATGCCTGTGCGATGGTGCGGAATTGTAGGCTGAGAGGGTGGCCGGTGAAATCGCGAACGCCATTCTGAAACGGATAGGTTCCGGTGAGAATCGCGGCGTGGGACGGCCAAGTCAGCGGAACCTGCGAGATGGCACGATCGAAAACAATTCCGTCACGCGCAAGTGCATCGAGCGTCGGAGTCTCGATATTTTTTGCACCGTAACAGCCGACATGATCCGCGCGCAACGTATCGATTGTGATCAGGAGGACATTTGGCCTTCGGATGTTCGTGGCGGGAGTCGCGGCCGCTCGATTCTTCGGCGTTTGACACAACAAAGGAATAGAGACAAGCGAGAAGGCAACCCACGCGGTGATTTTCCCTGGCATTATCGTTTAGCGAGCTGTTTCCCCGGCTTTCTCGAGTTCATGTCGCGCCTCATCGTGGAGCCCTTTGGCTTCCAGCGCTTTTCCCAACGCTGCGTGCACTCTTGAGTCACCAGGTGCAAGAGCAGCGGCTTTTCGCAATTCAGAGATGGCGTCATCAGTCTGGCCCTGGTGCAGCAGGAGTTCGCCCAGGGTGAGATGTGCAGCTACATACTCCGGAAAAATCGAGATCGATTGCCGAAACGATGCGACCGCATTTGCTGTTTCCCCGATGCGCATCTGTGCGACACCCAGGTTGAAAGCCGCTGAGAAATTGGTAGGGTCTATTTGCAGAGTGCGTTCCAGATATCGAATTGCACTGTGCATGTCTCCGGCCTTTGCATAGCACAATCCGAGTTGGTACACCGCGAGGGCATAGTCAGGGCTTACCTGGAGCACCTGCTGCAAGTGATCAATTGCCTTGTCGAATTCCTGAAGCCGATAGTAGTCGAGCCCCAGCAGGTAGTGAATAGAAACTGATTTGGGTTCAGTCTTGAGAGCCGTGTTCAGCTTTTCGATCGATTCCTCGTATCGCCCATGCTGACTGGCGGCCATACCGTCGGAGATCATCTCGTATGTCTGGATCCGGTCCTTCGGATCGGGCAAATCGCTACCTTTCACAGTGGAGTCACCGCCTCCTGAGACCCCTAGATAGCCCAGCGATTTAAGATGCTCGATCATCTCGGGATCCAATCCGCTTTTCTGCGAAAGTTCATTGCCGGGCGTGATTTCGTGAACCATTGATGAGAGTTTCGATTGTAGCTCCGACGCGACAGCGTTTTTCTGGGAGTAAATGTTGTACAGCTCGCCAGGGTCCTTTTCGAGGTCGTACAACTCGGCCTTCGGCGCTTCGATAAAGTGATACTTCTCCAGTTCGATGGCGCGGAGCTCACTCCAGTTAAAGTGAAGGCGAGGCAAGTATGTTTCGGCATATAAGGACCGCGGCTGCGTCCATTTCTTTCCTTCCAGCAGGGGAATGAGACTTTGACCCTGCACGTCCCTCGGAATGTCGATGTGCAGAGATGCCAGCACAGTTGGCAGGATGTCTGTAAGACTGACCGCCTCGTGCACAACTCGCCTGGAATTCTGCCCTGGCGTGCGAATGATCAGTGGCACATGCAGAGTCGAATTGTAAACAAAGAATCCGTGCGTCTTTTCACCGTGTTCTCCCAGGCCCTCCCCGTGGTCGCCACTCAAGACGACAAGAGTTTTCTCCAGCAGGCGATGATTTTTCAGGAAGCCGACGATACGTCCGACTTGCGCGTCGGCGAAAGCAATCTCTCCGTCATACGGATGGGATTTGTATTCTTCGGCATAGGGAGACGGCGGCCGATAGGGATAATGCGGATCATACAGGTGCATCCACAAGAGGAATGGCCCGGACGAATTCTTCCCAAGCCATTCCAGAGCTTGATCGGCAACGACGTTGCCGGGCCGCTCCATTTCATCCAGGTTCGATTCCTGTAACCGATTGAATTCAAAACGATCGTAATAAAAATCGAAGCCACGATTTAGCCCGAAGCGAGAGTCCAGAACCGCTGACGCAACCACCGCCCCGGTTGCATAGCCGCTCCGCTTTAGGATCGAAGCCATGGTCGCTTGGGATGGCCCTAGTCGGTTCGCACTGAAATCGTGTACCCCGCTTAATGTCGGATAGGTCCCTGTGAAGATCACAGTATGAGCGGGTAGAGTTATCGGAACAGGTGTGTACGCACGCTCAAAGCGCGTTCCAGCAGCCGCCAACGCGTCGATATTAGGTGTATGGACCTGCGCGTAACCGTAACATCCCACATGATCGGCACGCAGAGTGTCGATCGTGATGACCACTACATTGATTGCGGAACGCGATGCCGGAGAGCTGTTCGCAACGGTTGGCATCCCGAAGCTGAAAGCAAGCGCTACGACTAAGGCCGTCACCTTCATGAAGTAGGGATGATTATATCCTTGCGGGGGTCAACCGATGGCCTGCATTGGCTCGGGACGTACCACGGATCCGCCCTTTATCCGATCCGCGTTTCCTGAACTACTAGGAAAAATGAAATTTCCGAATTGACGGCGCCTGCCATCGCACCTGATGTCGGGCCCAGTCGCAGATTTCCGCGTGAGCTTCTGGCTAATAACAAACAAGCTGAAAAAGGGCCAGGAGAATTTCCTCCGGCCCTTGTTCGTTGTGATCTCGCAAAACGACCTCTACAGCGACCTCAAAAAATTCAGCAAGTCCTGCACCTGCGTCTGATTCAGCATCCTGAACTTGCTGATCACTCGATTCGCTTCCGATTGCGGACCGGCGTGAGCCGCGATTGCCTGCATCAGGTCCGCTGTTCGGCCGTCATGCAAGAAGAACAATCGCTGCCCGACTCCCCACAGCGGCGCCGTCCGAAACTCGTCCGGTCCGGCAGCGCCTTGACTGATGCGATCGGCCAAACCCCATCCCATGTGATGCAACGCAAAATCAGAGTACGGATGGTAGGTGACGCTTGACATGCCTGTGTAACGTGACATACCGGTGGTGAGCGATGCGGTATGGCACAGACTGCAGCCAACCTGATCGAACAGCGCTGCGCCATTTTGTGTAGACGTCGTTGCTGGAGCCGGCATCGGCGGCATAGACAGCCTCATGAACATCGCAAACCCGGTGATGTCGGACGAGGCCTCGCCGCCTGCGCCACCATCTGCAGCGGAGTCAGTGGAATCCTCTGGTCCGCCGTTGAACACGCAGCCCGCCACCGCTGAACGCTCGTTCGGGAATATCTCGTTGGAAACTCCCTGCTCCACGTTGTACGCCTCGGCCGCAAACATCAGCAACGATTTGTTCTGAGCCTTCCATCCGAAGCGTGTGATCGTGCCATCGTTGCCGCTGGTATTGAAGCGCCCACCAACTCCCATTGCAGCGCGCTGCGCCTGAGTTGCGGCCAAGTTCGCCTGCAATGTGGAGTCGGGCGTCAATTCAACCAGTCCGAGCCCGAACGTGGGTGTAGGAATTCGGAAGATCACATTATGCCGTCCCAATTCCTTGTTGAAGTCCGGCTGTGCGAGCACGCAGCCCTTCGCATCCGAGCGCCCTGCGATGGTGAACAATCCATGAACACCGCCGTCAGCAACCGCTCCCCTTTGAGTAACGGTCATTACGAAACGTGCTTCGCGTACGGGTCCGTCCGCAGTAATAAAAGATGGAACGGTGTTGGTCGCTCCGTCGAGCGTGGCCAGACCGACTTGCGGATTCGGAATAGGGTTTTGCGGACTCTTCAGCCCGGGACTGCTTCCTCCGATCGCTGGCTGGGCGTGACATTGCGCGCAACCGTTACCGTTGAATGTAGGTCCTAGACCTCTGCCGGCCTCGTTGGTGACGGCACCGGAAACAGAGTCAACCTCCATAAACGTTTGCAGCGAGTTGGCAAATAGCGCTTGCTCCGCAGGATTCAACGTCGGATAGAAGGTGCCTGCGCTTGACGGGCCTCCCCGCGGCCCGGGGTCCTGTTGCGCATGCACGCTCACCTGTAAAAATTCGACCATCACCGCGAGACACACGAGTACCCTCAACCAATTCTTCCCTTTCACTTGGCCCTCCTTCACAGAGCGCCCGGGCACACCTATGCCCAGGCATTTTGGGTGGACTTATGGGAGGCTTAGCGCAGGAGTCTTCCCAATGTTTGGCCCAGTTCCGGACTCTTGCGCACGGTGGCCGAGCAATTGCCGCCGGCACGCGGATTTAGGCGTGGCGCCTACCGCAGGAACATGGACTGATTTGCAACGTTGAGATTGGGAGGCACTGTAGGCTGGAAGCATATAGGGCGTCAAGATGCCCGGAAGTACATGTTTTTCTGTAGCGAACCACACAAATCATGATTGGCCAGATTCTCGCTTGCAGATCTGAACAAGTAAAAGCGCAGAAAACGACTGCACTCAAAGCGACACTCGAACTTCAGTTGCGTCTATGAATTTGGATGCTGAGTGTCGCCGCCGCGTCGAGTCGCTGTTGGCTTGGCGATCGTGGTTTTATCGCGCTCGGCTTGTTGACAATTCGCACACCTTGCGCACTTACTCCCGCTAGTCATTCAGGACAAGACCTTCATACCTTCCACTTCTCAATTGGCGGCGACGGATCCAACCTAGATCTGGGGCACCGGAACGCCAGCTCCCGGGTCCAATGGAAACGGCGATCTGTGGTTCCCGCATGTCTACATGCCGAACCAGGATCCTGCCGATCTCGGCGGTGCGAATGCATTTGGCCGCGGGGACTATGGTGCCTGGTTCTTCCCGGCGCAAACATCGTTGTCAGCAGCGGGTCCGGGACCGCTGGGGCCAAATACTGCAGTCACGATTCCCTGCACGTCCTCGGGATTCCCGGGTTTAGTGCTGCAACCAACCGCCGCTGACAATTTCAAGAAGGGCTGCCCGATTATCCCGAATCCCTCTGGAACGCCAGAGGCCTTCATGGATACTCCGCTTGTGAACGGTAAAGCGTATCCCGTGGTCCATGTTTCGCCGGCAGCATATCGCCTGCGGATCTTGAATGCCGCGAACGATCGCACCCTGAATCTGGGTCTCTACCTGGCCTGCGGAAATGGAACATTCAGCGCAGCAGCAACAAACTGCAACGTTGCTGGAGCCAACAACACTGAAGTTCCTCTCGTGCCGGGGGTGCGAGGTGGTCTTGGAACAACTGGCTACGTTTATCCCGATCAACTTGACGGGCGAGATGGTGGGCTCCCCGACAAAGCTGCCGTTGGTCCTCCGTTCCTGCAGATCGGCTCGGAAGGCGGCCTGTTGCCAGGTGTCGCCGTAATTCCGCCGACCCCGACTGGATATGAATACAATCGCAGAAGCATCACCGTGCTAAACGTTTCCAGCCACGGGATGCTCCTGGGCCCAGCAGAACGCGCCGATGCGATCGTTGATTTCACCGCATTCGCTGGCAAGACTCTCATCCTCTATAACGACGCACCTGCGCCGGTGCCTGCCTTTGATTCCCGGATCGACTACCACACGGGAGACTGGGATCAAGTTAGCACGGGTGGTGCGCCCACAACGATTCCCGGCTACGGTCCGAATACACGAACGATCATGCAGGTGATCGTCGACGGTGCCATTCCCAATATCACGCCGTTTAGTCTCGCAACCTTGCAGTCTGCGTTGCCGGCAGCATTTTCTGCCACCAATTCCACCACTCCAAAGCAGGCGATCGTGCCCGAGCCCACCTACCCGTTGGCCTCCGGCGGAAATGCACCAACCGCCACATACGGACGCATCTCCGACAACACCATCACCTACACTCCGCTTGGTGCAGCAGCCCCGATCACGATTAATTACGATCAAAAGGCCATACAGGAACTCTTCACCCTGGACTACGGCCGGATGAACGCCACGCTGGGTACAGAGCTTCCGCTGACCAACTTTCTCACCCAGACAACCTTGCCATTCGGTTACGCCGAGTCGCCAACGGAAATCATCAAGGACAGTGCGAACGATACGACTGTTCCTCCTCAAATCTGGAAGTTGACTCACAATGGCGTGGACACCCATTTCATCCACTTCCATCTGTTCAACGTTCAGGTCATCAACAGAATTGGATGGGATGGTGCGGTGAAGCCACCGGACGCGAATGAACTGGGCTGGAAAGACACCGTTCGCATGAATCCATTGGAAGACATCGTTGTGGCGTTGCAGCCAGTCAGTCAGCAATTGCCATTCCCGCTGCCTGATAGGGTTCGCTCGCT
>Ga0126371_10002953_pt1 | contig 14815 bp, 14 predicted proteins | sample PanSoiMetaPlot_4_FD_110145 | JGI IMG/M metagenome (GOLD analysis project Ga0126371, IMG submission 110145) | Tropical forest soil microbial communities from Panama - MetaG Plot_4 | ecosystem: Environmental > Terrestrial > Soil > Tropical forest > Bulk soil | place: Panama | collected 2016-02-17 | reverse complement strand
CTGTGCTGCTCTCACAAGACGCCATCGAGGAAGCGGCTCGCGACTTGCTGAGGTGACGCCTGGCGGGTCTACGGGGAGTAGCACCTGATGCATCTTCGGTCATTTCTGCTGGCGGGACTGCGCCTGCCGACTTGTCGGCGGAGTTTAGAGTGGCAGTTCGCGCAGCGGTCCAGGCGCCACGGGTAGACGAACTGCCAGCCCCTCGGCATCCGCGCTGGGCTGGCGCCGCGGTGCTTGCCTGCTATGTCCTGGCCGCATTCGGGCTAACGTGGCGGCTCTGGGCGGCTCCCGCGGCCCAGGTGCCCACCACCAACGGCCATGGGGTCTCGGCCGACATTTACCTGAGCGCGTGGTTCATGCGCTATGCAGCGACTTCACTGACGCATGGGCATCTGCCCGCGCTGGCGACGACCGCGCTCAACTACCCGCAGGGCGTCAGCGTCATGTGGAACACCTCGATACTGCTGCCCGGCGTGGTCCTGGCTCCGATCACGTTGCTGGCTGGTCCGCTCGTCAGCCTGACCGTTCTGATCACAGCGGGCTTCGCTGGATCCGCCGCGACCATGTTCTTTGTGCTTCGCCGATGGGGCGGGGGTCTCATTCCAGCCGCGATCGGCGGAGCATTGTTCGGCTTCTCGCCCGCTCTGCGCCTAGCCGCCCAGGACCACTATCACCTGCAGTTCGCCGTGCTGATCCCGCTCATAATCGACGCGGCCCTGCGGCTAGTCACTGGCCGCGCAGCGCCGGTGCGCACTGGTCTATGGCTCGGCCTGATGATGGCGGCTCAGATCTTCATCGCCGAGGAGCTGCTCGTCGACGCGGCCATCGGCGTGCTCATCATGACCCTGGTACTGCTGGCCGGCCGGCCCAGGCCCGGCTGGGCCAGGATCAGGAGTGCGGCCGCGGGGCTTGCCATTTCCGCGCTGGTCGTGGGCGCACTGTGCGGATACGCGCTCTGGTCCCAGTTCCGCGGGCCGCTCGCTGAGGTCGGCAGCCCGTGGAATCTCAGCATCTACGGCAACCAGCCCGCAGATTTCGTAGTGGCACCGCCAGCCGTAGTGCTGCACACGCACGGCGCGGCGAGCTTCGCGCAATTCCTGGCCAGTACCAACGAACGCCTGGTTGAGTACTTCAGCTACCTGGGCTGGCCGCTCCTGATCGCTGTACTTGCAGCGACCATCTGGTGGTGGCGCGATGTGCGCATCCGCGTCACCGGGGTCAGCTTCATCGTCCTGGAGTTGTTCAGCATCGGAGGTCACGACGCGAGCGTTGCGGGCTCCCATCTCCCGCCCTACCTACTCCCATGGCACTGGCTGGAAAGACTGCCAGTGCTGAGCCAGGTCCTGCCCAACCGGTTCTCGATCCTGGCCGACGGCGCTGCCGCGGCCGTGCTCGCCTTCGCTCTGCAGCGAGCCTGGACAGCCCGCCCGTCGGTCCGCTGGCACCGGGCCGTGGTGGCGGGCGCCACTGTCGCGGTGTTGCTGCCCCTGCTACCACTGCCACTCTCTGCTGAGCACGCCAGGCCGACCCCACCCGGCTGGCGGACAGTGCTCGCCGATCTGCGCCTGCGACCTGGGGCCACAGTCCTGGAGCTGCCGATTCTCGGACCCAGGACGATGCTCTGGCAGGCGAGGGCAAACGCTGACATATCTCTCGCCGGCGGTTACTGCATTACGCGAGCGCACAACGGACGGGCGGCTTCGTGCGACACGCGCTTCACGCTCACCGCCGATCAGCAGACAATGCTGCTGCGACTGCACTGGGTCGCGCTCGCACGGCCCGGCTACGCTCCGCCCAGCCCGACGACGACGCTGCGGGCGCTCGCGGACTGGAAGCCTGCTGCCGTTGTTACAACGGTCGGCGCGCAATCGCCGCTGGGCCAGTACCTGGTAGAAGTCCTCGGCCCGCCAACTGTGCAGCACGGTCGAGTACTCGGCTGGCGGCTCCCGTGGCTGCCCCTGTTACACCAGCTCGAAGACGGGGATGTGCTCCTTGCCGGCCGCGCGGAATGCGATCGCCAGCCTGCGGCCGACCGTGAGCTCGTCAGGCTCGGCGTTCACAAGCTGGGACCACCACCAGGGACCTTCGTCGAGCTCGGCAATCGCCAGCACAGTTGCCGCGGGCTCCTCGTCACCTACTGGCCGCGGCCAGGTGACCGCCCAACTTATGAGCGCGGCGCCGCCGCCAGCTGGCGCCCACTGCAGGTCCAGACTCCCGCAGGTCGTGCACTGGACGGCTGACGGCTCGCTGTAGTGGTCATTTGCACACCGACGGAGCAGGAACTGGCCTGCCGCCGTGCCGTCGAAGAACTTGGCCGTTGCCTCGTCGCGATCCACCGGACCTACGGTCATCTGCCTACCGCCGGACCGCCGAGGACAAGCGACGAGTGGTGGTCGAGGACGCCCCCGTTCCCGGATACGAGGATGATGTCGTGCGCATCGGCCTGCCGGTCGCCGCCCTGTCCGCGGGCCTGAACTATCGCCTCAGAGAGCGGCGTCATTCCCCACATGTAGTACCCGGAGAGCTGTCCGCCGCCGGTGTTGACGAGGGGCTTGCCACCAGGCCCGAGGATTCCGCTGGCAACAAATGGCCCGCCCTCGCCCTTTGCGCAGAAGCCATAGTCCTCCAGCGTGATCAGCACGGTGAACGTGTAACAGTCATAGAGCTCGGCCACGTCCACATCCGCGATCCCCACCCCGGCCATATCAAGTGCAGCAGGTCCGGCAACGGCAGCGCCGGACACAAGCCCGAAGTCTGGATTGCGCCGCAGGTACCGGCCCGGATGGGCCTGTGCCCAGCCCAGGACGTGCACTGGCGGCTGGGCCATGGCCGCAGCTCGCTCGGCGGTGGTGACGAGGACGGCGATCCCGCCGTTCGATACCAGGCAGCAGTCCAGCAAGTGAAACGGCTCGGCTATCCACCTGGAGGCCTGATGGTCAGCGAGCGTGATCGGATCCCGCATCTGAGCGGCCGGATTGAGCGAGGCCCACGCGCGCTGCGCGACTGCGATATGACCGAGCTGCTCGCTGGTAGTGCCGAAGCGCTCCATGTGCCGGCGAGCCGCAAGCGCGTACATGGTGTTCGCGCCGATCACGCCGCTGGCGCCCAGCAGCCCCCACCAGCCTGCTCCGGCATGGCGGGTGCCATAGATTGCGCTGGAGCCGCGCTCCGGTCGCAGCGGGGTGTCCGCGAACACGCAAGCCACCACGCTTGCCATCCCAGACTGCACGGCCATCGACGCGTACTGCACCATCGAGCCAGCGGTCGAGCCGTACGCCTGCATGTGCGTCAGCAGGCGCAGATTCTCCAGCCCAAGGTCTCGCTGAAGGTCCACGGAGATACCGCCGGTTACCCCAGAGGACGTCAGCAAGCCGTCCACATCCGCCATCGACAGCCCCGCGTCCGCGACAGCCAGCCGCACGGCGTCCGCCGCGAACTGCGCAGATGTCAGGCCGTACACCTTGCCGAGCTGGGTCATTCCCAGACCGGCGATCACCGGACGGCGGCCGGGTGGCACTACCCGCGGGCCGGTCCCGAACTGGTCGGGCGGCACGGGCGAATCGGTCACTTCATCATCATGTCAGCCCGCGCAGGTGCTGCACTAGCGCGGCTGACACCTCCCCCGCGTTGCTGACGTTGGCCAGATGCGCCGCTCCCCTGATGACCTTCAGGCGCGCGCGAGGGATCCGCGACGCCATCACGCCGGCCTGCCAGGGCGGCGTCGCAGGGTCATCGGCGCCCGCGATGACCAGCGTCGGCGCGCTGATCTGAGCCAGCATGGGTCGCTGATCCATCTCGGCGATGGCCTCGCAGCACGCGGCGTAACCTTCCGCGGACATCTGCGCCAGGGCCGACTGGAAAGAGGCAACGATGCTTGGCTCCGCAGCCGCGAAGGCCGGCGTAAACCATCGTCCGACAACCTGAGCGGCGATGCTGCCAGGCCCGTGCGCCCGGACCACGGCCGCCCGCTGATGCCATGCCTGCGCCGGTGGCAAGTGCGCAGAGGTGCAGCACAAGATCAGGCCAGCGATCCTGTCTGGTGCGGTGGCGGCCAGCCACATTCCGATCATCCCGCCCAGCGAGACGCCGCAATACAGCGCCCGGTCAACGCCTATGTGGTCAAGTAGCGCCAGTACGTCGCCCCCAAGCTCGCCGATCGTATAGGGGCCGGGCGGGCCTGGTGAGAACTCGCCGCCGATCTGTCCGTGGCCGCGATGCTCATAGCGCAGCAGCCGGAAATGCGCGCTGAGGGCACGCAACTGCGGCTCCCACAGGACGCTGCTGGTACCCAGTGAATTGCCGAGGACCAGTACCGGGGCAGCTGGCGGACCGTCCAGCGAGGCTCCGAGCCGGACAACCTCAGACATCGAAGAAGACCGTCTCCAAGCCGCCAGACCAGCCTTGCAGCCCGATGTCAAACCTGAAGCAGCCTGGCTGGCCGGTTGGCTGAGCAACGAGCGTGGCGCGCCGGTCCGGGTCGTCGATCGAGGTGAGGACGGGATCAGCGGCGTTCGCTGCCGCTTCGTCCGGCAGGTAGATGCGGGTGACTACGCGGTCAAGCAGACCGCGCGCGAGGACCGAGACGTCCAGGTGCGGCGCTTGCGTGCCGCCGCCAGGGGCAGCTACCTGGCCAGGCCGGAGCGTCACTATCTCCCAGTGCCCATCAGAGTCGGTCGCGCTTCGGCCAAAGCCGCGGAAGCCGTCGTCCCGTGTGCTGCCATTGGCCCCGCCGCCCGGGCCACGCGGGTCGTCCGGATGCGCGAACGTACCATCCGGTGCCGCCTGCCAGGTTTCAACCAGCGCGTCAGGAACCGGATCGCCCGCCCCGTCAAGCACCTGACCGCCGATGACAATAGCGCCGGGTGTATCGGGCCTGACCACCTGCGGGCCGTCTGGCCATGGCAGCCCGATAGCAAGGAACGGGCCGACAGTCTGCGAGGGGGTAAGGCCGTGCATGCCCGGAGGTGGCTGGTGCGTCACCGCTGCTCCTCTGTTTCGAAGACGGTAGCGTCCCGGCCGCGGAGCACGATGTCCCACTGGAAACCCAGGGCCCAGTCGGGCTGGGTGGTGTCAAGGTCAAACCGGCAGATCAACCGATCCCGGGCCTGCGGATCGGGTATCGAGTTGAAAATCGGGTCCTGGGCGAAGAGCGGATCACCAGGAAAGTACATCTGCGTGACGAGTCGCTGGGTGAAGGCACGGCCGAACAGCGAGAAATGGATGTGCGCCGGCCGCCATGCGTTCAGGTGATTTCGCCACGGATATGCGCCTGGCTTGATGGTGACGAACTTGTACCTCCCGCTGGAGTCGGTCATGCACCGGCCGGCCCCGTCAAAATTCGGGTCCAGCGGAGCTGGGTGGTCATCGACCCGGTGCGCGTACCGGCCGGAAGCGTTCGCTTGCCAGATCTCCACGAGGGTGTCAGGAACTGGACGACCGTCTGAGTCGAGCACGCGGCCGGTGACGATGATCCGCTCCCCGAGCGGCTCGCCGACGTGCCGCACAGTCAGGTCGGCGTCGGAGGCGGTTACCCGCTCGGCCCCAAGAAGCGGCCCGGTAATCTCGGTCGGCCCGTGAGCCAGCCTGATAAGCGGCTGCTTGGGCGCGCGCAGCACCGACGAGCGGTACTCCGGGGAGTCGAGGGGCGGATGCAGTCCGACTGGGCGCACATAAGGCACCATCTCGCTGACACTTCCTGACAACGATTCGCTCTCACTCATCAGCGCTCCTCATCACGAGGCTGCCTGCAGGCCTCTACCGGGAACATACCGACCCTGCGCGCCATGTGCACAAGTGTGCGCCCTGAGTTCGTTCCCAGGGCACTCAGGCTGATCCAGCTGAGGATGTTTCAGCTAGTGCTGCCTCGGCCACCTTGAGCGCGTGGTTGACGGCAGGCACGCCTACGTACACCGACAGGTGCAGCAGGATCTCGGCGATCTGCGCGGATGTCAGCCCGTTCCGCACCGCGGCACGCACGTGCATAGCCAGCTCGTCACTTTGCCGGAGCGCAACCAGCGCGGCCAGCGTGATCATGCTTCGCTCGGACCTGGTGAGGCCCGGCCTGGCCCACACCTCTCCCCACGCATATCGCGTGATCAGATCCTGGAATGCGGCGGTGAAATCGCTCGTGCTCGCAACCGCCCGGTCTACGTGCTCGTCACCGAGCACGGCCCGGCGCACGTGCATGCCAGCCTCGCGGCGCTGCTCGTCGTCCACCTATGCATCCTCCTTGCGGCGCTCTGATTTCCTGTCGTGATCTTCTTCCGTGCGGTGACTCTCGCAGCTGCTCCGGTGTGCCCGCAGCGCCGCGCTGATAAATGCGTCGGCTGCTCCCAGCGACCGCGCCGGATCAACCGCCGCAGTTAGTTCCGCGGCTCCGATTCCGGCAGCTGCGAGCGCCGCAGCGAAATCTGGTGAGCTGATCAGTATCGCGGAGAGGTCCTGCCCGCTGGCTGCGGCCTCCCGGCTAGCCCGCGCGATCAGGTCAAGCGCCGGCAGCCGGCCCAGGGTGGGCGTCAGAACAGCGGCGACCTGCTCGGCCATGGGCAGCTCGTGTGCCGCCGCCAGATTCGCCTGCATCCGGCTCGCATTGACCTCGAGGCCAGCCAGCAGGTCGGCCGTCCAAGCCGCTGCGGAGCTGGTGATACGCAGCAGGTCGGCGAACGGTTCCCATTCCGCATGCCAGCTCCCGGCTGCACGCTGCAGTTCGTGCTCGGCGGCCGCGGTCAAAGTCGCGACCAGCATGGGCGCTCGCCGCGCGCAGCCGAGCACGAGGACCGCAGCGACCGGATTGCGCTTGTGCGGCATCGCCGACGACCCGCCGCGGGCTGTGTGGCAGGCATCACTGTCATCCCGGCGCCGCCCGGTGCCGGGACCCTCGCTAACCTCCGCGACTTCTGTTTGCCCGAGCAGCGTCACGTCCCTGGCAATCTTCCCCGTTACGGCGCACACGCCAGCCATGGCAGCGGCGAGCTGTACGATCCGCAGCCGGTCGGTGTGCCAGGGCAGCACCGGCACGGGCAGGCTCAGCTCATCAGCAAGCAGCGCTACCACTTCCAGGCCGGACTGCCCGAAAACGGACAACGTCCCGGCCGCACCGCCGAGCTGAACCGCGAGTCGCTGACTGCAAACCCGCTCTAGCTCAGTGGACGCGTCGTCGAGCGCGGTCAGCCACCCCGCGGCGATCAGCCCGAAAGTCACCGGGACAGCCTGCTGCAGCAAGGTTCGGCCGGCCATGATCGTGTCCCGATGGCTGGCGGCCAGCGCGGCGGCGGCGTCCGCGCTTGCCGTCATGTGCGTCCGGACCTTGTTCAGCACCCGCCTTGCGATCAAAACAGCGGCACTGTCCATGATGTCCTGGCTTGTAGCCCCCCGGTGAATGGCGCTCGCTGCGAACTCAGGCACCCGGCCGGTCAGCTCCTTGACCAGCGCCGGAACCGGGTTGCCCGCGGCTGCAGCACGTGAGCCGAGTAGTGCGACGTCGAACAACTCAGCCCGAGCTGCCTCCGTCACGGCAGCACCCGCGCCGGGCGGGGCGAGTCCGGCTCGCTCCAGCGCACGGGCCAGGCCTGCCTCGACGTCCAGCATCGCTTGCAGCCACGCCTGGTCCCCGACTCCCGCATCGCCGTGATCAAACAGGGTGCTGAACAGGCCGCTGCTGGCAGTCGTCATATCGACTCAGGACATACCGCGATGGTCACGTCTCCACGATAGAGCGAGCCCGATCGCTTCAGGAGTCACTCAGGTCCCCTCTGCGCTGGGGCTGCCCAGGCCCTGCCACGATGCCGCTGTCGGGCTATTGTCTGCAGGTATGAGCATGAATCCGACCCCGCACGGCGGTCCGTCACTGCCGCAGCAGCGCAACCTGGTCACCGAGATCCCCGGTCCCATCTCCAGGGAGCTGCTGGAGCGCCGCCAGCACAGCGTCGCCCGCGGACTCAGTCATGTGCTGCCTGTCTTCGTTTCGGCCGCCGGGGGCGGCGTGGTACTCGACGTGGACGGCAACTCGCTAATCGACTTCGGCTCTGGCATCGCGGTGACCACGGTCGGTAACAGCGCTGATCTCGTGGTTGACCGGGTCACCGAGCAAGTAGCGCTCTTCACCCACACCTGCTTCATGGTGGCTCCGTACGCCGGATACGTGGAGGTGTGCGAGCAGCTCAACAAGCTGACGCCCGGCGGTCACGAGAAGCGCTCGGCATTGTTCAACTCCGGCGCGGAAGCCGTCGAGAACGCAGTGAAGATCGCCCGGCACGCTACTGGCCGCGATGCCATCGTGGTGTTTGATCACGCCTACCACGGGCGGACGAACCTCACGATGGCGATGACGGCCAAGAACATGCCCTATAAGGAAGGCTTCGGGCCGTTCGCCGGCGAGGTGTACCGGGTCCCGATGGCCTATCCCTTCCGCTGGCCGGGCGGCCCGCAGAGATGCGCCGACGAGGCGCTGGAGGTGATTACCGGCCTGATCCACGCGCAGGTGGGCGAGGAGAATGTCGCGGCTGTCGTGATCGAGCCAGTACAAGGAGAAGGCGGATTCGTCGTGCCGCCAGACGGATTCCTGCCCGGGCTGGCCGAGTACTGCCGCGCGAACGGGATCGTATTCATAGCCGACGAGATTCAGTCGGGCTTCTGCCGCACGGGCGACTGGTTCGCCTGCGACTACGAGCAGGTGGTGCCTGACCTGATCACCACGGCTAAGGGCATCGCCGGCGGGCTGCCGCTGGCGGGAGTAACGGGGCGTGCGGACTTGATGGACTCGGTGCACCCGGGTGGTCTTGGCGGAACTTACGGCGGCAACCCCGTAGCGTGCGCCGCCGCCCTCGGCGCGATCGACACCATGCGCAAGGAGGATCTGCCGGCCAGGGCTCGCGTCATCGAGACGCTCATGCTGCCACGGCTGCAAGAACTTGCGCGCGAGCACCCAGTCATAGGCGACGTTCGCGGACGCGGGGCCATGCTCGCGGTGGAGCTGGTGAAGCCGGGCACGCTTGAACCGGACGCTGCCGCGACCACGAAGGTGGCCAAGGACTGCCACTCCAACGGCATGATCGTGCTTACCTGCGGCACCTACGGCAACGTGCTTCGATTCCTGCCGCCACTGGTAATCAATCAGACGCTGCTCAACGAAGGCATGGGAATCCTCGAGGACGCCTTCGCTCGGCTCTGAGCATCGGTCCGGAGCCGCATCCGGCTACGAGTGGATGATGCGCGAGTCGTGACAGAAGTGCACCCTGCCGGGCTCGACTGACTTGAGTAGCTGCAGGGACCTCCGCCATGTCCCAAGGTCAGCGGCCTGGCCCTCCGGGATGTCGTCCCGCTCCGGCTCGGCGTACTGGCGAGGTGAGTAGGCCGCGTCGCCGATTAGCAGGTCCGACTGCCCATCGCCCGACTCGACCAGGACGGACTGGTGCCCAATCGTGTGTCCAGGGCTAGCAATAACATTCAGTCCCGGAAGCACCTCCGCGTCCCCGTCGAGCAGCTCGAAACTGGCGTTCATGAAGTCAAACCAGTCAGTGAGCTGGGGCGAGTCGCGTCTGGCCCGATCAAGTTCGGCCCGCTGGACATAGAAGGCGGCGTGCTTGAAGACCGCGTTCTGGCCGCAGTGATCGAAGTGCAGGTGGGTGTTGATGACCAGCCCGATGTCGCCAGGCGTCATGCCCAGCTCGTCGAGCGCGTTGGCCACGGATCGGTTGACCACACGCCAGTCGCTGAGCCACTTCTGCGGACCGCCAGCGCCCGTATCCACGAGCACCGCGCCGCCTGGATAAGTGACCACGAATCCGTGCACGGGCCAATCCGCGCCGTCCACCCCGCGCAGCGATCCGAGATCGAGGCGGCGCACTTCAAGCGCCATCGCTGGTCATCTCCTCTGTCACCCGCCCGTACAGTCCGGGCCGCCGGTCAGCCATCACGTCGCTGAGCGAGCTGACGGATTTGTCCTTCGCGTCGCCGAGCCGGCAGTCAGCCACGATTGTGTGCACTCCGGTGCCGGCGGATCCTCCGGCCAGCGGCCAGCCATCAGGGTCGACAATGACCGACCCTTCTACCCAGTCGACACCGCGTTCCCGGCCAGCACGGTCGCATGCGGCAACGAATATCCGGTTCACCGACGCGCCCGCCTGGACCCTGACGATCTCCGCCGGCCGCTCGCCGTCGGGCCTGGGGGACGCGGGCCAGTTCACCGGAGCACACAGCAACTGGGCGCCGGCCAGCGCCGGCAGCCGCACCCACTCGGGGAACTCCAGGTCATAGCAGATCATGACCGCTATATCCCCGACCTCAGTCGGGACTATCACCGGGCTCGCGTCACCGGCGGTAAACCATAGCCGCTCGGCGTCCCATAGATGTGCCTTGCGATAGACGGCGCGGAGCCCAGACCCGTCGACGACTGCCGCGCTATTGAAGAGCTCGTCTCCTGCCAGCTCGCAGAACCCGCCCACGACAATGAGACCGAGGTCAGTGGCGAGCCTCGTCAGCAAGCTCACCATCGGGCCATCCCGCGGCTCGCCGCATTCTCTTGCCTCCCATTTGCTCTCGAAGACATATCCGCTCGAGAGCAACTCTGGCAGCACAACCACCCGAGCGCCGAGGGACGCTGCCCCCGCTACCGACTCGGCAGCCAGATCGCGGTTAACCGCCAGATCCCGGAGGACCGGAGCTACCTGGCAGCATGCGACCGGTACTCCGCTCACTCCGCCTCCTTCGAAGTGGCCAGCGCGGACAGCAGCTCATAGGTGGCATGCGCCGCGGCGATGCCGGTGATCTGTGCATGATCGTAGGCGGGCGCGACTTCGACGATGTCGGCGCCGACGAGATGGTGGCCACCGAGCGAGCGAAGGGCGGCAAGCAGCTCCCGGCTGGACATACCCGCAGCTTCTGGCGTGCCGGTCCCCGGTGCGTGCGCCGGATCCAGCACATCGATGTCCACGGACACGTAGACGGGGCGATCGCCGACCCGATCGCTGATGCGCTCCACCATGCCCGTAATGCCGATGAAATCGAGCTCGGCCGCGGTAATCAGCTGAAAGCCGAGCTCGGTGTCCTGCGTAAGGTCTGCGTTCGCGTAGAGCGGGCCCCGTATTCCCACGTGCAAGCAGGCCGAGCGGTCTAGCAGGCCTTCTTCTGAGGCGCGACGAAACGGCGTGCCGTGCGTGTAAGCGGCCCCGAAGTAAGTGTCCCAGGTGTCCAGATGCGCGTCGAAGTGGACAACCGCGACCGGACCGTGCACCGCCGAAACCGCTCGCAGCAGCGGCAGCGCAATCGTATGGTCCCCGCCGAGCGTAACCAGGCAGTCCACGCGCTCGAGGTGGTCGCGGGCCGCCCGCTCGACGGCCGTGATGGCCTCGTCGATGCTGAATGGATTGACCGCGACATCTCCCGCATCGACGACCTGCATCGCGGCGAACGGCGACACCTGCTGCGCCGGATTGTAGGGTCGCAGGAGCCTGGAGGACTCCCGGATGTGGGCCGGCCCGAACCTCGCACCCGGACGGTAGCTGACGCCGGAGTCGAATGGAACGCCCACGATTGCGACGTCGGCGGTGGCTACCTCGTCCATGCGGGGGAGTCTGGCGAACGTCGGCCACCCGGCGTACCGAGGCACGACTGTGGCGTCGACGGGCCCGACGTGATTGCCCGTGGTGATCCGCGGATAAGTCTGGGTCATCTCGGCTGCACGCTCCCGAATCCTGGCCGATCTTGGCCGCCATCTCCTGACTATTACAGGATTAGCATGCAACTGGTCAGGACATGGCTAGCTCGATGCGGGCGGCGGCAGACCCAGCTCACTTCTGATCAGGCGGACGGCGTCTTCGACTGTCACGTTCGCCGCGGTCAGCCGCGACTCGTATGCCCGCAACTGCGCTAGCGATGTCGACGCGGCGGCCTGATCGGTAAGGCGGGCCCGAGACTGGTTCACCGCGAACAGCACTCGAGCCGCGGCTTCGCTGGCTGGCGCCAGCCGGATGCGCATTAGCTCCCGGTCGAAGGACCGCTCGGTCGCTGCGGCGTCCCGCAAGTCCGCCTTCGCGGCGACGAGGTTGTTGCGATCCGGTCCGTTTATGCCGCCATCGAAGTCGCGATTGAGCCGCCGATTCGCCGGCTGCGCTATCGCGAGGTACTTCGCCGCCGCCAGCCGCCGCGCCGCCACGGCATGCGTCGCAGAACTGCTGGCACAGGCAACGACCAGCAGTCCCGCCATGGCCAGCACGGCAGCAAGCGCAGACAATCTGATGATCACTGCCGCTCCTCCCCGGCAGCCGCGGAGAATCCGAGCGTCATCCTCCCTACAACGGCGCGCTAGCCCGCGGAGTTCGATGTCGCGCCCGTCGGCGGGAGAGTTCGGTATGAATTCAGCGTGAGTATGCCCTTTTGTATCAGGAGAATTTAGTTACGAATGCGAATGTCACTTTATGAGACTAAGCAGACATAAGCTCCAACCGCATGCGGCTATCGCCGGAGCAATAATTGGTACCGTCCCGCTGATCTTCACGGCCAGCAGCGCTGTCGCCGCGACGGCTCCATTATCGACTTCCCCTCAGATCGCGGTGACAACGGACTCGCTCACCTACAACGACACGAGCACTGCGCCGACTGAATCCCAGGTGCTGGCGGCGGCCGGCGTCAGCGCCACCTGCGGGCAGCCGTTCATCGCGAACTTCAGCTCGATCGACTTCACCACGACCGGCTACTACACGGCCAACGTGGCCGATGCTTGCGATGGGCAGCAGGCCGCAGCGCAGGCGATCACGATCGCGGTCGTCCACCCGGTCCCGGCCGGTACCTACACGCCGCTGCCTCTCGGCGACCCGGCCCTGACCGAGACACGCACCACCATGACGCTGGCGCCGGGTATCACGCTCACCCACATCGTCCGCGGCACCACGCCCGCCGCCCCCAGCGCCATCAACACGACACCTGAGGGGCCCTGGATCGTCAACGTTGTCGAGATCGACCCGCACCGGGCGCAGGGGCACCTCCAGCTCGTGCGCGGGTACCTGACGGATCGGAAGACGGTCGGCCAGTTCGTGAGCCAGGTAAATGGCCTGGCCGGGATAAACGGATCGTTCTTCGACATCAGCGACAACTTCGGCGTGCCTGACGCCCTTGCCGTCGAGAACGGCAAGCTCGTCGGCAACCCTGAGGGCGAGGACGCAGGCAACGGGGTGCGCAACGGCGATGCCACCGGCCCGGTCATCAACTCCAACACCAACCAGCTGGTGCTCAATGGCCACTACACCTGGTCCGGGAACGTCCAGAACCTGCAGACCTTGCAGAACCTGGCCTTCACCGAAATCGACAAGAAGCCCTACGTGCCCCCCGCGTGCGCGACCATGACCGACCAGACCCAGTGCACGGTCCCCGGAGACGTCGTGCACTTCGACCCGGAATGGGGCGCTGAGACCCCGGCCGGCCCAGGTGTCGAGGTCGTCCTGGACAAAGCGGGCAAGGTCGTCAGCACTAACACGACGCGGGGCGTCGCGCTCCAGCCCGGGCAGACCTCGATCCAGGCGACCGGCAGTTACGCCGCTAGCCTGCTCAGCCTCGTCCAGGGCGGCGGAGTGTTCGAGACCACGCTCCAACTGTTCGACAACGGTCAGCCCGTCCCGCTCACCCCCGGCATGCAGGCAGATACCGGAAGTGAGGTACTGCTCAGTGATGGCGTGAATCTGAACCCGGAGCCCAATGGCGATACCGGCGGCAGCCGTAACCCGGAAACCTCCATCGCCACCACCAAGAACGGGGACATCATCCTCTTCACTGTCGAAGGACGCTCAACCGCTAGCGTCGGCGTCAACTTCCCGGAAGAGTCAGCGGCGCTCGAGAGTCTCGGTGCCTGGAACGCGGAGGGCCTCGACGGTGGCGGGTCGACCGAACTCGTCGCGGCCGGTCAGTACGTCACCACCTCGTCGGACGGAACCGAACGGGCCGACGGCGACGCCTTCGTCTGGGTTCCATAATTCCGCAAGCCCGATATCGTGTGCGGCCAGTCTTCGGACGGGCTGGCCGCACACGACGACGGTCGAGATGCGTGTTAGCCCTCTGAGTTCGATACCGCCTCGGCGGCGGAGCTGTCGATCGCCCGTGCGACATCGCGCGCGAAGTCCGACACCCAGCCGCAGTCGCGGCGCTCGTTTACCGCGAACCAGGACCTGCCGTCCAGCTCACTGAGCTCCAGCGTGCCCGGCCTGCCTGGGTATGCCAGGTGATAATGACGACTTCCGGCACGGCCTGCGAGCTCACGTTCGGACCGGATGACCAGTCCTCTGCGCAAGCACTCTTGAAGGGCCAGCTCGGAGTCTGCGGCAAGATCAACCTCTATCATCTGCACCGCCAGAACAAGGTGTTCACGATTGCATTCGCCTGAAGCATAGATCGGTGCCAGCGGGGATTCACGCGAGCCAGCGACCGCCGCGCATAAGGACCCGGCCCGGGAGTTCGCTGACCTCCCGCCATGCCTGGATGCGGTGCGGGGTTATCCGGAAAAACGCTTGTCGCTCATCGTCCTTCCGCGGATCCCAGAGCTTGGCCGCAAACGCATCAGCAAGGCCTTCCGGCACCGTCTCGAGCGTGAACGCCTCGACCGTCCCATCGACCAGCACCACGTCCCGAGTAGGCCCGAACCCCAGGCGAATGGCGCGGGCCGCGCGCAGATTCCGTCCCATCCGGCTGGCCTCCGGCGTCGCGATCGTTATCGTCGTGCCATCCCACACGAACGACAGCGGCAAGAGGTAGGCATTCCCCTCGCTGTCGGCCGAGGCCACCCACGCGTCCTCGTCGTTTGTGAGGTGAGCAAGCGTGTCACTCTTGCGCT
>Ga0126371_10002952_pt1 | contig 14822 bp, 8 predicted proteins | sample PanSoiMetaPlot_4_FD_110145 | JGI IMG/M metagenome (GOLD analysis project Ga0126371, IMG submission 110145) | Tropical forest soil microbial communities from Panama - MetaG Plot_4 | ecosystem: Environmental > Terrestrial > Soil > Tropical forest > Bulk soil | place: Panama | collected 2016-02-17 | reverse complement strand
GCGCCACTTCTTTCACAAACGCCGGCTCATTCCGCTGGCCGCGATGCGGAATCGGCGCCAGGTACGGCGAGTCGGTCTCGATCAACATGCGTTCCAGCGGCACGTCAAGCGCCGCATCGCGAATCGGCTGCGCCTTCGGAAACGTCACATTCCCCGCAAACGAGATCATGAATCCCATGTCGAGCGCGCGCTTCGCCTGTCCGGAATTTCCGGTAAAGCAATGCAGGATTCCCCCCAGCCCGCTCGGCGCCCACTGTTCCCCGATGAGCCGCAGGCAATCCTCCCACGCATTCTCGCTGTTCTCCGAAGGCCGGCAATGAATCACGATCGGCAACCGCGCCGCCTTCGCCAGTTCCATCTGCTCGACAAATACTCTCTGCTGCACATTGCGCGGCGAGTGATCGTAGTAGTAATCCAGTCCAATCTCACCCCAGGCAATGACCTTGGGTCGTTTCGCCAACTGTTCCATCCGCTCATACGCCGCCCGGTCCGCCAGCTGCGCCTCATGCGGATGAATTCCAATCGTCGCATAGATCGTCAGAGAACGTGATTTAGATGGTGGCCCAGGTTCGCGCCGTTCTGTGGCGCTAACCTGGGCGATCCCCAGCTCGGAATACTCCTCCGCCAGCCTGATCCCGCAATCCACATCCGCCGGCCCATCCCCATTCCCAATCGCGACGATTGTTTCGACCCCCGCCTCCCGCGCCCGCAAAATCACCGCCTCACGGTCCTCCGTGTAGCGCTTGCCCTCGAGATGTGCATGCGAATCGACGAACATAAAAGAAGTCGTTGGTCGTTAATCGTTGGTCCTGGCAAACCAATGGAGCGGCGGGCGTCCCCGCCCGCCAAAACTCACGAGGAAGCGCGTGCCCCCACCCGCCAAACCTCACCAGGCAGCGCGTGCCCCCGCCCGCCCAGCCGAGCAAAGCTCGGCAACTTCAGGCCTGTAGCTCTACCCCAGTCTGAACGGCGAAGTAGCCCGGCCGACGTCCCACATCCGGCCACCAGCCACCCACCCGCCAACGACCAACGACTAAAGACCAACGACTCAACCTTGAAACTCTGAAACCTTGAAACTCTGAAACTTTGCCCTACTTCAACCTCGCCCCCACCGGCACTTCCTCGAGAAATCCCGCCAGCACCGGCTTCCCCCCCTCCAGCGAAGCCGCCACGATCATCCCATTCGACTCCAGCCCGCGCAGCTTGCGCGGCGCCAGGTTCGCCACGATCACAACCTTGCGTCCCACCAGCGTCTCCGGCGCATACGCTTCCGCAATCCCAGCGACTACCTGCCGCACCTCGCTGCCGATATCGACTTCCAGCCGCAACAACTTATCCGACTTCGGCACGCGCTCAGCCACTTTCACTAGGCCCACCCGTAATTCGATCTTTGCAAAGTCATCAATATTGATCTTGCTATTATCGGCTCCCGGAGCTCCCGCAACCGCCTGCGTGGCTCCCGCCGCTACCGGAGCCTTCGGTCCTGGACCCGCCTCCGTGGCCGCCCCCGCAGGCGGAACTTCCGGCCTCTGCTGTTCTTCCATCTGTTGCATCCTTTCCACCGTCTTCTTATCCGCCCGCGGAAACACCGGCTGCACTTCCCCCAGCTTCGTCCCGAGTTGCAACTGCCCCCACCGCAACTCGGGCAGCGCAAACTTGCTGATCTCACCCAACCCCAGTTGCTTCCAGATTTTCGCCGTCGCCTCCGGCATCACCGGATGCGCCAGCGCCGTCACCACCCGCAACGCTTCGGCCGACGTGTACAACACCGTCGCCAGCCGCGCCCGCGATTCTTCATCCTGCTTCTCGCCCAGCGCCCACGGCTCGTTCTCCACAATGTACTTGTCCACCGCCGCCACCAGCCCCCACGCCACCTCCAGCGCGCGCGAGAACTGCAGCTGATCGAATAGCGCGTGGAACTCCGCGATCGTGCGCCGCGCCGTCTCCGCAATCGCATCGTCGGCCGCCCGCCGCGCCGCCGTAGAGGACGGATACGGGACTTCCCCCTTGAAATACCGCGTGATCATGGTCAGCGTGCGGCTCGCCAGGTTCCCCAGCCCATTCGCCAGGTCCGAGTTGTAGCGCTGCACCAGCGCATCGAACGAAAACGATCCGTCCGCGCCAAACGAAATCTCCCGCAGCAGGAAGTAGCGCAGCGCATCCTGCCCCAGCACATCCAGAATCGTCTCTGCCCGCACGATGTTCCCACGCGTCTTCGACATCTTGTTCTCTTCAAACAGCAGCCAGCCATGCGCCACAATCCCTTTGGGCAAGGGAAGTCCCGCCGCCATCAGGAACGCCGGCCAGTACACGCAATGGAAGCGCACAATCTCTTTCCCGATCATGTGGAGGTCGGCGGGCCAGAACTTCTCGTACTTCGACGTGTCATCCGACCCGTAGCCCAGCGCCGTAATGTAGTTCGCCAGCGCATCCAGCCACACGTAGATCACATGCTTCGGATCGTCGGGCACCGGAATACCCCAGGAAAATGTCGAGCGGCTGATCGACAGGTCCTTCAACCCGCTGCGCACAAACGACATCACTTCATTGCGCCGGGTCTCTGGGCGGATGAAATCCGGTTGCTCGGTGTACAGCTTGAGCAGCTTGTCCTGAAATGCCGACAGCTTGAAGAAGTAATTCTCTTCGTGAACCGTCTCAGTCGGACGTCCGCACTCCGGGCACGGCGCGCCCGGCGGCACATCCACGTACATTTCATCCGACACGCAGTACTGCCCGGTATAGCTGCCCTTATAGATGTATCCGTTGTCGCGTAGCTTGCGGAACAACGCCTGCACTCCGCGTTTGTGCCGCTCTTCGGTGGTGCGGATATAGTCGTCGTTGGTGAGCCCCATCCGCTTCCACAGCGCGCGGAACTCGCCCGAAATCTCGTCGGCATACTGCTGCGGCGTCTTGCCCGCCGCTGCGGCCGCCCGCTCAATCTTCTGCCCATGCTCGTCGGTGCCGGTCAGAAACCAGGTGTCATGGCCCAGCATCCGCTGCCGCCGCGCAATCGTGTCGCAAACCAGGGTCGTATACGCGTGCCCGATATGCGGCCGCGCATTCACGTAGTAAATCGGAGTCGTAATGTAGAACTTTTTCATTCGGATCTAAGAAAACTTAACCACAGAGGAGCACAGAGGACCCAAAGAATCTGAAATCGAAACTCTGAAATCAAAAAATCAAATCGCAAATCGGAAATCGAATCTGAAGTTCTAACCCAACCCTCGCAACTCCGAACCCGTCTGGGATCGCTGATAACCGATAGCTGGCGGCGAATAGCGGATAGCTCCGCCCTAAGCTTCTTCATACCCCCTGTGACCTCTGTGCCCTCTGTGGTTAAATCTTTCTCGACAAGTATGCCCGCGTCGCCTCCTGCATCACGCTCTTCAACGGAACGTGCTTCTCCTCCGCGATGCGCCGGCAATCTTCGTACTCGGGTGCGTAGTGAGTGACCGCGCCCTGCATGCTCGCAATCTTCATCCGGACATCGCCCCACGGAGTCCGAACCGTCTCCCATTGCCGCTCCAGCACCTGCCGGCGTTCGTCGCGCCGTCGCACACCCAGCGTCGAGGTCTCAGCGAACACAATGTTCGCGAGCTTTTCCGCATCCTCCGGCTTCGCCAGAACCGTCAGCAGCGTCCCCGGCCGGTTCTTCTTCATCTGGACCGGCATTCCGAATACATCCAGCGCCCCTTCCGCCAGCAAGCGGTCCATCACGTACCCAAACACCTGCGGATTCAAATCGTCGAGGTTCGCTTCCAGGACCGTGACCGTATCCTGCCCAACCTCCATGGTAGAGACGGGGCTTGCCCCGTCTCCCGTCGCCGGAATCTCCACCGTCTCGCCAATCGTCAACCGCAGCACATTGGCATGACCGGTAAAATTTCTCGACCCCGCCCCATATCCCGCGCGCTCTACCTTCATCGGCGGAAACGCCGCAAACCGCGCCGCCAGCGTCTTCACGATCGCCGCGCCTGTCGGTGTCACCAGTTCCGCGTGTACACCCGACGAAAACACCGGTGCCCCTCGCAGCAATTCCACGGTGGCCGGCGCCGGTACCGGAAACACCCCATGCGCGCACTCCACCGTTCCGCCGCCTACGTTCAACGGCGAGCACACAATCTCGTCCACGCCCAGCGCCTCGGCGCCCACGGCCCCACAGACGATATCCACCATCGCGTCCACCGCGCCGACTTCGTGAAAGTGCACGCGCTCCACATCGACGTTATGAATCTTCGCCTCCGCCGCACCCAGCGCCTCAAAGATCAAAATCGCCTTCCGCTTCGCGCTTTCACCGATCGCCGCACCGGAGATGATCCGTTTGATCTCGCTCAAATGACGTCCGTGCTGATGTATGACGTCCTCGTGCGCATGAGTGTGTTCCTGCTCATGTGGCGGGGACACTCCTGTCCGCGTTGGTGGCCAGGGCTCCCCATGCGGTTGAGCGTGGACCCGCGAATGCGCGTGCTCGTGTTCGTGCGGCCGCTCCGGGCTGTGCCCGGACGCAACTCCCACCAGTTCCCGCGGCGCATCCACCTCTCCCGCCACCAGCACATCCACCTTGGTCGCGGTGATCCCGCAGCGGTCCACCTTCGAAACGCGCAGCTCCGCCCCGACGCCGAGCGCGCTCACCGCCTTCTCCAAAACGTCAGCCGGAACGCCCGCATCCAACAGCGCGCCCAGAAACATATCGCCGCTGATGCCGGAAAAGCAGTCGAGGTACGCGATGCGCATGGAGAACCCGTCGTTGGTCGTTGGTCCTTGGGCGTTTGCTAAGCCGTTAAGGCGGTCAATCAGCAGCCTGAGGCCCACCTTCGACCCTGGTGGCTTGACGGTCACTCGCGGAGGCCTCTGCCAACGACAAACGACCAACGACTAGCGACGAAGAAGCAACGACATCTTTTCATCATAGGGAAGCCTCTCCCCACCGTCAAACCTCGCGGCCCTCGACACTTTGTTACAATCACTATTTTCTTCAATAGTTTAGAGGGCCTCTTGTATCGCATTCTCGAACGCCGACTGACCCAGGCGGTGCGCGCCTACCTCGCCCGCACCTACGACCCCGACCTGCCCAAAATTGTGGTGGAACAACCTCCCAAGGTCGAACTCGGCGAGTACGCCACGCCGCTTGCTTTCGAACTTGCCCGCAAGTTGCGCAAGGCCCCCCGCAAGATTGCCGAAGAGATCGTCGCCGGCATCGGCCCGATCGAAGGTTTCGAGAAGCTGGAAGTTGCCGGCGCCGGCTACATCAACGCGCGTGTCTCGCGCGGAGCGCTGGCTGCCGCGCTCGCCGCCGACCAAAAGCCCAAGGTCGAGGTGCCGCCCGGCAAAATTCTGGTAGAGCACTCCAGCATCAATCCCAACAAGGCCGCGCATATCGGCCACCTTCGCAACGCCATTCTCGGCGACACGTTTGTCCGGCTGCTGCGCTTTGCTGATCGCGAAGTCGATATCCAGAACTACATCGACAACACTGGCGTGCAAGTCGCCGATGTGGTTGTAGGATTTCTCCATCTCGAGAAGAAATCTCGCGCGGAGATCGAAGCGCTCATCGCCCAGCCGCGGTTCGACTATTACTGCTGGGACCTCTACGCCCGCGTCTCGCAGTGGTACGAGCAGGACAAGCAGAACCTGCAGGTGCGCGTGAAGACCTTGCACGAAATCGAAGCCGGCAATAACGAGACCGCTGCGCTCGCCGACCTGATCTCGGTGGCCGTGTTGTACCGCCACCTCGAAACCATGGACCGGCTCGACATCGAGTACGACTTCCTGCCCCGCGAAAGCGAAATCCTCCACCTGCACTTCTGGGAAGCGGCCTTCACCAAGCTCAAAGAAGCCGGCGTGCTCTTCTTCGAGACCGAAGGCAAGAACAAAGGCTGCTGGGTGATGCGGCGGGCGGGAACTGCCAAACCCCAATCAACCACGAAGGACACAAAGGACACGAAGGGATCGGGGGAGGGGGATCCGCAGGCCGCAACGCCGAAGGACGAAGATCCGGATTTGGAGCGGGTTTCTGAAGAAGATCAGAAGGTGATCGTGCGCTCCAACGGCACGGTTGGGTACGTCGGCAAAGATATTGCCTACCATATGTGGAAGTTCGGCCTGCTCGGGCGCGACTTCGCCTACCGCAAGTTCTATCTCTATCCGAATCAGCACCAGTGCTGGATCTCGGCGACCGAGGGCGAGCCACACCATCCGCACTTCGGCGACGTGGCCGAAATCTATAACGTCATCGATGCGCGCCAGTCCGAAGCGCAGAACACGGTGATCGAAGCATTGCGCGGCCTGGGTCACGACGAGTCGGCGGACCACTACACGCATTTTTCCTACGAGATGGTCGCCCTCACGCCGCGTTGCGCCGCCGACCTCGGCTACAGCCTGTCGGACGAAGACAAGACGCGCTCCTACATCGAGGTCTCGGGCCGCAAGGGCTTCGGCGTGAAGGCCGATGATCTGATCGATCGCCTCATCGACTCGGCCAAGAGCGAAGTCGATACGCGTCATCCCCAGCTCTCCGACGACGAGCGCCGCGCTATTGCTACCCAGATTGCGCTCGGCGCGCTGCGCTACTTCATGCTGAAGTACACCAAGCCGTCGGTGATCGCGTTCGATTTCAAAGACGCGCTCAGCTTCGAAGGCGAAACCGGGCCCTACGCGCAGTACGCCGTGGTGCGGGCCAGCAGCATCTTCCGCAAGGCCGGCCTCGATCCGGATACATGGATCATCCCGGAACCTTCCGGTAGAGACGGTGCTCGCCCCGTCTCAGACGCGGCAAGCCGCGTCTCTACCCCAACGAGCGCTGCTGATTTCAGCCAGTATTTATCAGGCGAGGCCGGCAATGAGATCTGGGAACTCTGGCTGACTGCGGCGAAAACCGCGCACGTGGTCGATCAATGTATTGCGACGACTGAACCGGCTTATCTCGCCAAGCACGCGTTCCAGTTAGCGCAGTTGTTCAATTACTTCTACCATCGCCACCCGATCCTCACCGAAGCCGACGAAGGCCGAAAGCAATTCCTGCTGGCCACAGTCGCCGTCGTGCGCCGTGAACTGATTCGCACGCTGGGCATCCTCGGAATCACGGTCCCGCCGGTAATGTAATCTCTTTTTCTCGAATGGAGAGACGGGCGTTCTCGCCCGTCCAGCCGGGCGAGGACGCCCGGCGCTCCACTTCCGCAACTCGTCTTGCCGACGACCGACGACCGAGAGCCGACGACGACCAGCGACGAACGACCAACGACCGTTCTGTCACTCCCACTTATCTTTCGCCTTCGCATCCGCCTTGGTCTGCCACTGCATGTTCGAAGGTTGATCTGCCCCGCCGTGCTTCAACGCCTTGACATGATCCACCACGTAACCGGGGCATCTTCCCGACGTCTTGCCGGTGCTCGGACACGGATGTTGTTGCATGAATTCGCGTCGCGCACTGGGATCCCGGCGAATGTGGCCATGACTGTCACGGGCGCAGGTCGTGCAGTAGCTGCTTCGCGATCGGTAGGAATGCCGAGAGGAATGGGTGGAGTAATGGGAACTCTGTTGTCCGTTGGCCAGAACCAACGGCACACACAGAACCAGCGCAAGCAGAAAATGTTTCATCCCTGCGGGCAACCTAGCATCGGCCGAATTCAAGCCCAAGTTACGAATGGCGTTGCGATCGACCAGCGTCAGGCAACTCGCGGTGCGCAAAATGTGTCTTAACAGCAAACCTTCGAAATTAAGTTCTGCAGGTGCTTGGGCTTACAGACTTTTTCAATAGCTTACAGATAACCGAAAGCCATCGATGCGTATTACAGCGCTCCAGGGCGCTTTGCTGCGTTTGGGGTATCCACCAGGTCACCCAGCCTCCAGCTGTCGATCGTAGGCGCGTTGGAGGCCCAAGGCGGGGCATTCCATGCGCCGCTCAAACCTCCGGACATACCCTTTCGTGCTCTCGCCCGCCCCATATCTCATAGTTACAGTTTTACAAGCCGCTGCCGATAGCACAGCGCAGCACAGCAACCTGGCCCCTTGCAAGGGCATCCAATGGGTAAGCAGATCAGGAGTGTCTATGAACAGAATCTTCGGCGTGATGGCTGCGGTGATCCTGGTGGCAGCTGCCACGATGGCAGCGCCCAGAACGCCTGCCAAGGCGCAGCCCTTCCCGGGCACGCTGGCGAATGCTCGATATGTCTATGTCGCCGCCTATGATGGCGACCAGTTCGATCCCAACCTGCTGCCCGATGATCGCTATGCGATCGCGGCGGTGCAGGATCAGATTCAGAAATGGGGTAAATTGACGCTCGTCTATGAACCGCGCCAGGCCGATATCGTGATCCTGGTGCAGAGCCGGCCGTCGGAAGACGTGCTGGCAGTTTATGACGCGCGCACTTGGCCGGGGTCGAACTACCTGTGGCGCGTAATGGGTCGCGAGGGTCTGCAGCCCAGCGAGACGCCGCTGGTCACCCAGTTCGAGAAGGGCTTCGAGGGCGTTCAGAAAAATAAATAAGCGGGAACTAGTTGCAGCAAGCGGGCCGCGGACAGCACACCCTGCAGAGAACCGAACCTGGTTCGCTGCGGGCTGTGAGGTCCGCGGCGTTCGCGGTTTGGGCCACGGATTGGCACGGATCAACGCAGATTTCTTTTCAGTTTTTCGGTTCGTTGGATGTTTTTGCCGGATGCCGTCGACGAACGATCGTCTGACCGACGCCAACCAGAATCAACACCGCTGCGAAAACGAGCCACAAGAAAGCCCAGATGCCCGTGGGCCGACGGGAGGGTCATACCCAAACCCATAGTAGGCAATCGTGGCGGCGAGAAAAATCACCACGATCACAATGACGATGCCCATCCCAAAGCGGATAGGTCCTGACTCACGAAACCTGGTTCGTCGGGCCAACTCGGAAAGAGTCATTTTTCAGAAGTTGATCCGTGGAATCCGTGGCTGCCTTACGCGCTGAAACTGCGCACGAACTCGACCAGGCTGCGCACTGCGATTCCCGACGGGCCTTTGGCGATCCACGGTTTGGCTTCTTCGGTCCAGGCCGTGCCAGCGATATCGAGGTGCAGCCAGGGCGTGTCCTCGGCGAATTCTTTCAGGAACATGGCGGCCGTGACGGCGCCGCCCCAGCGTCCGCCCGAGTTCACAATGTCCGCGATGCCCGACTTGATCACGTCTTTGTATTCTTCATCGAGCGGCATGCGCCAGAACTTTTCGCCTGCCTTGTCCAGCGCCTTGCGGAAGCGCTCGTAGAGTTCGTCGTTGTTGGCGAAGATGCCCGCATTCACGTACCCCAGTGCTACGACTACTGCACCGGTAAGCGTCGCGGCATCGACTAAATGCGTGCAGCCGAGTTGACGCGCGTAGTAGAGGCCATCGGCCAGCACGAGGCGGCCTTCAGCGTCGGTGTTGATGATCTCAATCGACTTGCCCGACATGGCGATCTGCACATCGCCCGGTTTTTGTGCCTTGCCTGAAGGCATGTTCTCGGTCGCGCAGACGATCGCGGTGACTTTGACTTTCGGTTTGAGTTGGGCGATCGCGCGCATGGCGCCGATCATCGCGGCGCCGCCCGCCATGTCGTACTTCATTTTTTCCATGCCGTCCGAGGGCTTGATGGAAATGCCGCCGGTGTCGAAGGTAATGCCCTTGCCCACCAGGCCGAGCACGGGCTTTTCGGGCGCGCCCGCCGGTTCGTATTTCAGGATGATGAGCGCGGGCGGCTCATCGGAACCTTGGGCGACGCTCCAGAAGGCACCCATCTTGAGTTCCTTGATTTTGTCGGCGCCGTAGACTTCGCACTTCAACCCATTCTCGGCGGCCATCTTTTTGGCGCGCTCGGCGAGGATGGTCGGGGTCATGCGGTTGGAGGGCTCGTTGACCAGGTCGCGGGTAAAGTTCTGGGCTTCGCCGACGATGCGGCCCTGGTCGGTGGCAGCCTGCAACTTTGCCTGATCGCCGCTGGCGACCACCGTGAGCTCATCAATTTTCTGGTCCTTGCGGTCGCTCTTGTAGTAGTCGGGTTCGAAGTTGCCGACGAACGTTCCTTCGACAATCGACTTGGCGGCAGTTTCGGCGTCGACTCCAGTTTGCGGTGAGACGAAGGCGAAGCTGCGCAAGCCGCGAGATTTCAGGGTGCGGGCGGCGGCGCCGGCGAGGCGGCGCAGATCAAAGGCGCCGAAAGATTTGGCCTTGCCTCCGCCGACCAGCAGCAGGCGCTTGGCTTTCAGGTTGGCAGGATGGTGAAGCAGAGTCGACTCGAAGGTCTTGCCGGTGACTTCGCCGCTGGCGATGACGTCGGCGGCGGCTTTTTGCACGGCAGCTTCGCTACAGTCGACGAAGACTTGGGGCTTGTCTTTTTCACCCCGGTCGAGCACAACCGCGACCAGGCACTCGGTTTCCACTTGCGCAGGATTGCTGACTACAAGATTTGTTTTCATGGCGATGCTAATCAGTATCGTCGGCGGGCAGGGAATCGCGCAAGGTAGTGCAGTACCGAGTACCGAGTACCGAGTGCAAGAACGAGCTTTAAAGAGGGCGCGATGGATTGATCAACCACCAAGGACACGAAGGAACACGAAGGGGACTTGAGGGCGAGTACCGAGTACCCAGTACCGAGTACCGAGTGAAGAACGAGCATTTAAAGAGGGCGCGATGGATTCATCAACCACCAAGGACAGGAAGGGACTTGGGGCTCTCTTGTGATCGGGCTTCGCTTCGTGCTTCTTCGTGGCCTTGGTGGTTCCATCTTCTTCGCGGAATTGGCGGTTAAAAACCCTGCTCACGAAGTTTTTACAAAATGCAGACCCAGGCATGACAACACGCCTCCGGGCCAAAGCGTAGGGTGTTGGCAACGACGAACGACCTGTGTGGCCCCGGGGCCAAGAAACAGGGTCGGAGGGGGAAACTTGCAACGGGCGCGAATGTGCTTGTGCCATGTTCTGTTATCCCTCAGCCTGGTGCTGGGCGCGGCGGCGCAATCGTCGCATCGGCCGGGCAGCGAGCAGCCAAAGGGCGATTTGGGGGACCGGGGCAGGACCCCGGTATTAATGGCTGCCTTGCAGATGCCGGTAACTTCGATGATGCCGGACTTTTCGCTCACCCTGTCGCAGCAGGCGTTATCGGTGGCGCGAGGGGCGTCCGGCGCGGTGACGGTGCAGGCCAGCGATTCGAACGGGTTCAACAGCCAGATCGCTCTCGCGTGTTCGGGGATGCCGGCCGGAACCAGTTGCGCATTCGCGCCCTCGATGCTGAATCCGGGCGGGATGGCCACGGTAACTGTCATGGTAAGCAAAACGGCCGCGCCCTACCGGATGAACACCGGCGGAATGATGGGATCGCTAGTGTTGAGCGGGATGGGACTGGTTGGGTTGGTGTGGCCGATGCGCCGGGCGAAGCTTCCGCGACCGACCGGCCTTGGTTGGCGGTTGAGCGCGCTGGCGCTTCTCCTGGGATTGCTTCTGAGTGCGGCCGGGTGCGGGTACAGTTCCCCAATGAATGCCATGGGTACGGGCACAACGAACATCATGATCATGGGGACCTCGGGCATGCTGCAACATTCGGCGCCGCTGAGCTTAACGGTTATGTAAGGTGTTACTCCACGTTGATTGACTGTCTCTCTCCTTGGGCCCGGTCCTCGCCGGGCCCGTTTTTTGTTCCTGATTCCGACTGCGGCGGCTCTCTACGCGCAATGCCTCTGGGCCGACGGTCCGCAAGGGATCGAACAAAGCATTTGGAAGGCAGCGGGTGTGGGAGTACGATAAAAGGGCTGCTGGAGCGGAGTTGGCGGGCGACTGGCAGCCGTCTTCATAGGTAACTTTCATTTCCACGCTTTCATACCTGGATTGATTCCCCTCGTAGGGGGACGCGCTGGTCGTGTCTTCGCACGGGCGAAGGAACGTGGCGCGTGGTTGTGGAACGGGGAGGAGCAATGTCTGCTTCGTCACGTCGGTACTTTGCGATTGCTTCGGGTGTTGTGCTTTTAGGAGTGTTCCAGGTGTGGGCCTTCGCCCAGAGTGTCGGGTCGACTTACGATCTCACCACCGAAACCAAGATGAAGGGCACGGTGCAGGAATTGAAGATGCCCGCCAAAGAAAACAGCAAGGAGGGGGCTCACCTGCTGGTGAAGAGTGGTGACAACACGATCGACGTTTACCTGTGCCCGAAATCATTTCTCGAGGATATGGGATCGAGCCTAGCCAAGGGCGACGAGGTCTCGATTACTGCCTCGAAGGTGAAAGAGGGCGGCGAGGACGTTTTCCTCGCCCGCGAGGTAGTGAAGGGAAACGACACGCTGGTGCTGCGCGACGACAAGGGCAAGCCGGTGTGGAACTGGCACAAGTAGAGCCTGTCATCACCTCGGAGACGCCGAGGCCCCGGGGACGACACGGAAACCTCATACCCTGTGAGGGCCGCGACAGCGGTTAGGTTTGGTTGGCAGGTGGCAGGTTGACCGGTGTACCGGCGAATAGAGGTTAGAATCCCTTACGCCCACGGGTGATGGCTTCGCGGGCTTCCTTGTCGGCAGTGCGACGGCGCTCGGTTTCGCGCTTATCCCAAAGCTGCTTGCCTTTGGCGAGGGCGACCTCAACTTTTACTTTACCGTTCTTGAAGTACATTCGGGTCGGGATGAGGGTGAGGCCCTTCTGTTGCGTTTTGCCCACGAGTTTGCGCAGCTCATCCTTGTGAACCATGAGCTTACGGGTGCGGAGCGGCGCGTGGTTGAAGATGTTTCCGTGCTCGTAGGGCCCAATGTGCGCATTCAGGAGCCAGAGCTCGCCATCCTTGAGAAGGCCGTAAGAGTCCTTCAGGTTCGCGTGCCCGGCGCGGATCGACTTCACCTCGGTACCGGTCAGCACGACGCCCGCCTCGAATTTTTCCAGCAAGAAGTAGTTATGGGAAGCGATCCTATTAACAGCGGCATCCCTCTGCCCGGCTGCAGTCGGATCGCGACGAGGATTTTTCTCCGGATTCGGCTTGGTCGGCTGTGCGGACGGGCGAGCCATAAAAGATAAAGAAACGGTACCACAGGGCGGCAGGCTCAGGGCTGCGGTCTCTGGGATTCAGCCGCCACGTTGCAAGTTTCAAGGTGCGTGGTGTCGGCGGGCGGAGTAACGCTTCGGTTGGAATGGTAGTTCGCCTCGAAGTGCTCTTTTGGGGGCGAGCGGTCTTTGGCGAAGTCCGCAGTGCACGAAAAACGGTTGAGTTCGGCTCGGGTTGGCAAAGTCTGAGAGTGGCACTCGATGCCCTAACGACTATCCGGCGGGGGCTGGAGCTGGCATCTCAGGGACTAAGACTAAAGAGTGTAACTGTCATACTTGCAGAGACTTCGGCTGGGGAAAGGGCGATGCTATAATCACGCGGCCTACAAGTTTATAAATAGGTAAATGTTCCCCCACCGGGATCTATGGCCGACCTCGGCTCGCATCATGCCACAAAGGATCAATTCATGAGACGTGTGCTCCGTCCAGCGGCGCTGGCGCTGCTCGTTTTGGCGGTAACTCTTCCGGCCGCCGCTGACAAGGCCAAGACGTTGTATGCCCAGGCCCAGGATGCCGAGGCCCGACAGAATTACGAACAGGCGTTTGACCTTTACAAGCAGGCTTACGACCTGAAGCCAAAGGATTTGCGGTACCGCGCGTCGTATGAGCGCATGAAATTTCTGGCGGCCGCTTCGCACGTGCACCGGGGCCAGCTACTGCGCGACGGCGGCAAGCTGCAGGAAGCCATCGAGGAGTTCCAGAAAGCGGTCGACATCGACCCTTCGAGCTTCATTGCCCAACAAGAGCTGCGGCGAACGATGACGCTGCTGAACCAGGCCGAGCATCCGCCGCAAGTGGCGGCTCCGATGCCACAGGATTTGCAAAAGCGCCTGGCACAGGCCGGCGGGCCGGTGGAACTGGCGCCCATCTCCAACGTCCCCATCACCTTGAAGCTGACCGAAGACGCCAAGGTGATCTACGAGACGGTGGGGAAACTGGCGGGCATCAACGTACTGTTTGATCCCGACTACACCTCGCGGCGGATCCGCATCGAACTGAACGGCGTCACGTTGGAAGAGGCACTGGAAATCGTTGCACTGGAGTCGAAGACGTTTTGGCGGCCGGTCACGCCCAACACGATCTTTGTGGCGCAAGATAATCCCGCCAAGCGCAGGGAACTGGAACAGAGCGTCATCAAGACGTTCTACCTGGCCAACCTGTCGCAGCCAACCGAACTGCAGGATGTAGTGAACGCGATGCGCACGCTGCTCGAGGTGAGCCGCGTGCAACAACTGCCCTCGCAGGATGCGATCGTGGTGCGAGGCACGCCGGACCAGATTGCGCTCGCGCAGAAATTGGTGGACGACCTCGACAAGGCGAAGCCGGAAGTGATCGTTGAAGTAGCAGTCATGCAAGTGAGCAAAGATCGCGCCAAGACGTTGGGAATTAGCCCGCCGACGAGCGCGACTGTGGCTCTGCAAAATAACCTGAATACTACGACCACCACGGGCACGACGGGCGCCGGCAACACGGGGACGATTAGCACGGCGAACGGGACGCCGAACCAGATCAACCTGAATGCGCTGGGGAATTTGAATGCGACCGACTTCACGGTGACCATTCCGCCGGCCACCGCGACCGCGCTGATGACCAGCAGCGATACGAAGATCCTGCAAAACCCGCAGATCCGCGCGCTCGACGGGCAGAAGGCGACGCTGAAGATTGGCGATCGCGTGCCGGTGGCGACCGGTTCATTCCAGCCCGGCATTGGCGGCGTGGGTATTAACCCGTTGGTGAACACACAGTTCCAATACCTCGATGTGGGCGTGAATATCGACATCACCCCGCGGGTACACCAGGGCCGG